>JGI26084J50262_1001643_pt1 | contig 12284 bp, 10 predicted proteins | sample SaaInl6LU_22_DNA_FD_50262 | JGI IMG/M metagenome (IMG submission 50262) | reverse complement strand
ATGAAATGCAGAGAATGGTCGAGCAAGCTGGCCTCGTGGTTCAGCAATCGACGGGCGTGAGTTTTAATCCCTTGCTGAACAAATGGGCTTTATCGGGGGATATGGCCGTCAATTATATGGCGATTGCCGAAAATAAGGCCTAGTCGTCGGACCATTGTATTGCCTTGGTTTTATTTTGGTCTTTATCTTTTGGCAGGCGATAGCGTCGACCATGGCTGAGAGACGGAATTTGGCGCCGCGCCGCATCAATCGCCGCCTTGTCAATATCAGCGATAATGAAACTGTCATCGGCCTGCGCCTCAGCAATAATTTTGCCCCAAGGATCAACAATCAGGCTGTGNCCATAAGTTTGGCGACCGTTTTCATGCTGACCGACTTGGGCTGGGGCGATTACATAACTACCAGTCTCAATAGCCCGCGCTCGTAAAAGAATATGCCAATGCGCCGCCCCCGTCTGGCTGGTGAAAGCGCTCGGAACAGATAAAATATCGGCGCCAGCTTCGGCCAGTCGGCGATAGAGATTGGGAAAGCGCACATCATAGCAAACGCTCATGCCGAGATGAAACGTCGCAATCGGCGCCACCACCAAAGCCGCACCAGCTTGGTAATTTTCAGATTCCTTGTGGCTCTCACCATTTTCTAGGGTCACATCGAACATATGAATTTTGTCATAGCGCGCCACAATCTGACCGTCAGGGGCAATCAGCACTGAGCGATTAACCGCCTTATCGCTATCCTCGTCAGCCAACACCAACGAGCCGATCAGCAACCAAACCGACAAGGATTGCGCCAGATCGCATAAATCTCGCAATGGCTGATGCTCGGCCTCGGTCTGCAAACGCGCCCGCATGGCGACACGCCCACGCTCCATAAATACGCAAGTCTCGGGCAAGCCGATAAACTGAGCGCCGGCCGCCGCCGCTTGTTCCACGCGGGCCGCGATGATCGGCAAATTTTCCGCCGGATCGCATGCCGTGGTCATTTGGATGGCTGCTATCTTCATATCACGCCTTTACGCTAATGCTCTCACTCTATGGTAGTCGAATTTGCTCCGGCATCACAACCCGTGCGGCAGTTAGAACGTCAACCCGTCGGGCTCCTGCTTTCAGCAAAGTTCGGCTACACGCCTCAATCGTCGCGCCAGTCGTTAACACGTCATCGACCAATATCACTGGCTTATCACGAATTAACGCCGCGCGTTTGGGGGCAATGGCAAAAGCGCCTGATANATTACGNCGCCGCCCCTCCCGATTGAGGCCAATTTGCTGTCGTGTTGGCCGAATGCGGAGCAAAACATTCAACAACATAGGATAATGTGTGAGCACCGACAAAGCGCGGCATAATTCGGCTGATTGGTTAAAGCGGCGCGCCAGCAACCGCCAGTGATGCAGCGGCACGGGAACATAGACCGCCTCCGGGTCATTGATTTCTTGACCAGCGCGCGCCATGTGCGGCGCCAGAAATTTGGCCAAATCGGGACGATCGGAAAATTTGAACCGCTTAATTAAATCCGCCGCACTGCCATCATAGGCAAAGGCCGCCCGCGCCATGCGATAAGGCGGTGGGCGAATGCGCGCCGCCAGACTAATCGTCTCCGCGCCCAAATCGACCGCCATTGGTTGGCCNGTGACNCGGCACAACGGGCCGGTTAANAACTCTAAATGCTGCCAACATGCGCCGCAAATACCCTCCTGCTGATGAAGGAACCGGCGGCACAATGGGCAGCTAGGCGGCACGAGAACATCGCCAATCCGCACAAGCTCCTGAAAAAGCAGTGGCACGATGCGACGATTTTTTGACCCTGTCGGCAAGATAGTTTTTGTTTTTTTGCTCACCAATGGCATATTGCCAGCCATGAGTTCTGATGTCCCGATAATTTTTGACCGCCAGCGGCTGGCCGCCAATCGCACCCGTGCGGCAACCGCCTTTGCGCAGTATAATTTTCTGCACCGCCATATTGCCGCCGATATGGCTGAACGGTTGTCTGTGCAGACCCGCGAATTTGATCGAGCGGTTATTTTGGGTAGCAACAAAGGTCTGCTGCGCGCGGCCCTATCGGAGCATAAGCAAGTTCAATCTATCGTCGATTGTGAACTGACGGCGGCGCTTTTGCCGCCAGCGTCAGATGCCTCAAGTTTGGTCTTAGACGAGGAAAAACTGCCGTTTGCTGACGCCAGCCTTGATCTGATTATGTCGCCTTGGGGCCTGCATCATGTCAATGATTTGCCCGGAGCGTTCGTGCAAATCAAACGCGCCTTAAAACCTGACGGTCTGTTTCTCGCCGCCCTACCCGGCAGCCAAACCTTGGCGCCATTACGCCAAGCCTTTGTCCAAGCGGAAACTGAACTCTGTGGTGGCGCGGCCCCCCACATTCACCCATTCGCCGATTTGCGCGATCTCGGTGGCTTGTTACAGCGCGCCGGTTTTGCCCTACCGGTTGCCGACGCTGATATGGTGCGGGTGCGCTATAGCTCGCCTTTTTCGCTGTTAGCAGATTTACGCGGCATGGGTGAGAGCAATGTCCTAACGCAAAGAGCCAAGCGACCCCTGCGCCGCGATGTGTTGATGCGGGCCATGGAGATTTTTGCCCAAGCCACGGCGCAAGACGGCAAAAGCCTCGCTGAATTTGAGATTTGCTATTTGGCTGGATGGGCGCCGCATGAAAGTCAGCAACAGCCTTTGCGCCCCGGTACGGCTCGCGCCCGCCTTGCTGATGCTCTGGGCACCACCGAAACTAAATTAAAAGACTAAATCATATCGCGAAGTGGCGCGATTAACGGTTTATCCGCGGCCGGCATATCAAGATCAAAAAGTTGACGCGGCGTGCACCATTTCACAGCTTGATTTTCACGCGGCATCACTTGCCCACCCCATTTGCGGCAAATATAAAGCGGCATTAATAAATGGAATGCGTCATAGCTATGACTGGCAAAGCTCAAAGGGGCTAGGCAGGCTTGTGTCACATCAATTGACAATTCCTCTTTCAGCTCACGAATAAGAGCCTGCTCGGGGAGCTCACCAGCTTCCAGTTTGCCGCCGGGAAATTCCCATAAACCAGCCATATCCTTGCCCTCAGGACGCTGCGCCACCAGCACACGACCATCGGTGTCGACCAAGGCGCAAGCGACGACCAGTTGGATGTTAACTGCGGTAATCGGCATTGATCGAAATATAGCCATGCGTTAAATCGCTGGCCCAAACTCGAGCGCGGCCTTTGCCTTTGCCGGCTTTTGCCCCGACATTGACCGCGAGGTGAATGCTCCGCCCCTTCATATGGCGGGCCACAGGCGCCTCATCAAAACCGGCAACGGCACGGCCACGGCGGGCGACTTTATGGCCGCCAATATCAATCGCCAATAGGTCACGCTCGACCAATTCACCCGACTTGCCAATCGCCATCACAATGCGACCCCAATTGGCATCTTCGCCGGCAATGGCGGTTTTCACCAGAGGTGAATTGCCAATTGCGAGGCCAATGCGACGCGCCGCTGCATCGTTTTCAGCGCCCGTGACATCAATGGTCATGATTTTCGAAACCCCTTCGCCATCACTGACGGTTTGCACGGCGATATCTTGCATAATATCCTGCAGGCCAGCGCGAAAAGCGCGCAATCTTTTATCCTCGATACTGCGCAACGGCGCCCCGCCAAGCGCCTTATGACCGCTAGCAAACATCAAACAGGTGTCAGAAGTCGATGTATCGCTGTCGACGGTAATTGAATTCAGGCTTTTGGCATTGCTCTCGTTGAGTAATTTTTGCAGAACCGAAGGCGGAATCGCGGCATCTGTGAAAACAAACGCCAATAGCGTAGCCATATCCGGCGCGATCATGCCTGACCCTTTAACAATGGCATTTATCCGCACCTGTTCTTTGCCAAATTTCACAACACGCGTGGCCGCTTTGGCGAATGTGTCCGTGGTCATAATTGCTTTGGCTGCAGCACCATAATCACCGCCCGTGATCGGCATATCGGCAGCCAATTCATCAATCGCCGCCACCAAAGGGGTTGGGTCTAAATCAGCACCAATGACGCCTGTTGAAGCAATAAATATTTGGTTGGCGGCGCAACGGAAAGCTTTTGCCGCTGCCGCTGCCGTGGTTTGAGCCGCTTTAGCCCCAGCCTTGCCAGTAAACGCATTGGCAATGCCCGCATTAACCACAAGCGCACCAGCTCTACCTTTTGAACTCGCTAAATTAGACCGCGACAAATCGACGGCTGCTGAGGGCGCTTTCGACGTGGTGAAGACGCCAGCTACACTGGTGCCCGCAGCAAAGCGCACAAGCAATAAATCGTCGCGCNCCTTGTAGCGCGAGCCGGTGGCATAAGTGGCCAAACTAATACCCTCGATTGTCGGCAGTTTGGGGAACTTTTTGGGAGCCAAAGGAGAAACAGGCAATTGAGACGCCATAGAAAGTCCTATTCGCTTACAGGNTCGGCTTTGACAAATTGAACGTCGGCTTCAGCNCGCATTTTGACATAAATATCTTGCCGCGCTTCGCCAATGAGAATTTGGAAAATTTGATCCCGCACATCGTCAAGCTTTGGTGTCGGCTTGGAGCGGCGGTCTTCCAATTTGATAACATGCCAACCAAATTGCGTTTTTACCGGCGCCGAAATATCTCCCTTTTGCATNTGGAAGGCTGCTTCAGCAAACGGCTCGACCATGGCTTCTTTGCCAAAATAACCAAGATCGCCACCCGATGGCCCCGACGGTCCTTTTGAGCGCTCTTTGGCCAAGGTCACAAAATCAGCGCCGTCTTTAAGCGCCACAACAACNGCATCTGCAGCCTCGCGACTATCCAGCAAAATATGTCGCGCGCGCACTTCTTCGTCTTTTGGGCCGTTTTGAATTTCTTTGTCATAATAGGCCGCCACTTCTTTTTCNGTGACCCGCTGCATAAGCTGGCGGCTAATAAACACGTCTTGCATGGCCTTGCGNTTCATAAAAGCGGCCCGCTCCAATACTTGTGGATCATCGTCAAGCCCAGACTCCTNTGCTGCGCGCGATGCCAGAATGCGGTCAATCATGTGACCCAACAGAATTTCAAACCGCTTGTCTTCCGGTAGCTTGCCAATCAAACCCATCAGCTCATCTTCGGCCAAGGCAATGTCCCCATAGGTGATGGGCACATTATTGACCGTCGCGATGACAGTTTTTTCAAGGGTTTCGTCATTTATTGACTGGGCGGCGGCGCCAACCGGTAGCATAACCGAGGCTAAACCGAGGCTTGCCATCAAAGATAGAGTGACCAGACCGCGCCGTGAACAACGCAAAATGAAAATTGATAACGCCATAATGAGACTAAACTTTCTTTGATGATTTTTATCACAAGCCTCCATATTGACGCTGTCTCGCGCGATTAACAAGCTCTTTTAAAAAGCGTGAAAAGCATGCCGCTAATTGACATCCAGCCATCGGTTCCTTACATCAGCAGTAGTATTAATTCCGTCGCGGCGCTCATGGAGAATCCAATGCTTGGTCTGAAAACAATTGCCCGCCAGTTTTTCGGATCAGTCAATGATCGTAAGCTGCGTGGTTACCTCTCGCGGGTTGAGAAAATCAACGCGCTTGAGCCAGAGTTTCAAGCGCTGAGCGATGATGCGCTAAAAGCCAAAACTGCCGAATTCAAACAACGCCTTGCCGATGGGGCAACACTGAATAGCTTGCTGGAAGAAGCCTTTGCCGCCGTGCGCGAAGCAGCGTCGCGGGCGCTTGGCCAACGCCCTTACGACGTGCAGCTGGTTGGTGGCATGGTGCTGCACGATGGCAAAATCTCTGAAATGAAAACCGGTGAAGGTAAAACCTTGGTCGCGACCTTGCCGTGCTACTTAAACGCGCTGACCGGCAATCCAGTTCATGTCGTAACGGTGAATGATTATCTAGCTCAGCGCGACGCCGATTGGATGAGCGCCGTGCACGAAAAGCTCGGCCTCACCGTCTCTTGCATTGTCAATGATCTGGACGACGTTCAGCGTCGTGCCGCCTATAGCGCCGATATCACCTATGCCACGAACAATGAATTGGGCTTTGATTATTTGCGCGACAATATGAAATATTCAATTGCCGAAATGAGCCAGCGTGGCCACGCTTTTGCGATCGTCGATGAAGTCGATTCAATTTTGATTGATGAGGCGCGGACGCCTTTGATTATCTCCGGCCCGTTGGATGATCGTTCCGACTTATACATATCGGTAGACAANATTATTCCGGCGCTGGGTGATGCCGATTATGAACTCGACGAAAAAACCCGCTCAATCAATTTGAGCGAAGAAGGTAATGAGCACGTCGAAAGCCTGTTGCGCGAAGCCGGACTATTGGATGCGGATTCATCAATTTATGACATTCAAAATATTTCCATCGTGCATCACGTCACCAATGCGTTGAAAGCCCATCGCCTGTTCCTTAAAGACCGTGATTACATTGTCCGTGGCGCTGGCGCCCAAGGCCAGGTGGTGATTATTGACGAATTTACTGGCCGTATGATGGATGGCCGACGTTTCTCTGATGGGCTGCACCAAGCTCTNGAGGCCAAGGAAGCGGTCGCCATACAACCAGANAACCAGACGCTAGCCTCAATCACCTTCCAGAATTATTTCCGACTTTATGACCGCCTGTCTGGCATGACGGGTACCGCTTTGACTGAAGCCGAAGAGTTTATGGATATTTACGGTCTTGATGTGGTCGAAATTCCAACTAATACAGAAATTGCGCGTATTGATGAAGACGACGCAATTTATCGCACAGCAGCAGAAAAGTCTGCTGCCATTGCCGATTTGGTTGTCGAATGCCAGGAGCGCGGCCAACCGGTTTTGGTCGGCACCACGAGTATTGAAAAATCTGAAGATCTTTCAGCCGTTTTGAAAGCCCGCAAGGTCAAACACAATGTATTGAATGCGCGTTATCACGAACAAGAAGCCACCATTGTCGGCCAAGCAGGTGTGCCAGGCGCGGTGACCATTGCCACTAATATGGCCGGTCGCGGCACTGATATTCAATTGGGCGGCAATGTCGAATTGCGCCTGCAGCAAGAGCTCGAAGGCTTGACTGGCGCGAAGCGTGACAAACGGCAAGCTGAGATTGAGGCCGAAATCGGGGAGCTGAAGAAACAAGCGCTAGAGGCTGGCGGGCTGTGTGTCATTGGCACTGAACGCCATGAAAGCCGTCGCATTGACAATCAGCTGCGAGGTCGTTCTGGGCGTCAAGGCGACCCTGGGCGCTCGTGTTTCTTCCTCAGCCTTGAAGATGACCTGATGCGCATTTTCGGCACTGACCGCATGGACACCATGTTGAAACGACTTGGCCTGAAAGAAGGCGAGTCAATTGTTCACCCATGGATTAATAAAGCGCTAGAGCGGGCGCAGCAAAAAGTCGAAGCGCGCAACTTTGATATTCGCAAGAACATCCTCAAATATGACGATGTGATGAATGACCAACGCAAAGTGGTGTTCGAGCAGCGCATTGACTTTATGCAGGCAAAAGGCATTGACGAGACCATTATCAATATGCGGCATCAGATTATTGATGATTTGATTGAGACCCATATCCCAGCCCGCGCCTATGCTGAGCAATGGGATATGGATGGCTTGCACGAGCAAGTACTGGATATTTTCAACCTCGACCTACCATTTGCCGACTGGGCCAAAGAAGAGGGCATTGCCGAAGAAGAAATGTCGGCACGTCTTTATGAGGCAACCAATTTGGCTGCCGCTGCGCGAGCGACGCAAATTGGCCCAGAGCTGATGCGTGAAGTTGAAAAATCAATTCTGCTGCAAACCCTCGACCACCATTGGCGTGAACATATTATTACGCTTGAGCATTTGCGCCAGATTGTCGGTCTACGCGGCATGGGCCAACGTGACCCGTTATCAGAGTTCAAGCTTGAGGCCTTCACCCTATTTTCTGATCTTCTGGCAGAGCTGCGGACCGATGTGGTGCGTTATGTGATGCGCGTGCAAGTTGAAACCAAGCCACCAGCACTTGAAACCCCCGAGGTTCAAGCCGCAATCCCGGCAGAGGCTGTTGGCGAAGCTGGTAACGCTCAAGATTGGGGTAAGGTTGCACGCAATGCGCCATGCCCCTGCGGCTCNGGCAAGAAGTATAAGCACTGCCACGGCGCAGTTTAGAACCGCATTTCATTTGTCCTGAAGCGGAATATCTCNTTATACTCATTGACTAAAGGCGCGCGCGGCGGGTCGGCAAATCCCAAGTTTATCGAGGAGATGGTCTATGAGTATTGAAAAATTCACGATTGCAACCGATGAGGCCTTGCGCGCACGTATTGCGCACAGGGTCGCCGATTATCAATGGTTCGCCGCCCCACAATTGGCGCCCACCGAAGACCCTTGGGCCTATGGCACGGATGCCGCTTATTTGAAATCCTTGTGCGACTATTGGCTCAATGACTATCGCTGGGAAGATACGCTCGCAGAACTCAATAAATTCGACCATTTCACCGCTCAGATCGAAGACATGTCCATTCACTTCATCCATGAGCCCGGCTCAGGATCTAATCCGCGCCCACTTTTAATGACCCATGGTTGGCCCGGATCGGTTTATGAGTTTTTACAAGTCATCGAACCCCTCGCCCATCCGGAACGGTTTGGTGGCGATGCAGAAGATGGCGTCACCGTGATTTGCCCGTCGATGCCAGGTTATGGCTTTTCTAGCAAGCCAGCNCGCCCGATTGGGNCGAAGCGCACAGCCGCGCTATGGGACAAATTAATGCGCGAGCAATTGGGCTTTGAGACATATATCGCTCANGGTGGNGATTGGGGCAGTGTCATCACCGCGCTTATCGGCCTCAATCACAGTACTGCCAAAGGCGGCGGCTGCACGGCTATTCACATCAATATGTATGGTCTGCGCGGAACCGAAACACCGCAAACTGAAGAAGAAATTAAATGGGCCGAGAACGCCGGCGCCACGATGCAAGCTGAGGGTGCTTATCTGCAATTGCAGGGCACTAAGCCACAGTCTTTGGCCTTTGCAATGATGGATAGTCCAGTTGGAACAGCCGCTTGGATTGTCGAGAAATTCCATGGTTGGAGCGATAATTTTGGAGCCGATGGGCGGCGAAATATTGAGAACCGCTTCAGCAAACATCAATTGCTGTCGAATGTGATGATTTATCTCATGACCGGCACTTTTGCCACTTCCGTATGGTTTTATCGTGGCTTTTTTGAAGAATTGCCGTTCATTGGCGAAGGAGAGAAAGTTGATGTGCCGGTCGGTATTGGCAATTTTGCCGAGCCCTATATCACCTTCCCGCCGCGACGCATGGTCGAACAAAGTTATAATGTCGTCCATTGGAATGATTTTGATAAAGCAGGGCATTTTGCCGCCCTTGAGGATGGCCCGCAATTTGTCGCCGAAGTTCAGAGTTTTTTGAAAAAACTATAAGCCCTGTCCTAGACGATGCCGGTGCGCCCCATGTCGAGAAACTTTTGTCGCCGCTGATCAATTAAATCCCGCCGCGACAAGGAGGCCATTTGTGCCAGTTCCTCGGAAACCGCCATGCCAACATCAGCCATCATACGCTCTCGGTCGCGATGAGCGCCGCCAAGCGGCTCGCGCAAAATACGGTCTATCACACCCAGTTGAGACAAATCTTGCGCCGTCACTTTCAAGGCCGCCGCTGCTTGATCGGCTTCTGACGATGAGCGCCATAGAATAGAGGCACAGGCCTCAGGTGAAGCCACGGTATAAATTGAATGTTCAAGCATCACAATGCGACTGGCCGTTGCCAGAGCCAATGCCCCACCAGAGCCACCTTCGCCAATAATTACCGACACAAAGGGCACGCCAATTTGCAAGCATTTGTCAGTGCACCGCGCAATCGCCTCAGATTGTCCGCGTTCCTCGGCGCCAATGCCCGGATAAGCGCCCGCAGTGTCGACCAAGGTCACCACCGGCAGATTAAAGCGCTCGGCCATGTCCATCACCCGAATAGCTTTGCGATAGCCTTCTGGTCGGGCCATGCCGAAATTATGTTTTACTCGCGCCTGCGTATCGGCGCCCTTTTCATGCCCCAAAATCGCTACGCGCTGACCTTGCCAACGAGCAAGCCCTGCAATAATCGCGTGATCTTCAGAAAACAGCCGATCACCCGACAAAGGCACAAAGTCTTCGACCAGCGCCTTGATATAATCGCTGCAATGGGGGCGCATGGGGTGGCGGGCGACTTGCGTCTTTTGCCACGCATCAAGGTTTCCATACAGCTTTTCAATCTGTTGGCTGACTTTGCCTTCCAGCTTGTGAATCTCTTCAATAATATCCACACCGCCGGTTTCTTTGCCGACGCTGCGCAATTCACGAATCTGCCCTTCAAGGGCGGCAATTGGTTTTTCAAATTCCAAATAGTTTTGCATGGTTCCTTTATACTCCAAGCGGCAAGCGATAGGCAGTCATTTTCTTGATTTTTTTACGCCTCGTCATCACCTGATAAAGACGTGCGTTTGGCAAGCGGGTGAGCATGGTCAAGCAATCGCCTTTTACGCTCATCCAGCACGGCTGTATAAATCTGCGTCGTCGAAATATCGGCATGACCAAGCATTTGCTGCACAGCGCGCAGGTCTGCGCCATGTTCCACCAAATGGGTTGCAAAAGCGTGGCGCACCACATGCGGAGACAGTTTTTTGTCAGAAATGCCGGCGGCGGCGCCAAGCTGCAAGAGAATTTGCGCAAATCTTTGGCGCGTCAAATAGCCTTGTCGGCTGCGGCTAGGAAATAAGAACAGTGAGGCAGCTAATGGTTTCTGGCTGTCGCGCCAAATCAACCAATCAGCCAACGCTCTTTGTGCTGGTGGCGACAATGGCACCATGCGTTCACGTCCGCCCTTACCGCGCACAATAATCACTGGTTGCGATTGTTGAATGCCAGCTCGCGGCAGGCTAACCAATTCGCTGACCCGCAAGCCCGAGGCGTAAAGAATTTCAACCAAACAAATACTGCGCAATTTATCGCCCTGCTCGGCGTGGGTGCGAGCCGGTAGATTATGGGCGGCGCCAATCAGCGCCTCGGTCTCGGCCAAGGATAATAATTTTGGCAAAGGCCGCTCTGTAGATGGCCGCGCAATATTCTCGGAAGGGTTTTGCCCCCGCATATCCTCAATTAAAAGAAATTTGAAGAAGTGTCGTAGGGTCGACAAATGCCGTGCGGCGCTTGAGGCGGCCATTTTTTCAGCCGATAAATGGGCCATAAAATCAGACAATCCGGATGGCTCAACGGTCAGAAAATTATCACCGCGCGACATCAAAAAATTTCCCAAGCGGACTAAATCGCGCCGATAAGCAGAGATTGTGTGCGCCGAAGCATCGCGCTCGGCAGCCATCATATCGAGGAATAAGTCAATTTGCCCGGACATGTCTGGCGTCATATCAGCCATTGCCTATTCCTCGGGCTGACCAAGCGCGCCAAAATCAATCAGCGGCAGATTGTCTGACCATTCAAAATCGCGGTTCAGTATCTCGATTGTCTCGTCGCGCAAGTCTTGCGGCAGAGAGAAATCAATCGCAGTTTCGGTTGACGTTAGATCAGCCAAAATGAGTGCATCGCTATGCGACGGTATCAAATCCACATAGGCCAGCGCCAATAATTCGCGAGCAAGGGCCACGGCTTCTTGGTTGAGCCCGGCATGACGCAGAGCCATCAAAACGGCAATGATATCCTGACGCGTCCATTGCCCAGCCGGCAGCTCGGCCATATCGGCGGTAATCGTCAATATCAAATCGCCAATCCATTTATCCGACGCCAGTTTTAACCACCTTTGCGCCCGCGCCGATGGCTCTTCTAAGGCGAAAACCGTAGCCATCACCTTATCATCACTGTCATCAACGAGCGGGAAGCCCAAGCCCTGTAACACGCTCACTTCGAAGCGCAAATAATCGCTGACTGGTTTTGCGCTCGCCGTCAAACTGTTCGCGATCTCTTGCCAGTCAATCTCCGACCCAGCCGAGATGGGAAAACCAACATCAAGCGAGGCCGGCTCAATTTGTTGTTGTAACGCAGACCCTATTTCATCTTCGCTTGCCACAAAGGGTGCCAGTGCATCGGAAGAAACATCTTCAGAGGCAGTCTCAGAGACAGTCTCAGAGGCAGTCGCTGATTCGTCGACTTCCGGCAAGTCGGGCAGAACAAAGTCAGCTTGCGACAGATTAAATAAACGCTGAGAGGGCGCGGCCATGGAGGCAGAATTCATCCAGTAAAGTCGATCGGCCGCATCATGTGCCCCAATCATCGCCAAGGCCGGTAATAATGTTACCTGTGTTTGAGCATCGATTAAT
>JGI26084J50262_1001638_pt1 | contig 12302 bp, 8 predicted proteins | sample SaaInl6LU_22_DNA_FD_50262 | JGI IMG/M metagenome (IMG submission 50262) | reverse complement strand
AGGTTGTGACAGTGCAATCACTATTAACTTAACTGTTAACTATTCTAACACNCGTACGGATGTTGTTACACTTTGTCCTGGAGCTACTTACAGAGTAGGTTCTACAGTTTATAACACAGCTGGAACTTATACGGATGTATTCTTAACCTCAAAAGGTTGTGACAGTACAGTAATCACAGTATTATCATACTACCCTGTTGCTACAGGTTCAGCATCGTATAACTTCTGTATAGGAGATAGCATTCAAGTACTTGGAAACTGGTATTATTCTGCCACTACATTTAACGATACAGTAGCAGGAGGTTCATCTACAGGTTGTGATACAATTACAACTCATACCATAACGACAAGAACAGTGTCACCGGCACTTAATTTAGGGAACGATGTAATATCTTGTTTAGACGGTGGAGTTACAATATTCGCTTCTAACGCCTACGATTCTTACAACTGGAGTACAGGAGGCACTACGAACATTCTAAATGTAACAGGTGCAACGGTTGGAACAGGAAGTGCTGAGTACATCTTAACTGTTACACAAGCTTCTTCTGCATGTACAGCAAGAGACACTGTAAATATTAGATTTAACGATTGTACAGGCCTTGATGAAATGACAAGCGACCTCAACGTAAACTTGTACCCTAACCCTGCTACAAATTTTGTTACTATTGAAATTATGGATAAATTAAATAGTGGAAATTTAACTCTTGAAATATTGAACTCAATTGGACAGGTAGTTGAATCGAAATCTATTGAAAATGCAAAAGAGCAAATCATAATGGATGTAAACAACTTTAGCAAAGGGTTGTACTTGGTAAGAGTTTCATCTGACAACTTGTACATCACTAAAAAATTATTGATTCAGAAATAATTCAGATCTATAAATAATCAAAAACACCTTTTACGAAAGTAAGAGGTGTTTTTTTTGGTCTAAATCGAAGAGACTTATAACCTATTAACTCAGTAAAATTTGTATTTTTATCTTTCCAAGGATGAACCCCCAATATTCGTCTTTTCAATTGAGCTAACTTTCTATGAGAACAATGCAAACAAATATTATTCAGCTGGTAGGGCTAGCTCTTGCTTTCTGTTTCTTACTATTTGCCAGTGATGTATTTTCTCAAGACGATCCTTCAATGATATTTGCAGGAAAGGTAAGAGACGAAAACGGAAAATCAATTTCAGGAGCTACAGTTAACATTATCAGAAATGGTAAAGAAGTTCACACCACCACAACAAATGCTAGTGGCGAATTCGATTCGTACAGCGATTATTACGGCTACGTGTACAAAATTATAATCTCAAAAAATGGATTAACAACCAATACAATTGAAATAAATAGTAAAGATGGTTACCATGAGGAGGATGTTCCGCTAGAAATAAAAATTCCAATTAAGGTAGAATTGGTCAAAAAAGAGAGTGGAATTGACTATGGTATCATTCAAAACACACCTATTGAGCGTTTTCGAATTGATCCGAATACAGGGCAATTATCAGAAGATTTTGATTATATAGACAAAAGAAAAGACGAAATAAAAGAGTACTTTAAAAAGATAGCGGGTGACGAAAAAGAAAAGGAAAAAAGATTTCAACAACTGAAAAAATCAGGAGAACAAGCGCTAGCCAAGAAAGATTATGGCAAGACAATAGAAGATTGGAAAGCTGCACTAAAATTAAAAGATGATGAGCCACTTACAGAAAAATTAGTGGATGCGGAATTCGCCTACAATGATATTTTGAAAGAAAAGAAGCAATTGGCTAAAATGGAGCAACTCCTTAAAGAAGGAGACGACCTAGTCAACCTGTTGAAATTTGAAAATGCTCGAGAAAAATACGAGGCGGCAAAACAAGTGTTGCCAAAAAACAAAAAACCCAAAGAGAAACTTGAAGAGCTCAACCAAAGAATAGAAAACTTAAAGAACGAAAAAGCAGACAAGCAATATTCCGAACTGATGAAACGAGCCGAAATAAAAGTTAGCTCAGAAAGTTATGATGACGCTAAAACTCTTTTTGCAGAAGCTCAAAAAATAAAGCCAAAGGAAAAAGATCCGTCCAAAAGAATTAAGGATATTGACAACTTGCTAAAAGAAATAGCCCAAACTAAAGCCGAATATGACCAAACCATCATTGTCGCTAATGGATTGCTAGCTGCCAAAGAATATGAACAAGCGAAAATTTCTTATGAGAAAGCTTCCTCTTTACTTCCTTTAGAGAATTTACCTAAAGAAAAAATAGAAGAAATAAAAGGTATACTTAAACAGATTCAAAAAGACAATGAAGCTTACAACAAATTAATTTCGCAGGCCGATGATTTTTTTGGTAAGGAAGAGTTTGATAAAGCTATTTCAGACTATGAAAAAGCATTGAAGATAAAGCCAATTGAGGCAAAGCCAAAAGAACAAATCAAAAAAGCAAATCAACGATTGGCTGATATTAAAAAACTAAATGACGAGTACGATGCGTTTGTAAAAGCTGGAAATGAATTGTTTGCACAAAAAAAGTACAAAGAAAGTATATCAAAATACGAAGGAGCACTCAATTTAAAACGAGATGAAAAACTCCCCCAAGCCCAAATTGATAAAGCCAAGGCAGAAATTACGCGATTGGAACAGCAAGAAAAAGATTACTTAGTTAGTGTTGCCAAGGGAGAATCTTTAATGGCAAATCTAAAATTTAGTGAAGCAATACAAGAATTTGAAAAGGCCCTTAAACTAAAACCACAGGAGGCACTACCGAAAGAAAAAATAGCTTTTTCGAAAGGAGAAATTGCACGATTAAAAGAAATTGACGAACGCTATAGACAACAAATGGAAGCCGGAATCAAAGCATTTGGTGAGAAAAAGTATAGTGTTGCACTCACAAAATTGAAAGAAGCTCAAACAACTAAACCTCTCGAAAAGAAACCTCAAGAACTCATCGCGAAAGTAGAAAATGCGATAGCAGAGGCAGAAAAATTAGAAGAGGAGTACCAAAACACCCTTAAGAAAGCAGATGAACTTTTGGCTGCAAAAGAATACGATAATGCCATTTCATCTTACTCAAAAGCTTTAACGCTTAAACCAAACGAAACGCTCCCTAAACAAAAAATTGAAGAAGCGAAAGAAGCCTTGGCTGCTCTATTGAAGCTAGAAGAAGAGTATGCCTCTGCTATGGCAAAGGGAAATTCTCTTCTCGCGGAAACTAAATTTGAGGAGTCCATCACAGCTTTTGGCGAAGCGAAAAAACTAAAGCCAAACATTACTGAACCACAAACAGGTATAGACAAAGCAAACGCTGGCATAAAAGCAAGAGAAGAAGCTGCCGCGAAGAAAAAAGCGGAGGAAGAAGCTGCAAGAAAGGCACAATTAGCCAGGGAGAAAGCAGAAAAAGAAGCAGCGGAAAAAGCAGCGAAAGAAGCGAAACGCATTGCCGAAGAAAGAGCTGCGAAAGAAGCTGAAGAAAAAGCAAAAGCAGAGGCTGAACGCCTCGCTCAGTTAGCGAAAGAAAAAGAAGCAGAAAGACTAGCCCAAGAAAAAGCTGAAGCGGAAGCATTGAGACAAAAACAACTGGAAAAGGAAGCGGCTAAACAAGCTCAATTGGCTAAAGAGCAAGCAGCGAAAGAAGCAGCAGAAAAGGCAGTGAAAGAAGCGAAACGAATTGCCGAAGAAAAAGCTGCAAAAGAAGCTGAGGAAAAAGCAAAGGCAGAGGCTGAACGCCTCGCTCAGTTAGCGAAAGAAAAAGAAGCAGAAAGACTAGCCAAAGAAAAAGCTGAAGCAGAAGCATTGCGACAAAAACAACTAGAAGAGGAAGCGGCTAAACAAGCNCAATTGGCTAAAGAGCAAGCAGAAAAAGAAGCTGCNGCACAAGAAGCTTTGGAAGCTGAAAAAGCGAAACAAGCGGCTTTGGAAGCCAAAAAACAAGCAGAACTAAAAGAAGCTCAAGAGCAAGCAGAAAGGGAGGCAAAAGAGAGAAAAGCGAAACAAGAAGCAGCAGCTGCACAAGCTGCAGCCGAGAAAGCCAAACAAGAGGAGGCAGAAAGAAAAAGACTTGCTGAACAGCAGGCTCTACAAGAAATGGAGCGAGCAAGATTGGCAAAAGAAAAAGCAGAAAAAGAGGCAGCTGAAAAGGCTAAACTAGAGGCAGAAAAAGCACAAAGAGAAGCGGAAAAGGCCAAACAAGCCCAAGAATTGGCGAGGCAAGCAGAGGAAGCAAAAGCAAAACTGGCAGCTGAGCAAAAAAAGAAAAGACAAGCGGAACTGGAAAGGCAACAAGCTGAAGAAGCAAAAAGAAAAGCACAAGAAGCGGAAAGATTGGCGAAAGAACAAGAACGATTGGCTGTAGAACGCGCTAAAAAAGAAGCTATAGAAGCAGAAAAACGGGCAGCAGACAAAGAGAGAGAAGCCGAAAATCAAAGACAATTTAAAGCTCTTGTTGCAAGGGCAGACGAGCAGTTTAACACAAAAGACTATCGAGGAGCAAAAAATACGTATAATTCAGCTTTATCAATTAAACCTAACGAAACGTATCCAAAAGTACGGATTGAAACTATTAATGAAATTCTCGCTAACATGAGCGAGGAACAGAGAAATGCGATTACCTCTACTGATGACTATTTCAATATCGATGCTGAACTGTACGGAACAGAAGTAGACATGACCGGAAAAGAAGGGAGTTTTCTTTTGACAAAAATAGAAGACAATTCTGACCTAAGAGAATATATGGATCTGATGGAATATATCGACTCATTGAATATAGAATTCAAACAACAAGAGGACAAGGATATTGCAATTGCTCTTATGACCTATAATGAATTTGAGTCACTGAAAGACAAAATAAATAATGAGCTTGGAGTAAATGATTACGCAAGAAACGGCAACATCACTTCGGTTAAACTCTTTTTGGATGCTTATGCATCCCAACAACAAGAGACTATAACTGATGACAAACAACAAAGTCTCACAATCTCTTATGAATTTGAAAAACTAAAAGAATCAATTAGCGAAGAGAAAATCAAACTAAGGAAACGAAATGAAACAACAATCTCGGAGTACAATAAATACCTAGATTCTGAATCTGAATTAGCAAAAATTCAAGGGGTTCAAAATACTCAAGAGACTTACGAAACATATGTGTTAACGGAAGAATTAAAATCAAAGATTTACTCCGAGTATGAAGAGAACGGAACAAAATTTAGACAAAGAGAGGTTTCCTTGGCTATATTGAAAGAAAAAATACTCAATCAAAACAAACAACTTTCTGAAAAAGAAAAACTGAGTCTGAAAGCTGAAATAGATTATTTAGAAAAAACGAATGAACTAATAGGACTAAGAAAGGAAAAAGGAGAAAATAGCATCATAGAAAACCAACACATTTATGAAGATTACCTAGATAAAAAATCCATAGAAAAGAAAGAAGCAGAAAAGCAATTTGATGAACGCATTGAAATGAATATGGATGAACTCGCTTTACTCGAAGAGAAACGAATAGAAAACACATACAACGAAAACCAAGATTTGTCCGCAAAAACTGATTCTTACCAGCAATTCGAAGACGAAAAGGTAAAGCTCTCGAAAGAAATACGAAACAAAGAGGAACTAAGCCAAAGATCCGTGTCAAATTCTTTTGAAAAAGTTCAGGAAATTAAAAATGAAGCAGAAAAACAATCACAAAATAAAGTAGCTAAAAACAACGCTGAGTATTTGGCATACGAGGATGAACTGGCTAATCTGAAAGAAAATGAAAAAATCGAAAACGAGGGGAAAACTCTCGCAACGAGTAAGGAATTTGAAAAATTATCAGATCTAAAAAACCAGGAGTCTAAACAACTAAATGACGGAGCAGAAGATAAGGCCGCTGAGCTCAAAAAATTCATCGATAGAAAAGCGGAAGCCGAAAAAGAAGCGAGCACCAACAATCAAAAGAAATCCATCTCCACGAGCAAAGCGATTGAAAAAATTGAGTCGGAAAAATCCGTTCCAAAATCAGCGAGTAACAAAGACCAGTTAGCCTTGATATTTCCTGAAGGAGTTACCCAAAAAGTATATCAAAAGAAGAATGAATTTGGAGAAATCACCTCTATCACTACTCGCAGAGTAGTGGTTGTGGGAAACAAAGGAAACGATTACATTCATAAAAAAACCAAAGCGGGAAGTTTCTATTTCAAAAACGGGAAATCTATCTCAGAAGGAACTTGGGACCTAGAAACTTCTGGCGAAATTATTAACAAATAATCATATGAAAAAACTCTTACTATTTATCGCTGTTTCTTTCATGATGTCTTGCACCGTGATTGAACAAAACAAAGCCATCGACTACAACAATTCTTTGGTAGATGTGCAAGAAAAAGTTGCCGACAAAATAAATGAATTCATTGATTTAATAACTATTGAAGATACCTTGGACTATACAATGGTTTACGAGAAAAGAAAAGAAGTCTTAGAATCAATCGACCAGGGAATTATTGAAGTTAACAAAATCGGAGGATTTGGAGAGTCTGAAGATTTTAAAAGCAGCATCCTTTCTGTTTTGAACGCATACAGAGAAGGGATAGAAAATGAATATACTACAATGGCCAATTTCTTGCTATTGCCTGTTGAGGAACAAACCGATGAAAGGTATAGCGAAACAGAAGAAATTGCCTATGTAGCAGACAGTTTGATAGGAATTGCAGAAGATCAATTTATCAACGCTCAGCAAGTATTTGCAGCCTCATACAACTTGCAACTAGAAGATGTAATTGGTCCATTAGAGGAACATTAAAAAGCCTGAGTGCTGAAGTTCTTTAGCTGTTTATCTAATTGTTTTGCTTTACCTTGGGTGAGCGTATCCAAAAACTGCCAAAAAGAAGGTTGATGATGCTTGTGAACTGTATGAGCTAATTCATGTAAAATTACATAATCCCGCAATTCTTCAGGTAGTTTCATTAAGTGAAGTGACAAATTAATTTTGTTGTGAAAAGAACAGCTACCCCAGCGAGAAGTTGTATTCCTTATCGTAACCGAAATAAACTCTAACCCATGAAGAAGGGCTAGTTCTTTGGTTCGAATTGGCAAGATTAGTTTAGCTTCCTTTCTCCAAGCCTCGATTATCGCTGCTTGGATAAATTCTTGCACTTCTTTCTTAACTATATCAAAAAATTTAGGCACAAGAACTTGAATTCTATTGGTTGACACTTTGAATTTAAGCTCGGCAGAATCAACTCGATAAATTTCTAGTTTATGGAGGTTTGTACGAAACTCAGTGTTTTCGTCAAACACTGTTTGCTCCCCCACTTTTTTCTGAAGTTTTATTCTATGACTGACAATCCAATTTCTTTTCTCTTCTACAAATTTGTGCGCATGCACATACGGCATTAATCCTGGAACAGTAACTTGAACTACTCCCCCAGCCTTCAATGTAATTCGAGCATATTTAGCCCGTTTGCTTTTAACAAAAATCACCTCGCCAATTCCTTCAAACTCTTTCGTTTCTTTTCCTTTTATTTTTGTCATGTCAATCGTAAATTTACGACAATATTTGCCCAAGAAAGGCAACTAGGTTATTAACTCCATGAACAATTACGCACATTACAAAAGCCAAGGAAACTCCAAACCTTTTTCTTGTATAATAGTAAACAGAAGCTAAACATAGTCCCATCAAGGAAGTTATCAAAACATAATTCCAATTATACTGATGCGAAATGCCAAATAAAACCGCTGACATTAAGCCAGGCATATAACTCGGGATTGGAATCGAATCCAATTTGACTCTTACAAACAAACCCAATTCGATAATCCCATATTGATAAATCAATGATTCGATAATAGGAGCAAAAAACACCGCTAACAAGAGTAGTTTGGTGGTTGTCAAGTTTTCAAATTCCGTGTTAACCATTACATCCACATCAAGTAAGTAGTAAATGGTAGAAAATAGCAAACTCAACAACAGGAGGGTCAGTGAAAAAACGAATGCCAATTTTGTAAAACTCAATTTATCCAGGAGTCTCAGTATCTTTTTCATCAATAGCACATTAAAATTCTGATAACTCAATTGAGCTAGCAGGATAAAATTAGGCATTTTAGAGGAGTTTTTTCGCTCAATTCAAATATGAATGACAAGTAATAAAAAAAATAAACAGATAGAATAATCTTTTAGTCTTTGAGTTTAATTACGAATCCCTCTGTCGTTTTGTCACCAGAATCACGGGGTTTTTGTCGTTTTAAGTAAAAGTTGACACTTTTTTATGAACTGGTATCGAATTTGAACGCTCAAAGAAAAAATTAAATACAATTATGGCAACAGGAAAAATTAATGTACAAACGGAAAATATATTTCCCATCATTAAGAAGTTTTTATACTCCGATACGGAAATATTTTTACGAGAATTGGTATCCAATGCTGTGGATGCATCTCAAAAGCTAAAAACACTTTCTTCTTTAGGAGAATTCAAAGGAGAAGTGGGAGAATTGCAAGTAGAAGTGATTCTTGATAAAGAGGCAAAAACGATTACTATTCGTGACAACGGAATAGGAATGACAGGAGAAGAAGTAGATAAATACATCAATCAAATCGCCTTTTCGGGTGCCGAAGAATTTGTTCAAAAATACAAAGACACGGAGGGCGCTGCTGCAATGATAGGTCATTTTGGTCTTGGTTTCTATTCTTCATTTATGGTTTCTGAGCAAGTTGAAATCAAAACTCTTTCTTTTAAAGAGGGATCCAAAGCGGTAAAATGGACTTCGGATGGAACTCCAGAATATACATTGGAAGAAATAGAAAAAGAGGTAAGAGGAACAGACATTGTGATGCACATTGCCGAAGATTCTACCGAATTTTTGGAAGAAGCTCGAATTGGCACCATCTTGAACAAGTACTGTAAGTTCTTACCAGTAAATATCAAGTTTGGAACAAAAACCGAAATGATTGACAGCCCATCTGGCGAAAAAGATGAAGAAGGAAACCTAAAAAAGGAATCTATAGAGGTACCGAACATAGTGAACAATAAGGCTCCGATGTGGGCAAAACCACCAACCGAACTAAAATCTGAAGATTACGATAAATTCTACCAAGAGTTGTATCCGATGTCAGAAAAACCTTTGTTCAATATTCACTTAAATGTGGATTACCCATTCAACCTTACTGGAATCTTATATTTCCCAAAGCTGAAGAAGGATATTCAAATACAAAAGAACAAAATTCAATTGTATTCGAATCAAGTGTTTATCACGGATTCGGTAGAGAATATTGTACCTGAGTTTATGCAATTGTTACACGGAGTTATCGATTCACCAGATATTCCGTTGAATGTATCTCGATCCTACTTACAGAGCGATAGCAACGTGAAGAAGATCTCTTCTTACATAACCAAAAAAGTAGCCGACAAGCTAAACTCGATGTTTAAGGAAAACAGAGAAGATTTTGAATCCAAATGGGAAGACATCAGCGTTTTCATTGAATATGGAATGCTTTCTGATGACAAATTCGAAGAAAAAGCGAAGAAATTTGCTTTGTTGCGTAATACCTCAAATGATTTCTTCACACTAGAAGAATACAGCGAAAAAGTAAAAGAAACTCAGAAAGATAAAGACGACAAAGTAGTTTATTTGTACACAAATAACGCAGAAGAGCATCATGCCTTAATCGAAAATGCACATGCCAAAGGTTACGATGTGTTACTCTTGGATAGTCCGCTTGCTCCTCACTTGATTTCGAAACTTGAGCAATCTCTAGAAAATATATCTTTTGCAAGAATAGATGCCGATACAATCGAAAAACTAATAAATAAAGGAGAAGAAGTACCAAGCAAACTGACTAAGGAAGACGAAGAAGCCCTGAAACCAATTATTGAATCGGTAATGACGAAAGAAAAATTCATGGTGGATTTCCAAAGCTTAAGCGAAACAGATAGCCCAATGCAAATTACCGAAGCTGAATTCATGAGAAGAATGAAAGAGCAACAAGCACTTGGTGGAGGCGGAATGGGATTCATGGGAACCATGCCCGAAATGTACAATTTGGTTGTGAATAGTAATCACCCTTTGATTTCAAAAATATTGGAAACAAAAACCGATAAAAAGAAAAAGCAACTTATTGAACAAGCCACCGATTTGGCGCTATTGGCAAAAGGAATGTTGACAGGAAAAAAACTTACCGAATTCCTGAAACGAAGTGTAGACATCATCAAATAACAAAATCAACTAATAAAATGAGTCCCGTAACATCAGGACTCATTTTTTTTGAGTAAACCGAATTATTTCTGCTATATTCAAGCAACAAATATGAATAACATGGACATAGATCAAAAAATAGAAAATGTAAAAAGCAGTAACGTATTCAAAAAATACGGGAAATGGCTTTTATTAGGAGTGCTTGTACTGTGGGTTGCCTCATCTTACAACGGTTTAGTAAAACTAGAAGAACCAATAAGCACCGCTTGGGCAAATGTAGAAACGGAATATCAATCGAGAGCAGACAAAGTTCAAGTAATTTCCAAAATAGTGAAGAATGCAGCAAATTTTGAAAGACAAACACTAACTGATGTAATTGAAGCGAGAAGCAAAGCTACTTCTATCAATCTTGATGTAAACGACTTAACGCCCGAAAACATGGCGAAATTTGAAGCAGCTCAAAATCAATTAACAGGTGCACTTAGTCGCCTTATGGTAACTGTAGAAAGATATCCGGAATTAAAAGCCACGGATGCTTTTAGAGATTTCCAGGCACAGTACGAAGGCATCGAAAACAGAATTGCTAAAGCCAGAAGAGACTATAACGAAACCATTCTTCCTTACAACATTGGTCGAAAAAAGTTCCCGAAAAACTTAATCGCAAAGGCTTTTGGTTTTAATAAAAAAGAAGAGTTCAAGGCCAATGAAGGTGCAGAGAATGTAAACGCAGACGAAATAGACCTAGGATTTGAATAAGAAAAAAATAGACGCACACTCTTTCTTGAATCCGGATGAAGAGAAACAAGTGCTTGAAGCAATTGGACAAGCTGAACTCAACACCTCTGGCGAAATTCGCGTTCACCTCGAAACGGAATGTAAAAAAGAGGTTCTCGCTCGTGCGAAAGAAGTATTTCATCATTTAAAAATGCACAAAACAAAACTCCGAAACGGAGTTTTGTTTTATGTAGCTACCGAAAGCAAACATTTTGCTATTTTGGGCGACCAAGGGATCAACGAAAAAGTAGAGCTCACATTCTGGGATTCCACAAAAGACTTGGTGCTTCATCACTTCAAACAAGGAGAAAGAGCTCTTGGCCTCGCACTAGGAATTCACAAAGCTGGAGAAAAGTTAAAAACATTTTTTCCTTATCAACAAAATGATCAGAACGAACTCTCGGATGAAATTTCGACTGGCGAATAAATAAAAACAGATGGAAATCAGATTTCCTCTTTCAGAAACTAATGACAAGATTCTTACTTACACTTTTTAGCGCTTTGTTCCTCACCATTTGGGGATTTGGACAAACGGATTGTTTTCCAGACCACAGTTCCGGAACATTTGTTTACGACAAAGCAGACGTGCTTTCCGAATCGGAAGAGAGAATACTTCAGAGCGAACTTTCTTCTTTTACTGCCCGCAGTTCCAATGTATTGGTGGTAGTGGTAGTTCCTGACTTATGCGGGTATGACAAATCGCAATACGCCATTGAATATGGTGATCAATTGGGAGTGGGAAGAGCCGATAAAGACAACGGACTCGTATTTTTGGTAAAACCCAAAACAGCTAGTGAAAAAGGAGAGGTGTTTATTGCCATAGGAACAGGTTTGCAAGGGGCAATTACCGATGCCGGCACAAGACGAATTATTGATTACGAGGTCATTCCTTACTTCAAACAAAATAATTATTTCGGAGGAATTAGTGCAGGAGCCAAAACGCTCATGCGAATTGCCGAAGGAGAAATATCTGAACAGGGGTACAAAGAATCCAAAAAAGGAGGTAATTGGGTGGTTTTCGTTTTTTTCGCCCTTATTTTCATCTTGTTTCTTCTTGCCCAAAAATATGGAAAAGGAGGAGATGACGATTGGGAAAATTACGACCGAAACGGCAAACACCGTGGCGGAAGAAGTGCTTGGCCGTGGATATTTTTAGGAGGTTCAGGTTTTGGTGGCAGATCAGGCGGAGGCGGTGGATTTGGCGGAGGCGGTGGATTTGGCGGTTTTGGCGGAGGTGGTTTTTCTGGTGGAGGTGCCGGAGGAAGTTGGTAATTGGGAGTTAGTTTTTTATATTTGCAAAAAAAATCATTGAACAAAGACGCTAAACATTACTTCACGTTTGCACTATCTATCGATTGTGTCGTGTTTGGTTTTGACGGTAAAGACCTCAAAATTTTACTTATTGAA
>JGI26084J50262_1001602_pt1 | contig 12456 bp, 11 predicted proteins | sample SaaInl6LU_22_DNA_FD_50262 | JGI IMG/M metagenome (IMG submission 50262) | reverse complement strand
CGGCCAGAACCTGCTCCTCCTCACCCTCATGGGTCGAGGCCGCAAGCCATGTCGGGCGATTTCCCAAACGCGCCACGAAACTGGCGCGGACATTTTCATCACAGGGCAACGCGGCCGCCCCTTCCTTGAGGGTACCCGTGATTTCGGTCCGCTCCACTGGCAAGCCGAGGCGGCGCAGATACATGGCCGAGACCTCATCTTGCACCTGTGCGTGCTGAAACAAACCCAGCAAAGCCCGCGCAGCACCCTTCAGGAAGCGCCAGCGATCAACACTCTGCTTGGAAATGCGCGCGTTGATCAGCAACATCGGGATATCGCGCTTGGCGGTTTCAACCAGAAGGGAGGGCCAAAATTCGGATTCGGTCCAGACCGCAACATCAGGGCGCCAATGGTCCAGAAAGCGTTTCACAAAAGCCGTGGCATCTAGGGGAATGAATTGATGGAAAGCGGCTGGCGGCAGACGGCTGGCCATGATCTCGGCCGAGGTCACGGTTCCAGTGGTGACCAGAAAATGCAGATCGGGCCGCTCTTCCGAGATGCGCCGCAGCAATTCCAGCAGCGACAGGGATTCCCCAACCGAGGCCGCATGAAACCACATTAAAGGTCCATCGGGCCGCGCGCGTGAGGCAATGCCGCGACGCTCATCAAGACGGTTTGGATCTTCCTTGCCAGCCGCAAGCCGCTTGGCGAGTTTACGCTCGGCAAACCCTTCCGCATGTCGGGAAAAGGCCAGATAGGCCCAAAGTGCGGGGGACCAAGCCATCGCGCGTGCTCAGCCGATCTCTTCGGTTGAGGAGGCCGCGGCTTCTTCGTCACGAAGGCGGTGAAGATGGGCAATGAAATAGCGCATATGCGCATTATCGACGGTGCGCTGTGCTTCGCTTTTCCAAGCGTCATAGGCCGCCTGATAATTCGGGAAAATCCCCACGATATGGATGTCGTTCACATCCTTGAATTCGGTGCGCGTCGGATCGACAAGCTCACCGCCGAAGACGAGATGGAGGCGTTGGGGCATAAGAAACCTACTGCTTTAAGGAGCGTTGAGTGCAACCTAAGGATATGGTGGAAAGGGTCAAGCGGCTGGCGCGATCCGCGCCATCAAGCGCGCATGCAATTTAGGCGCGGCGGCCAATATGCCTGCGGTCTGGGGATGCGGGTTGTTNAAGGCAAGCGGCGCGCCCAATCGGTCGGTCACGGCCGCCCCCGCCTCAGAAGCGATCAAGGCTCCAGCGGCGATATCCCATTCCCAACTGTCGCGGAAGGTCACCATGCCGTCAAAACGTCCCTCGCCCACAAGCGCAAGGCGATAGGCCAATGATGAACGGAACTGGCGATCAATCGCAGGCACCCCGCCTGGCCACCATTCAGCGGCAAGATTGGGTTTGGATGTGAGGATCATGGCCTCTTGATCCTCGTCACGCGAAGACGCGGTCAGAGGCTGCTCATTTAGCCACGCCCCCCCGCCCAATGTCGCGCAATAGAGCTTGTCAGACATCGGCAGGAACACCACCGCCGCCGTCACCTGACCCTGTTCCGCAATTGCCAGAGAATGGGAAAAATCCTTGGAGCCTTCGATGAAAGCGCGGGTGCCATCAATCGGGTCGATGATGAAGGTTTTCTCCCGCGATTGGCGCGCATCGGTGTCGGTTGTTTCCTCTGACAACCAGCCATAATCGGGGCGTGCGCCCCCCAACTCGGCGGCAAGCATTTTGTCGATGGCAAGATCAGCCTCGGTCACGGGGCCCGCCTCATCGGGTTTATGCCAAACCTCGGGGTCACGCTTCCAATGGCGCGCGGCGATCTCGCCTGCGGCATGGGCTGCATCAATCAGGAGCCGAAGATCGGCCTCATTCTCCGGCAAGTGTCATACCTTCAATCAAAAGCGACGGCACCACGCGCGACAGATGGCTGCGCGCGTCATTTGCGGGCGTCATCGACAGAAGCATTTCGCGCAAATTGCCTGCCACAGTGCATTCATTCACGGCATAAGAAATCTCGCCATTCTCGACCCAGAAACCCGATGCCCCGCGTGAATAATCGCCCGTTGTCGGGTTGATGGAGGAGCCGATCATCGAGGTGATCAACAGCCCTGTCCCCATCTCCCTGATCAATTCCTCGCGCGATGCATTGCCTTGGGTGAGTTCCATATTGCCAGAGGCTGGCGAGGGCGGTGAGGATGTGCCACGCGCGGCATTCGCCGTTGAGGCCATGCCCAGTTTGCGCCCAGTGGCCAGATCAAGCGTCCAGCTTTGCAACACGCCATCCTCGACCAGCAAGCGCCGTTCGGTCTGAAGCCCCTCGGCATCAAATGGCTTGGAGCCCGACACACGCGGGCGGCGTGGGTCTTCGATCAGGTGCAGACCTTTTGGCAGAACCTGCTCACCCATCGCATCGCGCAACCAAGAGGAGCCGCGCATGATCGAGGCACCATTAATCGCAGCTAGCAAATGACCAATCATCGAGGATGAAATCCGCTCGTCAAACAGAACAGGATAGGCACCTGTTTTTGGTTTGCGCGCACCTGAACGCGCAATGGTGCGTTCAGCGGCGATGCGCCCGATTTCCTCGGGGCTTATCAGATCAGCGCGGTGATTTCGGCCATCGCCGAAATAATCCCGCTCCATCTGGGTGCCTTCGCCTGTAATGGCCACGCAAGAGACCCCGTGATCGGTGCGGGCATAGCCTCCTGAAAATCCGTTGCTGGCCGCCAGATGCACCTGACGGCGGCCATAACCTGCTGCGGCAGACTGTACCTGCGAGATACCCTGAACCGCCAAAGCGGCCGCTTCCGCGCGGCGCGCGACCTCTTCCAACTCACTCGGGTTGGGCTCAGGGTTGGGGTCGGCCATATCCAGCGGGCTTGCGTCACGGTCGCTTGCCAATTGGGCGGGTTCTGCCAATCCGATGGACGGGTCTTCAGGCGCAAGGCGGGCCATTGTGACGGCGCGTTCGGCCATTTCGGCAATCGTCTCGGGCCGCGTATCAGAGGCCGAAACACAGGCCTGCCGCTTCCCGATGAGAACACGCAGGCCAATCTCGGTGCCCTCGGAACGCTCGGCCTGTTCCAAGCTGCCCGCCCGCACATCAATAGAGAGCGAGGTGCCCGAAACAGCAATCGCATCAGCATCATCCGCGCCTGCGCGTTTGGCCGCGTCAATCAGGGCATGGGTAAGCGTGTCGAGGGGAACAGTCATCGGCCAATCCTTTAAGGAACTGAACCTGACCTAGTCCGCCATGGCCNTTGGTGCAAGATGCCCTACACCAAACCCNGCCTATCGCAGGGGAAAGCCATTCGCTGTGATGCCCCCATCTTGGGTGAATTCGATTGTCGATTCCAATGTATCTGGCCCCGCACCCGGACGGGCGAACATGGCCGAGACACCGCGCGCCATGGCCGCCTGTTCTGCGGGCAGGAAACCCGCCGCTGTCAGACGGTCCAACAANCCGAACAGGCCTGATGCCGTCAGATCGATCTGGCCAATCGGCATGGGAACAAGCTGTCCGGGCGTGAACACCACCTGCCCCGCACCAGCAAGGCTTGCGCCAGCCACCGACAGAGTCAATTCGTTCAATTGGGCCGAGCGCAACTCGCCGGGAGGGCCTTGCATTGTCTCGGGATCAATCGCGAGAAGGCTTTGGAACATCTGCACCTCACCCGTCAGATCGACCGTCAGGGTGGCAGGGTCACGCGGGATATTGCGACCAGGATCAAAGACATCCCACAGATCATCCCCAAGGGTCAGATCCTGATAATCAATGCGAAGCGCCATTTCATTGGGTTCGGGCAGGGCCTCGATCGGAAGGGTCAGGCTGAACTCGGATGATGCCGCCGATACGCTGATCGGTGCGGGCAGATCAGAGCCCGACATCTGGATGTTCGGGCTTTGGGTCGACATGCCCAACTGCATCCCGCCATCGGCAAAGGCCATCGTCACATCACCACCCTCGTTCGACCCGTTCGAGGTCAGGGTCGTGCCGCCATCAAGCACCAGCATCTGGTAACTGCCCGAGGCATAGCTGCCATCCAGCCGCATCATCAGGTTTTCGGGCGCAACATTCGGGTCGAATTGGGCAAATCTGGCGTAAGAATCCATATCGATTTCCCCCTCATTCGAGAGGTCTTGCACCGCAAAATTAAACGAGATGTTTGTGCCGCCCCCAATCACCGAAAGAGCCCCCGACAGCGCTTGCGTTGTGCCAGAAAACCCAAGCTCGGCGGTCTCGCTCTGCGCATCCGATAAACGATATTGCGCGGTGGAATTGGTCATATTCATCGAGAGGGTAATATCCTCCTCAATGCCTTGCGGGCCATCAAGCGGTGCCATGGTCAAAACCAGCAAGGGCGCTTCATAATCGTAAAGCCTGTCATCACCGTCTTGCGAGACAGTCATTGTGGCGCTGGACATGCCGCTGATCGTCATCTCCAAATCAGCAGCCGCTGCATTGGGCAGGGGCACAGGTGCATCACCCGCCTTCGGAGGAAGACCGCCACTGGATGAGACCTCAGCCGATGTAATGATGGTATAGATGTCAGAGAAGGCCACCGACACGGTGCCATCGCCGTTTTCCGTCATGGTGATTTCATCAATGCTGGATGTCGAGGTGACACCTTGCTGGATTGCAGTCGAGGTCACGCCCGAAATGGTTAATCCGCTTCCTGTTTCCTGAACGGATGCCGCCTCAACCTGCTGACCGATGGTTTCATTAAAGCTCTGCCATTCCGCCCAAAGCTCCTGCGCGGTAAGTTCAGCCAGCGCGGGCGCGCCCATAAAAAGCGTTGCGGTCGACATATACAAAACGAATAACTTGGGCTGGGGCATAACTGACTTTCCATCGAAGAAATTTAAGGCAATGTTTGACGCTAAGGCACTGCGGGTCAAGGGAAGCTTTGGCTGAAGCGCAATTGTGAACCCTTTGCTTCACATTGATCAAAAAGGAACAGCGATATGGCTGGCAAGATAGATCTCACCGGAAAAACTGTGGTCATCACGGGCGCAAGCCGAGGTATCGGAGAGGCCGCTGCACGCATATTTGCACGCGCTGGTGCCAATATTGCGCTGCTTGCGCGGTCACGCGAGGCGATTGCCGATCTGGCGGGCGAAATTGGCGAAAAAGCGCTCGCCATTCCTTGCGATGTCAGCCGTTATTGGGAAGTCGAGGCCGCGATGAACGCCACGAAAGAGGCCTTCGGCAGCATCGATATCGTGATCAATAATGCAGGCGTGATCGATCCGATTACGCATATTGGCGATGCCGATCCTGAAGCTTGGGGGCAGGTGATCGATATTAATATCAAAGGCGTTTTTAATGGCATCCATGCCGCCCTGCCGAGCATGCTCGACCAAGGTGGCGGCACGATCATCACAATCAGTTCGGGCGCGGCCCATAACCCGCTGGAAGCATGGAGCGCCTATTGCACCTCCAAGGCGGGGGCGGCGATGCTGACAGATTGTCTTCATAAGGAATATGCCGCGAAAGGCATCCGTGCGATGGGTCTTTCGCCTGGAACCGTTGCCACGGATATGCAGCGCGACATCAAGGCCTCGGGCATCAATCCTGTCAGCCAGCTGGATTGGGAGGTGCATATTCCCGCTGAATGGCCTGCGGAATGCCTGCTCTGGATGTGCAGCGCGGATGCGGATGGCGTCGTTGGAACCGAACTCTCGTTGCGCGATGAAAACCTCCGCCGCCGTATCGGGTTGATCGAATGATCCGTCTGGACCGTGAAGATGGGCTTTGGGTGGTCACGCTGGATCGGCCTGATAAGGCGAATTCCCTAACCGCCGCGATGTTGGAAGAGCTCTCCCAGATCGCCGAAGATGCCCAGACAGATAGCGCGATCCGCGCGATGATTCTGACGGGGTCGGGCGCGCGCGTGTTCAGTGCAGGGGCCGATCTGGAAGAAGCGCATGCGGGGCTTGCGACCTCGCCCTTGTGGGAAAGGCTCTCGGGCGCGATTGCAAGCTTGCCTTGCCTGACCATTGCCGCGCTCAACGGTACTTTGGCGGGCGGGGCCTTTGGCATGGCACTGGCCTGCGACCTGCGGATTGCCGTGCCACAGGCGCGGTTTTTCTACCCCGTGGCCAAGCTCGGCTTTTTGCCACAACCCTCTGATCCCGGCCGCATGTCCGCCCTGATCGGTCCTGCGCGCACGAAATTGATCCTGCTTGGCGGTCAGAAGATCACGGCCAAGGACGCGCTGTCTTTCGGGTTGATCGAACGGATCGTTGAGCCTGATGAGCTATTGGAGCATGCCAAATCACTCGCGGCGGATGCGCTGGCAGGCAAATCCGAGGTACTCCGCGGGATCAAAACGCTTTGTAGCTAGCGGTTCTTCCATGCTCGCCTGCCGCCCGATGTTTTGGAATGAAACTCGGGCGGGCGCTTGCTGATCCATTTGATGAATGTCGCAAGCCTTGGATGGGCGCGCAGCGCATCGACGCTGTTATAGCTGCGCGCAAGCTCGGCCTCGGATAATGTTGCATGGATTTCATTATGACAAATCTGATGCAACAAGACCGTAGGCCCCCCTTTACCGCCGCGCAGCTTGGGGATCAGGTGATGCAGGCTTTGCTTCGCCTCAGGCGGGATGGGGCGGTGGCAAAAGGGGCAAATCGGGTCTGTGTCAGGGCTCATGGCTTGCGTCTTTGGCTGCGCTCAGGCCAAGAGGGTGGTGGGAATTGAACAAAAGGCAAGGGCCGTTGAGCGAAACAGCAGACCTCATTGATGCATTGGTGATCGGCGCAGGTCCTGCGGGCTTGATGGCGGCAAGCGAATTGGCGCGCGCAGGGCGGCAGGTGGTGATTGCCGAAGGCAAGCCATCGGTTGGGCGCAAATTCCTGATGGCTGGCAAATCGGGCCTGAACCTGACCAAGGATGAGAGTTTTGAAGCTTTTCTTGCCAGCTATATAGAGGCCGCCGAACCTCTTCGCCCGATGCTAGAGGCCTTCCCCCCAGAGGCCGTCCAAGATTGGGCGCGTGCGCTTGGCCAAGAGGTGTTCACTGGAACGTCCAAGCGCGTCTTTCCCAAGGCGATGAAAGCCTCGCCCTTGCTGCGGGCTTGGATGCAAGACCTCAATGTCGAAACCCGCACCCGCTGGCGCTGGACTGGATGGCATGCCGATGCTTTCCGCTTTGACACACCAGATGGCACCCGCCTGATTCAGCCAAAGGTTACCGTACTGGCCTTGGGCGGCGGCAGTTGGGCAAGGCTTGGCTCGGATGGCGCTTGGGTGGAATGGCTGGCGCAAAAAGGCGTGGCTATTGCCCCGTTCAAGCCTGCGAATATGGGTTTTCACGTCGCGTGGTCCGATCATATGACAGCGCATCTGGGCCAGCCCATAAAATCTGTCACCCTGATTGCGGGTGAGCACAGGGTCAGTGGCGAATTTGTCCTGTCATCGCGCGGGATTGAGGGCGGCGGCATCTATGCCGTTTCCAAAGCGCTGCGTGAAGGGGCTGATCTGGCGCTTGATCTATTGCCGCAATTGGAGGTCGCGCAGATTGTTGAAAAGCTAGGCGGTGCCAAAGCCAAGGAAACCCTGTCAAACCGCCTGCGCAAACGGCTTGGGCTTTCAGGCGCGAAACTCGCCCTTGTGATGGAATTCGGGCGGCCCTTGCCAGCTGATGATCACACCTTGGCCGAACGCCTCAAAGCGCTGCCTATTGCGCACCAAGGCCCCCGCCCGATGGATGAGGCGATCTCGACCGCGGGCGGTGTCGCATGGGATGCGCTGGATGAAAACCTGATGCTGCACGCCTTGCCCAATGTCTTTTGTGCAGGCGAGATGCTGGATTGGGAAGCGCCAACAGGTGGCTACCTTCTGTCTGCTTGTTTTGCCACTGGCGCTTGGGCAGGGCGCGCGGCCGCGCAGTTCAAGGCTTAAGCACAGGGGTGGAAAACAGAGCTGGCGCAGGCCCGATACAGGCCGTAACCTGCCCTTATCGCCCGCGCGGCATCATCGCCAAACGGATCAGCGCACGTTCCATCAAGGCCATTTGTGGTGCCTGCTGGCTGGAGCGAAGCTGCAAATCGGTATCTACCAAAAGACGCAAAGCATCTTCCAGCCGATACAGCCCCCAAGCCTGCGCCTGCCGCGACATGCGATCACGGCGGGGGCCGAAAACGGGTGGGCGCATTGCCATCAAACCCGCGACAGGGCCATTTGGATGGGCAGCGGCAGCGTGCAAAGCCCGAAAATGGCGCAATGCGGCAATGCAAAGCCCCACGGGCTGGGTGCCTTGACCGCCCAGTTTTGCCACCAAAGGCCCGATTGCGCCCGCCTGCGCTTCGGCAGCAGCATGCAGGATATCATCGATCTCTGCCTCAATGGTTGCAGGCGCGCAGGCCGCAACATCCTCAGAGGTCACAGGCGTGGTGTCGCCCAACTTGAACAGCGCCAGCTTCTCGACCGTCTGGCGAAAATCACCAGGATCAAGGGCTTGCGCGAGGGATGTCAGATCGGCCATGGCCGTGCGGTCAATCTCGGCCACGCCTGCATTTTTCAGATCGGCCTCGATCTCGTCACGGCTTGGCGGATCATCATAAATGCCAACGGCATATGCGCGCTTATGAGTCTCGAACAATTTCCGAAGCGCAGATTTCGCGGTTAATTGCTTGGCTGTCACAATGATCTGGGCATCGCCTTCGGACCATTCCTCAAGCGCTGCCTTGATCACAGGGGCCAGACCGTCAGCAGCGTCTTCGACAAAAACAGCGCGCGCGCCGGGAAAGAAGCCTGTCGCCTTGATCGCATCAATCAATCCAGCAGGGTCCGAGCGCAAATCCCCCGCTGGAATACGGGCAAGACGCATCTCGCTATCTGCATTCTCTCCCAGCAGGTTCTGCAAAAGATCCTGCCGCTTGATCGCCACCCGCATCGCATCCGCGCCATAGATCAAACAGCCCGTGGCAGATTGATCAGGACGCTTGAAATACACATTTGCGTCGCGGGTAGAGAGCTTCATATCTGGCTTCGATCAGATGACGACATTGATGATACGCCCCGGAACAACGATGAGCTTTTTCGGCGCACGGCCTTCCAGCGCCTTTTGAACAGCCTCATCCGCAAGCGCGATTTTTTCAACCTCTTCCTTCGACGCCTCCTTTGAGACGGTCACTTCGGAACGGCGTTTGCCATTGATCTGGATCGGCAGGGTCACCGTATCCTCAACCAGCATAGCCTCATCCGCCACGGGCCAAGGGGCTTTCGCAACCAACCCCTCGCCGCCTTGATGTGCCCAGATATCTTCAGCCAGATGCGGCGTCATGGGCGACATCAGCTGCGCCAAGACCATCAAGGCCTCACGCTGGACGGCATGGCTGGCTTTGGATTTGCTCAAGACATTGGTGAAGCCGTAAAGCTTTGCAATCGCTGCATTAAAGCCAAAGCTTTCAATCCCGTTCGTGACATCTACAATCGCACGATGCATTGCGCGCAACAGCTCGTCATCCCCTTGGCCAGAAGCGGCCTTATCCATTTGCGAAATGCGGTCACACAGCATCCAAACGCGGCCCAGATGTTTGAAGGCCGCCTCGGCACCAGAGGCCGTCCACTCCACGTCACGCTCGGGAGGGCTGTCGGACAACACGAACCAACGCGCGGTATCCGCGCCGTATTGCGCGATGATATTTACGGGATCGACCACATTTTTCTTGGATTTCGACATTTTGGCCGAAGGAATGATCTCGACCTCGGTGCCGTCCTTGATAAAGCCCTTGCCATCGCGCAGATCGACATCCTCGGGGAAGTGATAAACGGGGCGGTCCTTGGCATCACGGGTTTGGAAAATCGCGTGGGTCACCATGCCTTGTGTAAAGAGCGCGTTGAACGGCTCCTTCGCGGTTTCGGGCAAATGGCCTGTGACCTGCATCGCGCGCGCAAAGAAGCGCGAGTAAAGCAGGTGCAAGATCGCATGCTCGATACCGCCGATGTATTGGTCCACATTCATCCAATACTCCGCGTCCTCAGCCACAGTCGGCGTCGAGGCACGCGGCGAGGTGAAGCGCGCATAATACCAAGAGCTGTCCACGAAGGTGTCCATCGTGTCCGTCTCGCGCAGCGCATCGGCACCGCAGGCAGGGCAAATGCAATTGCGCCATGTCGGATGGCGATCAAGCGGATTGCCCGGAATGTCGAGGGTGACATCCTTGGGCAATTCAATCGGCAGGTTTTCCTTTTTCTCGGGAACCACACCACAAGCATCGCAATGAACAACGGGAATCGGACAGCCCCAGTAACGTTGGCGGCTCAACCCCCAATCGCGCAGGCGGAATTTCGTGACGCCTTGGCCAACACCATTGGCTTCACAAAAGGCGATGGCCGCGTCGATACCATCGGCCCCCGTCTGCATGTCCTCGCCTGCGAAGCCTTTGATGTAATGTACCTTTTCAGTCTTGAGCGGCACATAGGCCTCGCCTCCGTCCTCGGGCGCGGTAAAGCTTTCATCAGGTTTTGCGGGCGCATAGGTGGAGGCGACGGGCAGCTCATACTTCCGCGCGAAATCAAGATCGCGCTGGTCGTGGGCGGGGCAGCCAAAAATCGCGCCTGTGCCGTAATCCATCAAAATGAAATTGGCGATATAGACGGGCAATTCCCAAGCCGTATCAAAGGGGTGGCGCACGGTCAGGCCCGTGTCGAACCCCATCTTTTCGGCTTTTTCCAGCGCCTCCGCCGTTGTGCCACCCTTGCGGCACTCGGCACAGAATTCCGCGATCTCGGGGCGTTCTGCTTCCAGCTCCTTGGCCAAAGGATGATCAGGCGAGATGCCCACAAAGCTTGCGCCCATCAGCGTATCGGGCCGTGTGGTATAGACTTCGATCCGATCATGGCCGCCCGCGGCTTCGGTCAGGCCAAAGCCGAATTGCAGACCGCGCGACTTGCCGATCCAGTTGGCCTGCATCAGGCGCACTTTCTCGGGCCAGTCATCCAGACCGTCCAGCGCTGTTAGCAGCTCATCCGCCATATCGGAGATCTTGAAGAACCATTGGGTCAGCTCGCGCCGTTCTACCTCTGCGCCCGAGCGCCAGCCCTTCCCGTCAATCACCTGTTCATTGGCCAGAACGGTCATATCCTCAGGGTCCCAATTGACCACGGCGTTCTTGCGGTAGACGAGGCCCGTTTCCAACATATCAAGGAAAAGCGCCTGTTGCTGGCCGTAATATTCGGGATCGCAGGTGGCAAACTCGCGGCTCCAATCGATGGATAGGCCCAAAGGCTTCATCTGGCCGCGCATGATATCGATATTTTGATAGGTCCAGTCACCCGGGTGCCCGCCATTTTCCATGGCGGCATTCTCGGCGGGCATGCCGAACGCGTCCCACCCCATCGGGTGCAACACATTATGGCCTGTGCTTGCCTTATAGCGGGCAATCACGTCGCCCATGGTGTAGTTGCGGACATGCCCGATATGGATACGGCCCGATGGATAGGGGAACATCTCCAACACGTAATATTTCGGGCGGCTTTCATCGCGTTTGGCGAGGAAGACTTCAGCATCATCCCATGCTTTTTGCCATTTTGGCTCGATGGTGCTTGGCTCATAGCGGGACATATCAATTCCTCTCGGGTCGTCTGGTAGAACGAAAAACGCCGGGCATTTGCCCGGCGTGTGTTTAAGCCTGCTCTTGCGCGGGGTCTAGAGGCCAGCGTCGCGGATACGAAGCTGGCGTGCGCGTGTCAGGATGGCATCTTCGACTTGGCGGGATGTCTCGCGGTTCACGGCACCGCCGCGTGTTGCCAGCGCAACGCGAAGCGAACGCGCATCAAGCGCAGGGTCCTGCACATAAACGGTGGCGCGATACGCGCGACCACCACCGGGCGGTGTGCCGTAGCCATAGACGATGACGCCAGAAAACGGATCAGCCGCCTCAATGGGCATAAAGTCGAGTATCTCAAGCGAGGCGTTCCAGAGGTAGCGGTTCACCTCTACCGTGACGTTGGGATCATCGGCATTTGTAAACAAGTCGAAAAGTGTTTCACGATTCGGATCGGCCAAAGCGCCGCTTGCCACCAATTGATCCCGTGTCTCGGGCGACATTTCCCGATCCATCGCGCCTCCGAATGAGTCGCCAAACCGCCCACATGCCCCAAGCGAAAGGCCAGCCACACCCAAAGCACAGATCAATACGAGCCTTGAAATCTTCATATCGTGCCGCCCCTCTTGTTCTCAGCAATTACGTGGCCTTGGTAGCCTAGCCCCCCCAATGCGGCAAGGCCCTAGATATAGAGGCCGAAAAATCGACTGTGACATGTCTGCACCATCCGAGCTGGAACATCAGGACGGGTTGTTCAGCTTTCTTGCAATCAAACCGTGGAAGTAAGAGAGAAAGGCATACTCAATTCGGACTTCCCCGTGTTGAGGTAACAAATTTAATCAATTCGAGGGAAAAACCATGAAAAAGGTTCTCTTCGCTACTACTGCTCTGGTAGCCACAGCTGGCGTTGCTCAGGCAGA
>JGI26084J50262_1001601_pt1 | contig 12457 bp, 10 predicted proteins | sample SaaInl6LU_22_DNA_FD_50262 | JGI IMG/M metagenome (IMG submission 50262) | reverse complement strand
ATGGTTGTTGCGGGTACTTCAGATGCCGTGCTGATGGTGGAGTCGCAGGCAAAAGAATTGTCCGAAGACCAAATGCTCGGTGCGGTATTGTTTGCGCATCAAGAAATGCAAACAGTTATCAAGGCGATTAATGAGCTGGTCGAAGAGGCCGGTAAGCCGCGTTGGGAATGGCAAGCGGCGCCCGTCGATGCGGATCTTCAAGCTGCTGTTGAGGCGGAAGCTCAAGCGGCGCTCGGTGAAGCTTATCGCATTACCGAAAAAGCATCTCGCTATGAGCGCGTCGGCGAAATTCGCAGCGCGGTTGTTGAGAAATTGGCAGTCGAAGGCGGTCCTTCGTCTGACGATATCAAAGACATCTTCAAGTCCATGGAAAAGAATATTGTCCGCCAGCGTATTATCGCGGGCGAGCCACGTATTGATGGCCGCGATTCACGCACTGTGCGATCAATCATGTGCGAAGTCGATGTTCTTCCCAAGGTCCACGGGTCGGCATTATTTACTCGTGGCGAAACACAGGCCATCGGTGCAGTGACGTTGGGTTCTACCCGAGATGCACAGATCATCGATGCACTGGAAGGCGAGCGTCGCGACCCTTTCATGTTGCACTACAACTTCCCTCCCTATTCTGTGGGTGAGGCAGGTCGTATCGGTGCTACTGGTCGTCGTGAAATTGGTCACGGTCGTCTTGCGCGCCGCGGTCTCGCCGCTGTGCTGCCAAGCGAAGAAGAATTTCCTTATACGATTCGCGTCGTATCGGAAATCACTGAATCCAATGGCTCCAGCTCAATGGCGTCAGTCTGTGCAGGTTCCTTGGGCTTAATGGCTGCCGGTGTACCCCTTAAGGCACCTGTTGCCGGTATTGCAATGGGTCTAGTGAAAGAGGGCAATCAATTTGCCGTCTTGACCGACATTTTGGGTGATGAAGATCATCTGGGTGATATGGACTTCAAAGTAGCGGGAACTGCCGAAGGTATTACTGCACTGCAAATGGATATCAAGATTGAAGGTATCAACGAGCAGATTATGGAAGTCGCTCTCGAGCAGGCACAGCAGGCACGTTTGCACATCTTAGGTCAGATGAATGCGGTCCTCGAGAAGCCTCGTGAGATTACCTCGGAAAATGCGCCTAGCATGATTGCGTTGAAGGTCGACTCTGACAAGATTCGCGACATCATCGGTAAGGGCGGTGCGACTATCCGTCAAATCACTGAGGACTCGGGTGCGACTGTCGATATCAACGACGACGGTACTGTTAAAGTTTTTGGTCAAAATCAGCACGCTCGCGATAAAGCGGTCGAGATGATTATGGCTATCACTGCAGAAGCTGAAGTCGGCGCCATTTACGAAGGCGTCGTTGCTCGCATTGTCGATTTCGGTGCATTCGTGAATATTCTGCCAGGTAAAGACGGTTTGGTTCACATCTCACAAATCGCTGATGAGCGTGTTGAGAATGTTACTGACTACCTCTCAGAAGGGCAGACAGTACGCGTTAAGGTTCTCGACGTAGACCAGCGCGGTCGGATCAAGCTTTCGATGAAAGAAGTGGAAGCGAATTCAGCCGAGGCAACAGGTGAGGCTGAACCTGAAGACTTGAGCGCTGAGTAAAGGCTAGCGATCTGCAGCGTGGGCTTGGCTCCGTTGCAGTGTGCTCAGAGCTTAGAAGGGCCGTCGCCAGTAATGGCGCGGCCTTTTTTTGTGCAGTGCTGTTTTGTTTCGGGACTCACTGGCCCGCGTCTAATGGGTAGTTACAGGATCATACTGCAAGCGGTTAGATAATTATTTTATCGCCCGATTTGCCATGAGCTCTTCAACNACCGAAGGGTCTGCGAGGGTCGATGTGTCGCCGAGATTGTCTAGATCGTTTTCAGCGATCTTGCGTAGTATCCGTCGCATGATCTTGCCTGAGCGCGTTTTGGGTAAGCCTGGGGCCCACTGAATAACATCGGGCTTGGCGATAGGTCCAATCTCCCTCACACACAGANTAATTAATTCAGCTCGAAGCGTTTCNGACGGCTCTACGCCTCCCATGGGGGTGACGTAAGCNTAAATACCTTGGCCCTTAATATCGTGCGGAAATCCCACNACGGCGGCTTCAGCGATGAGCTCGTGCTCAACAAGCGCACTTTCAACTTCAGCAGTCCCCATTCGGTGTCCTGACACGTTAAGTACGTCATCGACCCGGCCGGTGATACGGATGTACCCGTCAGCGTCTCGTAATGCACCGTCACCAGTGAAGTAATAGCCCGGATAGGTGCTGAAGTAGGTGTCGATTAATCGCTGGTGATCGCCATAAACGGTCCGAATTTGGCCCGGCCATGAACGCTTAATAGCGAGGTAGCCTTCCGCTGCACCGCTAAGCTCCATCCCTGCCTCATCAAGTATGACGGGCTCTACACCGAAAAATGGAAAGCTGGCATAGCCCGGTTTCAATGCGTGAGCGCCGGGGAGAGGGGTAATCATGATCCCGCCTGTCTCCGTTTGCCACCAGGTATCGACGATTGGACAGCGTCCGTCGCCAACAACTGAGTGATACCATTCCCAGGCTTCAGGATTGATGGGTTCACCCACGGAGCCTAATAGTCTGAGACTCGCACGAGAATGCTTCTTTACCAGCTCATCGCCGTATGCATGGAGTGCACGAATAGCCGTGGGCGCGGTAAAGAACAGATTGACTTTATGCTTATCGATAACCTCCCAAAAGCGGCCGCCATCGGGGTGAGTTGGTACGCCTTCAAAGATAAGAGAGGTTGCGCCGTTGGCGAGCGGGCCGTAAACGATGTACGTGTGGCCCGTGACCCAGCCGACATCGGCTGTACACCACCACACCTCGCCTTCTTTGTAGTCAAACACATATTTGAAGGTCATTGCCGCCTGAAGTAGGTAGCCACCGGTTGTGTGCAGAACGCCTTTAGGGCTGCCCGTAGAGCCTGATGTATACAGAATGAACAGGGGATCCTCTGCATCCATGCTTTCGGGCGCACACTCATTGGCTGCTGCGGCCGTGGCCTCGTGATACCAAACGTCGCGGCCTTCAACCCAAGAGATACTGCCGCCTGTTCGGTTAACCACTATGACTGAATCTACGTCTGAGCAGCTTTGTAGTGCGATATCGACATTGGCTTTCAGTGGGATTTTTTTGCCGGCGCGTACGCCTTCGTCGGCGGTAATGACCATGCGGCAATCGGCATCATTGATGCGGCTCTGTAGCGCTTCTGGAGAAAAACCTCCGAAGACCACCGAATGCACCGCGCCGATCCGGGCACATGCCAGCATGGCGTAGGTAGCCTCGGGAATCATGGGCATATAAATGCAGACTCTATCGCCTTTTTGAACCCCTCGATCACGCAATACGTTGGCGAGGCGGCAGACCTTATTCTTTAATTCTGAATAGCTAATATGTGAGCTCTGGGACGGGTCATCGCCCTCCCAAATTAACGCGGTTTGTTCGGCGCGCTCTGGAAGATGTCGATCGATACAGTTGACCGAAACATTGAGCCTGCCATCGACAAACCAATTGGCTTTGCCTCGGCTAATATCGTTGTCTGAAACTCGGGTCCAAGGCTGATCCCAGGTTAAAAACTCCCTTGCGCGTTGCGCCCAAAATGCGTCGGGGTCGTCTAGCGACTGCCGATACATGGTCGCGTAGCTTTCGGGGGTGATATGCGCATTGGCAAACTGGGGAGGTATTGGGTAAGTGCCGTGATCAGGCATCGATGATCTCCATGTTCGATCAAATAAGTATGTGCAAATAGTATAAAGCTCGCGCTGTACTTTGGTGCCTCTAATTTATCTTATTAGTATTAAATACAGGCTAGCAGCTATTATGTACGCTCTAGCGACCTAAAACTCTGGAGAATAATAATGTCACACTTGTCAGAGGCCAGTGCTCGAGAGTACTGGCGCAGGAATAAAGCGCTGATGTTCAAACTTGGACTTATCTGGTTTGCGGTTAGCTTCGGCTGCGGCGTGCTACTTGTCGATGTGCTCAATCAGATACACGTTGGCGGTTATAAATTAGGGTTTTGGTTCGCNCAGCAAGGTTCAATTTATACGTTTATCGCATTGATCTTCTATTACTCCCACGCGATGCATAAGCTCGACANAGAATTCAATGTTGAGGAGCGCGATTAATGGATTTGGCGTTCACTACTTACTTGGTTGTCGGTTTCACTTTCGCCATTTATATCGGCATTGCGATTTGGGCGCGCGCGGGCTCGACGAAAGAATTTTATATTGCCGGTGGGGGTATACATCCGATTGCTAACGGCATGGCCACAGCGGCCGATTGGATGTCGGCAGCGTCATTTATCGGTATGGCCGGTCTGATCGCTTTTATGGGCTATGGTGGTTCGGTGTTCTTGATGGGCTGGACTGGCGGGTATGTCATTCTCGCGATGCTTCTTGCACCTTACTTGCGGAAGTACGGCAAGTTCACGGTGCCCGAATTTATTGGCGACCGATTTTATTCCGATGCAGCCCGGATTGTTGCGGTGATTTGCCTGATTATTTGTTCGGTGACCTATGTGATTGGTCAGATGAAAGGCATCGGTGTGGCATTCTCGCGCTTCTTGGAGACTGATTACGCTACCGGTTTGTATACCGGCATGATCATCGTATTTTTCTATGCCGTTTTGGGCGGCATGAAAGGCATTACCTATACCCAGATCGCACAGTATTGCGTACTGATTTTGGCGTATACCATTCCCGCAATCTTTATCAGTTTACAGTTGACTGGGAATCCCATTCCTCAGCTAGGCTTGGGCAGTACTTTGGTTGGCACCGATACTTTTTTGCTGGATAAACTTGATCAAACCGTTCAAATGCTGGGCTTTCCCGAGTACACAACGCAGACTCGTATCAGTACCCTCAATATGTTTGCTTTCACCGCGTCGTTAATGATCGGCACGGCGGGTTTGCCTCACGTTATTATCCGATTTTTTACCGTTCCTAAAGTGAAGGATGCGCGCAGTTCGGCAGGTTGGGCGCTTGTATTTATTGCTATTCTTTACACGACGGCGCCGGCCGTCGCCGGCATGGCGCGCTTNAATATCATGCAAACCATTGAGCCTTCTCCTGGGCAGTATCTAGAGATTGATAAGCGACCTGACTGGTTTCGCAATTGGGAGAAGACAGGCCTTTTGGCGATCGAAGATAAAAATGGCGATGGCCGTATTCAGTACAGTGCAGATCCCGAGAGTAATGAATTAGTGACGCTGGATCGCGATATTTTGGTTCTTGCCAATCCTGAAATTGCCCAGCTTCCGAACTGGGTTATTGCACTGGTCGCAGCCGGCGGTCTGGCAGCTGCGCTGTCGACAGCAGCGGGCTTGTTACTGGCAATCTCGTCGGCCATTTCGCACGATTTATTGAAGAGTACGTTCATGCCCAATATCTCTGAGAAGGCCGAGCTTAACGCGTCTCGTGGCGCGATGGCCCTGGCCATCGCGGGTGCCGGCTATTTGGGTTTGCATCCACCAGGCTTTGCCGCAGGCACAGTGGCGCTCGCTTTTGGTTTGGCTGCATCATCACTCTTTCCGGCATTAATGATGGGTATCTTTTCTACTAAGGTCACTCGTGAGGGTGCTGTTGCCGGAATGCTGGCAGGCATTGGTATCACATTATTTTATGTGTTCCAGCATAAGGGCATCATGTTTGTTGCCGACTGGCGATACTTAGAAGACTGGGGCAGTAATTGGTTCTTTGGTATCGAGCCCAATGCCTTTGGTGTGGTGGGTGCAATGGTTAATTTTGCCGTGGCTATCGCAATTAGTCAGTGGACACCCGCGCCGCCTCAGCGAGTTCGAGACCTCGTCGAAGATATTCGCGTTCCGATGGGCTCAGACGTGCTGCATGTTGATCATTGATGTGAATGATCGCTCGCGACGTTAGGTGTTAAATCAATGGCTGAATCGACGTTAAAAAGGTCTGTGTTTACTGACAAGCATGTTGTCATAGCACTGCTGGTGGCGCCTATTCTGGCCATCGCCAGCTGGTACGCAGTAGGCTGGTTAGCGGGTGATCTTGCCGAGTCTGAGGTTGCCGAATCAGGGCAGGCTTACCCATTGCTAGAACGGTCCGGTTGCCGCTATGAAGGGGGTGAATGCCGGGTGAGCAATGGGGATTTCATACTGACATTGACGGTGGGTACGGTGGACAACGAAGGAGCTATCTATATCCAATCTGCGTTACCCCTAGAGTCGCTGTTGGTGGGGTTGCGATCGTCCGGTGATAGGCCGCCTCTGGCTGCTCAGCGCCAAAGCAATAATACACGTGACTGGATGTTTTTAGCCCAGGGGCCTATCGCGAGCGACGACGCTTTGCGTATTGTTGCTGTGACGGGCGGAGCTGCTTATTTTGGCGAAGTATCGCTGACGTTTACCGAGTAGAGGCAGTACTGAGGTCGACTTGCCTATTATCAATGAGGCGGGTACTACCAAGACTTGCAGCGCCAAAAATAGCTACTTCAGTATCCTCTGCCTGTGCTGACGCCAAATCACTGCGCCGCCTTACTTCAATGTAGTCGGGTGTAAACCCCGTTTTGGTGAGCCGCTGTACCGCTTCACGACAAAGGGTATCGAAATCACGCCGTCCAGCGGTTATCGCTTCATGAACACGCTCTAGTTCACGATAAAGCGCTGGTGCTTTAGTGCGCTGGTCAGCACTCAAGTAGCCATTGCGTGAACTTAATGCCAGCCCGTCGTCAGCGCGTGCGGTTGCGATACCGACAATTTCAATGCCCATGGCTAAGTCGCGGACCATTTTTTTGATGAGTAGCAACTGCTGTAAGTCTTTCTCACCGAAGAGGGCGACATCCGGCTTCACGACGTTTAAAAGCTTGCAAACGACCGTTGAGACACCGTCAAAATGCCCAGGACGGCTGGCGCCACAAAGCACGTCGGTGAGCTCCGGAACGGTGACGACGGTGTGAGATTGAACTCCCTCAGGATAAATGTCTTTGTCATTTGGTGTGAACACAACATCGGTTTGAAGCGCATCGAGCTGCTTCAAGTCTTCTTGCAGCGTGCGGGGGTACGACGCTAAATCTTCATTAGCCCCAAACTGCTTTGGATTGATGAAGATAGATACGACAACGATATTTGCTCGTAACTTTGCCTGTTGAACAAGCGACAAGTGCCCGGCGTGCAGATTGCCCATCGTGGGCACAAAGGCTACGGTCGACCCTCCTGCTTTGATGTCGGCTAGGTACGCTGTCAGCTCGGCGCTGCTATCAATGGTTTTCAATCTGCGTTGCCCTCGCCTTACTTATAGACGTGTTCTTCGCGAGGATACTTGCCAGACTTCACCGCCTCTACAAACGCTTTGAGCGCCTCTTGCACAGACCCTTGCTCGAGCATGAAGTTTTGTACGAACTTGGCGGTCTTTTCAGACAATCCAAGCAAATCGTGCAGTACCAGTACCTGGGCGTCAGTACCCGCGCCTGCGCCAATACCGATAACCGGGATATCGAGTTTGGAGCTAATGTCTGCCGCTAGGTGTTCTGGCACGCACTCAAGAAGCAATATGCTAGCGCCAGCATCTTGAATCTCCACTGCGTCAGCAAGAATGGATTTTGCTTCCTTTGGTGTTCGACCTTGAACGCGATAACCGCCAAACACATTCACACTCTGAGGTGTTAAGCCAAGGTGAGCACACACGGGTATGCCTCGCTCCACCAGCTTATGGATACTGTCGCTAAGCCAAGTACCCCCTTCCATTTTGATCATCTGCGCGCCGGCTTGCATCAGCGCAGCGCCAGACGTTAATGCGCGTTCTGTGGTCTCGTAGGACATAAAGGGCATGTCTGAAACAACGAGAGAGTGAGGGCGAGCTCTACCCACGCATTTTGTGTGGTAGACCATATCGTCCAAAGTGACGGGTATCGTTGTGTCNTGGCCCTGTAGCACCATGCCAAGAGAGTCACCGACCAAGATGGTTTCCGCGCCCGCTTCGCTGACCAAGCGCGCGAAAGTCGCATCGTAAGCGGTAATCATGACGAATTTTTCGCCTGCCGCCTTCATAGCATCTAGTGTGCTGATGGTTACGCGCTTACTCATTGCTGGTCCCCAGAGTGTATTTCAGTAACATCTTCGTTAAGAATGCCAGATTACCCGAAGAATGTCGGGTTGAAATAGTGCCGACCACTGCGAATATCCAATAAGTAGTCAACGAGTTGGACAAAATCCGTGTCACTTTTCACTAAGTCAATTTCATTGGCATTGACGATGAGCAACGGAGCGGCATCGTAGTAGTGAAAGAAGTCGCTGTAAACCTCATTCAGTTGTTCTAAGTAATGCCGATCGATACGGTGTTCGTTCACGGCTCCACGTTGCTCGATACGCTCGAGCAAGCGATCGGGTGATGCCTGTAAATAAATCACCAGGTCAGGCGCGGGCGCGTCTATCGTCAGTTGCTTATAAACCTTGTCATAGAGCGCATATTCATCGCTATCCAGATTAACCCGAGCAAAAAGCGGGTCTTTCTCGATGAGAAAATCGGACACTCGAACGGGTTCAAAAATGTCATTCTGGCGTAAGTCTTGAATCTTCTGAGCTCGCTGAAATAGGAAAAATAACTGTGTTGCTAATGCCGCGTCGGCTTTGTTTTGATAAAAGCGCTCTAGGAAGGGGTTTTCATGGGCATCTTCAAGCAAGGTATCGTAGTTAAAAAGACGCGCTAAGCGCTGTGCGAGCGTTGTTTTACCAACACCAATCGGGCCTTCAATGGCTATATAGCCTGGCAGAGCACGTCCTTTTAGGTCGAGGGTTAGGTCGAGGCTTAGGTCGGGCGTCATGGGGCTTTCAGTGGGCATGAGCGCAAGCCCTGCTGGAACTGGCTGCCGACAGCGTTGCGGGCAGTTTGGTCACAGATACATTCGTAAGGCGCTTAAACATGTCGCCAACAGAGTCTTTACCGACAACTACGTAATCACCGCCAGTAAGCTCTATAAGCGGCGCAAGAACAAAGTCGCGCTCACCAATACCGGGATGCGGTAACGTTAATATCGGGCAGTGATGGTTTAGCTGATCGTAAAGGAGAAGGTCTAGATCTATGCACCGCTCACCCCAATGGCGTCGCTTGATTCGACCCATGGTTCTTTCAATGTTCTGCATCTCACTCAATAGTTCGTGCGCACTGAGCTGCGTCTCTAGTGCGGCGCAGGTGTTGTAGAAGTCGGGTTGGTCTTGCGGCCCCATGGGTGCTGAGCGGTAAACGGCTGCTGTTTTGATGACTCGCGTTTTTGGCGCCAATGACAAAGCGTCAAGGGCTTGCTGCAACTGCTTAATTGGGTCGCCAATATTGGCACCTAAGCCGATATAGGCGCAGTTCACTGGCGTCTCCGTCTACGTGGTCGGCGAGTGGGTTTGCTGTCCTCTCTGGGCGGTGCAGTGCCGACAACATCTGGATTTAGTTGCTGTTGTTCTGTCCAAAAAACCCCGCAATCGTCAAGTTGCTCGCCAGCTTGTTCTCTGAGTAAAAGCAGATCATAGGCTGCTCTGAAGCGTCGCTGACTCATGATGTCGACGATACGCTTAGGCTTTCGCGCTTCAAGCTTCCCTTGCATCTCCCACATTTCACGCATCGGGATTGAAAAACGCTTCGGAATGGCTGTGTGCAGACAAGTTTCGGCCGTAACCTGTTGGCCGATGCTATTCATCGCTTGCGCTTGCGGCTCACCAGCTTGAGCCAACGCTTCGTAGCGAGGCTGAACAGCTGGCCAGAGCATTGCTGCGAGTAAGAAGGCCGGAGTTACGGGTCGATCTTTTCGCACGCGCTGATCAGTGCTCTGCATCGCCGCTGTAACCATCTGCTTATATCGCGGTTCCTTAGCGATCCTATCGGCTGCCTCTGGGGTCAGGTAGCGGAGTAAGTCGTAGTTGCACAGGAGTAAGAACGTGCTTTTTGCGTACCCCGACATAAACAATTTGAGAAATTCGTCGAACAGCCGTGCGGCAGGGATTTCGCTGAGCAACGGCCCGCAAACAGCAATCGCTTCAGCCGTTTCAGATTCAATATCGAATTGAAGTCGCGCTGAAAACCTTACTACTCGCAGCATTCGTACAGGATCTTCGCGGTATCGCGTCGCGGGATCGCCAATAATTCGAATGAGGCGAGCCTCAATGTCTTCTAAACCGCTTTGCTGATCGAGGACGCTTTCATCATCGGGGTCGTAGTACATTGCGTTAACAGTGAGATCTCGCCGTTTCGCGTCGTCTTCGAGTGAGCCGTAAACGTTGTCCCGCAGCAGCAGGCCTTTTTCCGATTGTTTGCTTGTCGAGGGTTTGGCTTCATCGCTGTCATGATGCCCGCGGTAGGTAGTGACCTCAATAATCTCTCGGCCCTGTCGCACGTGGACAATCTGAAAGCGGCGGCCGATGATCCGGGCGCTTCTAAACAAAGCTTTCGTCTGCTCGGGTGTTGCGTTAGTAGCAACGTCAAAGTCTTTTGGCTGCCCGTTGATGAGCAGATCGCGAACCGCGCCGCCCACAATAAAGGCTTCGAAGCCACCTTCTCGGAGGCGATGAACAACACTCAGGGCTGCGCGACTTATCGCTGCCTGATCGATGCCGTGACTGGCTTTGTCTATGACCCTCAATGAACGTCCTTCTAAGTAAAGGCTGACGTGGCCAGCAGTCTACTAAGTTACGGCGTCGGTGGGGAGAGTAATCTTTGGTAGGGAGGAACTTTTTGAAATTATCGGACTCTATAAATAAAAATGGGGAAGTTTCCTTCCCCACCCAGGTCCGTTGTGACGCATTTTATTGTTATTTGGCCAATTATTGTTATTTTAGCTCTGCCCTGTAGGTAGCATGACCTGTGCCACTTGAATAAATATGTTGTTAATCAGGTGGTTAGATTAAGTAGTATTTAATGCGCTATTTAAATAGGCGCTTTGAGTGTTCCTGCTGTTACCTTTCATCACCCTCGGTGTTACCTATCGTGGCGCTTGTCAGGTGTAATTTTAAGCGGGTTTTTGTTTGGGCGCTTTTTTTCTCGAAATATTAAAACGCTGTCTGCGCTCCCAAAGACATTTTCGGCTAATCCCCAGCTTTTGTGCGAGCTGTGTCTCTGACATCGACTCCTGATGCTCGATGACAAACCGGTGAAAGTAATCTTCTAGGGAGAGCTCTTCATCCGTGGCCGCGCTGGTATCGCTCTGTGATTCGGGGTTTGGTGCGGGTGACGTGGCGCGGCCACGGTCCGCTGGAACTAATCGAGCTATCGGAGACGCTTGTTGTATTCCGAGATCGGCGACTTCGATCTCCGCGCCCTCCGCCATGACCACGCCGCGCTCAATGGCATGCTCAAGCTCACGAACATTGCCTGGCCACTGGTAACGCAACACCGACTCCAAGGCATGATCACTTAAGCGTCTCTCTGGCTGTTCCAGTCGTCTAGCTATGGTGCCGGCGAACCACTCAGCCATAGCTCTAATATCATTCCCTCGCGCACGCAGAGGTGGGATAACGAGGCGCAGAACGTTAATACGATAATACAAATCTTGCCGAAACTCGTTGTCTTGAGCGAGCTGGGCAAGGTCTCGATGTGTCGCGCAGATGAGTCTTACGTCCACTCGTTTGCTGGTGACTGCACCGATGCGCCTAATCTCACCCTCTTGAATGAATCGGAGTAGTCGCGCCTGTGCTGCCAGAGGAAGTTCGCCTATTTCGTCTAAGAACAATGTGCCGCCATCTGCCGCTTCAATTAAGCCGATGCGGTTGGTGTTGGCGCCGGTGAATGCGCCTTTCTCATAGCCGAATAGTTCGGACTCAATAAGCGTATCGGGGATGGCGGCGCAGTTAACAGCGACCATGCGACGGCTGGCGCGAGGGCTTGATTCATGGACTCGCCGCGCCGTCAGTTCTTTGCCAGTGCCTGTCTCGCCTAAAATAAGAACGGTCGAGTCCGTTTGCGCAATTTTTCTGACGTTGACATAGAGCTTTGCGAGGAGAGGGCAGGCGCCTTCGAAGTAGCTGTTCTCCGAGGCGTCAGTTTCTATCTGTTTGTTATTCTTGACCGTAGGATGTTGTGCCAATGCCTCGTGAACGACAGCCAGTAGATCATCGGCGGCACAAGGCTTGGCTAGGTAATCTACAGCGCCTTGCTTCATCGCCTCAACAGCCGAGCGTAGGCTCGCGTAGTTGGTCATGACAACAACGGGCACGGGATGTGCTAAGGCAATCAGCTCGCTGCCAGAATCCCCCGGTAATCGTAGTTCGGTGATGACCAAATCGAATGTGAGTAGATCGTATTGCTGATCGGCACTGGCGACGCTTCCTGCTTCGGCCACTTTAATCCCTGAGATTCAAGGATTTTGCGGAGGGACTGTCGTTGATACGCTTCATCGTCGACGAGAAGAACGTGAGGCATGAATTGATACTCGCACAGTTGTTGCCATGAGTGCCCGTTACTTTATCGCAACTCACTCGGTAACAAAACTGGGAAAATGTTACCTTGG
>JGI26084J50262_1001597_pt1 | contig 12484 bp, 9 predicted proteins | sample SaaInl6LU_22_DNA_FD_50262 | JGI IMG/M metagenome (IMG submission 50262) | reverse complement strand
CCCGTCTTCTCGCGCTTTGAGTATCCCGCCGACGGGCCCCTCGCCCAAGCCTTTGATCGCGCCAAGGCCATAAACAATCTCATCCGCCTCATTGACGGTGAAATTGAACTGCCCTTTATTGATATCGGGCGGCACAATTTTAAGCCCCATCGCCCGACATTCCTCGATGAGTGTGACAACTTTGTCGGTATTCTGCATATCGGCAGACAAAACTGCTGCCATAAAATACGAAGGGTAATGCGTTTTTAACCAAGCAGTTTGATACGACACCAAGGCATAGGCGGCAGAGTGAGACTTGTTAAATCCATAGCCGGCGAATTTCTCCATAAGATCGAAGATGGATTCCGCAAGATCGGCGTCAATATCTCTCTTAATCGCCCCCTCGGTAAACAAGCTGCGCTGCTTTGCCATCTCATCTGGGTTTTTCTTACCCATCGCTTTACGCAGAATATCGGCGCCGCCAAGCGTGTAATTGCCAAGCACTTGGGCAATTTGCATCACCTGTTCTTGATAAAGAATAACGCCATAGGTGTTGGACAAGACCGGTGCGAGTTCTGGATGCGGGTACACGACTTTCGTGCGGCCGTGCTTTCTGTCGATAAAGTCGTCAACCATGCCCGATTGCAAAGGCCCAGGACGAAACAGCGCGACGAGAGCGATAATGTCTTCAAAGCAGTTGGGCACCTGCTTCTTGATAAGCTCCTTCATGCCCCGAGATTCAAGCTGAAAAATCGCCGTTGTCTCTCCGCTTTGGAGAAGCTTGTAGACGCGCTCATCGTTCAGCTCGAGATGATCGATATTGAGTTCAGGAGCGCCTTCGTCCCGGCGCTCATTGATCATTTTCACCGCCCAATCGATGATCGTAAGAGTGCGCAGCCCTAAGAAGTCGAACTTCACAAGCCCCGCTGTTTCAACATCATTCTTATCGAACTGTGTGACGAGCCCTTGCCCTGCTTCGTCGGTATAGAGAGGCGTGAAATCAGTGAGCTTAGTTGGCGCTATAACAACACCGCCTGCATGCTTGCCGACATTGCGAGTGATGCCTTCGAGCTTGAAGGCCATTTCGATAATTTCCTGCGCCTCTTCGTCGGAGTCGACGAACGCACCCAACTCGGGCTCTTCTTCGAACGCTTTAGTCAGCGTCATGCCCGGCTCGAAAGGAATGAGTTTGCTAAGTTTGTCAGCCAACGCATAGGGCTTGCCTTGCACTCTCGCAACGTCTCTCACCACCGCTTTTGCTGCAAGCGTACCGAACGTAATGATCTGAGACACAGCCTCTTTACCATACAACTCGGCGACGTGCTGGATCACACGATCGCGTCCCTCCATGCAGAAATCGACGTCGAAATCAGGCATCGAAACCCGTTCTGGATTCAAGAATCGCTCGAAGAGAAGATCATATTTAAGCGGGTCTAGGTCTGTAATTTTTAGGGCATAGGCCACAATCGAACCTGCACCNGAGCCGCGACCAGGCCCAACAGGAATACCGTTGTCCTTAGACCATTGGATGAACTCCATCACGATGAGGAAGTAACCCGCAAAGCCCATCTGATTAATAATTTTTAGCTCGAAATCGAGTCGCTCCCAATATCGATCGATCCCTTCCTCCTCAGCATAGTCCTCACCGTAGAGACTAATCAGCCGTCGCTTCAATCCATCGACGCTTATTTGAGAGAAGAATTCCTCCATGGTAAGCCCATCGGGGACCGGATAATTCGGTAGCCGTGGCGTGCCAAGATCTAGCGATAAATTGCACCGCTTGGCGATTTCGATGCTGTTTTCCAATGCGGTAGGAATATCATTGAATAGCGCCAACATCTCCGCCGGCTCTTTTAGATATTGCTGGTCGGTGTACTCACGCGAACGGCGCGGATCATCTAATGTGCGCCTGTCGTTTATGCAGACCCTCACCTCATGCGCATCGAAATCATCCTGTTCGAGGAAGCGAACATCATTAGTCGCAACAACAGGTGTTCTCGTCGCTGCTGCAAGATCAAGTACGGCGTCGATATAGTCTTCTTCTCTCTCTCGCCCAACTCTCTGAAGTTCTAGGTAGAACGACTCAGGGAAGAGCGATCGCCAGCGGGACAGATAGGCTGCGGCCCTCGCTTGATCGCCCTCCAGAAGTGCTGCACCGATATCGCTAAACTGACCACCCGATAACGCAATCACGCCATCACTGAAAGCCCCGAGCTGATCTAGCCGGAGGCTTGCATCGCTGCGATTNGGATTATCGGTGTAGATAAGCGAGATTAGTTTAGAGAGATTCAAATAGCCTTCGCGNTCTTTGGCCAGCAGCAGTAGCCGAGTGTCCGCNGCACCCTCTTCACCTCTAACCACGACATCGCAGCCGCAAACCGGCTTGATGCCCTCTTTTATTGCGCCACTGTAGAATTTGATCAGACCGAACATGTTTGCAAGATCTGTTACTGCAATTGCTGGCATGTTTAATTCGCGTGCACGCGCAAGCAGCGGTTTTATCCGAACAAGTCCATCGACTATTGAGAACTCGGTATGCAGTCGCAGGTGTACAAAACCTGGCGAAGACTCGCTTGCAGCTGGGGCTTGGTCTTGTGACTCAGTCATTGGGTCCGTTTCGGTTGTTGCAACGATAACTATTCGCGCATCTGATCGCGGCGGGGCGAACTAAAGCTTGGTTTTCAATATACCGCGTTCGCACCTAAAAGTTTAGCGGCAATAGCAGCCTCACGGGGCGATCAAATTTTCCTAGCCGCGCTTCACTCTCGCGGCAACTGGCGCGAAACTTAATCTATGCACAGGCGTGGCTCCGAGGCTCTCAAGCGCAGCGAAATGAGCCGCTGTCGGATAGCCCTTGTGTTGCGCAAAGCCGTAACCTGGATACTGCTCGTCCAGAAGGAGTAACTCGCGGTCACGCACGACCTTAGCCACAATTGATGCTGCAGAAATACTCGCTACTTTGGCATCTCCTTTGACCACGGCAAGGCTTGGGAAAGACCAGCGCGGGCATCGATGCGCGGGCATCGATTGCCATCGACAAAAACGAACTCAGGCTTGGTAGGCAGCGACTCAACGGCGCGAGTCATTGCCAGAAGGCTTGCTTGTAGAATATTGATATCGTCAATTTCTTGAGGCGATGCGCTACCTATTCCAACGCCAAGTGCCTTACTTAGTATTGTCTCGTAGAGTGACTCTCTTTGTTTGTGACTGAGTTTCTTCGAATCGGCCAACCCTGTGATTGGCGTGCGCGGGTCTAGAATAACTGCAGCAGCGATCACGTTGCCTGCTAGCGGACCTCGGCCTGCTTCATCACAACCGGCCGTTTTCTCGGGCGCAACCGCAATACTCTCCCAAGGTTCTTGCACCATCAGGCGATAATTCCGGCTATCGCATCAGCTGCTCGCTCCGAGGCGTTCAAGCGGATTGACGCGTGGATCTGGTCGAATGCCGCCAACATCTGCGAAATGTCATCGCTCCCTGAGAAAAACGACATTATCTCCGACACCAAGACCTCCTCAGTGAGGTCATGTTGAATATACTCAGGCACGAGGCGTTTGCCAGCGAGCAGGTTAGGCAATGCAACAAAAGGAATTTTCACCAATCGCGAAGCGATGAAGTGCGTTACCGNTGCTAGCTTATAGCCAACCACCATCGGCCGCCGCAGCAACATCGCCTCAAGCGTTGCAGTGCCCGATGCCAATACCACGAGATCTGCCGCTCGCATCGCAAGCTGCGAATCGTCGACTAGCTTGAATGGAGTACCGTCGACCAATCCATTGCTGCGCAGCAACGCCTCAAGACGCGCATGCGACTCAGGCCCACTTGCGGGTATCAAAAAGCGTAGCGCGGGGTCGAGCGCCAGTGATGCGACAGCACTGGCGAGGAAAACGGGTCCGAGGCGAGAGATTTCGCCACCACGACTGCCGGGGAGTAGCGCGACGACTCTGTCAGACGGGTCTAAATCAAACTGCTGACGCGCGAGTCTCGCTAGTTCATCTGAACTCGCAAGCTTGTCTGCCAGCGGGTGACCAACGCAGCATACCGGAACATCATGCTCGTCATAGATCTCCGTCTCGAAGGGAAAGAGAGTCAGCATCAAGTCTACAGCGCGGGCAATTTTATGAATGCGTTTTTTGCGGTAAGCCCAGACACTCGGACTCACGTAATGAACCGTTCTTATGCCGCGGGCATTGAGCTCGCTCGCGAGTCGGAGATTGAAGTCCGGCGAATCGATTCCAATAAATGCATCGACGTTGCGCTCGACCATGAGATCTCGCAATGCTTTTTTCAGTCGAAATAGCTCAGGGAGTCTGCCAAGCGGTTCCACGAACCCCATCACTGCGAGGCGGTCCATCGCTGTGATGCTCTCACAGCCCTCGCTTAGCATCTCGGGACCGCCAACGCCGACAAAGTGAGCATCGGGAAAGCGTATTTTCAAGCTTTTGATGAGTCCGGCGCCGAGTATGTCTCCGGACTTTTCACCGGCGACTATACCGAAACACTTAGGCATAACGCCTCCCGCTCTCTTAGCGTTGTATACCCTTGGTTGAAGATTCGATCGAAGCAATAAGAGGCAAAACTTCAGGGCAACGGGTCGCCATCGCGCGGAGTTCCTCAAGGGCTTCCTTGAGACTCAATCCCCTGCGATACAAAATTTTAAATGCAGTACGAAGGTCTTTGATCGCCTCGTCACTAAAGCCACGTCGACTTAGCCCTACCGTATTTACGCTACGAACTGCGGCCGGCTGTCCGCTGACGAGCATGTAGGCGGGAACATCCTGTCCAACGTGTGTGACGCCTCCGATCATCGCGTGGGCGCCAATTTTAACGAATTGATTAACGCCGGCGTAACCGCCAAGAATGACCCAGTCATCTACCTCAACATGCCCCGACAATCCTGCATTGTTGGCAAACACAGTGTTGTTGCCAACAATGCAATCATGGGCAATATGGACATAGGGCATGAGTAAATTATCGCTGCCGATTTTCGTTAGCCCGCCGCCGAAGCCGGTCCCCCTATGCAGAGTAACCCCTTCGCGAAAGACGTTATTATCGCCAATCTCAAGCCACGCTTCCTCACCTTCAAATTTCTTATCCGAGGGGTCCTCTCCCACAGAGGCGAATTGAAAGAAGCGATTATTCTTTCCTATACGAGTATGGCTTCGGATTACCACATGCGACTCGACAACACTGCCGGCGCCAATAAATACGTTGGGACCGACTATGCACCAAGGGCCTATTGTGACTCCCTCTTCTATTACCGCACTCGGATCGATCCGAGAACTGGGATCAATCGACATTCACTTTCCTCTCAGCACACATTATTGTCATCGAGGCAGCGAGCTCATCGCCAACAAACGCGGTGCCTTGAAACTTGTAGATCCCCCGGCGATTCGTGATTACCTCAGCTTTGAGAATTAACTGATCGCCCGGCACAACCGGTCGCCGGAGCCGCAAATCATCGGCTCCAACAAAATAATATAAAAACCCATCCTTAGGCTTTTTNTCNTGTGTTTTAAAACCAAGAATGCCAGCCGCNTGAGCAATCGCTTCAATAATAAGCACGCCCGGCATAATCGGATTTTCGGGGAAATGGCCTTCGAAGAACGGCTCGTTATTAGTGACGTTCTTATAGGCAACGATAGATTTGCCAAGCTCCATCTCAAGTACCCTATCAACAAGCAAGAACGGGTAACGTTGGGGCAAATACTCTTTAATCTCATTAATGTCTAAAAGCATCTCGATCTCGATAGTTATGATGTTATTAGGTAACGGTGATTAGTCAGCCTTGCGCTCGAGCTCCTTGAGACGCTTGGCGATGCTATCCAACTGCTGGAAGCGCAGTGCGTTGCGTTTCCACTCCGGCGTGGGTGATGCGAGCGTACCGGATGAAATCATCCCCGCTTCGGTCACGGATTTACTTAGCAGCGCCATCGCACTCACTTGCACTCGATCGGCAACAGTAATATGGCCCACGGCGCCTGATCCGCCGCCAAAGACACAGTACTCCCCAACAGTGACACTGCCTGCAAGGGCGGCGCAGCCGCAAATAATTGTATGCTTGCCGATGACGCAGTTGTGTCCGATCTGCACGTGATTGTCGATCTTTACACCCTCGCCAATGATCGTGTCTAACATTGCTCCGCGGTCAATCGTTGACGCAGCACCGATCTCAACATCGCAACCGATACGCACGCCGCCGAGCTGAGCGATCTTTACGGAACGCTCTCCATCGAACGCAAATCCGAAGCCATCGGCTCCGATAACACTTGCTGAATGAATGATTACGCGATCGCCGAGAGTCACCTCATGGTAGAGCACGACGTTGGGGTGGATTCGCACATTCTCGCCAATTTGGCAGTCGCGCCCGATAGTGGTTCCGGCGCCAATCGACGTTCCCTTACCAATTGTCACCCCGTCGCCGATAACCGCATTGGCCTCGATACTCACATCGCAGGCGAGCGTCGCCGACTCGGAAATGACTGCCGATGGATGGATATGAGCTTCGGGTGACTCTTCTCGCGCAAATAGCTGCGTTGCGTAAGCGAAGGTTACGTAAGGGTTATCAGAGATAAGCCGATTGCCTGCGAAGGCATCGGCTGATTTTTCGGCAAGAATCACGGCACTTGCCTGACAGCTTTTTAGCTGGGGGGCATAGACGGGATTGCTGAGAAAACTCAGCTGGCCTTGGCCAGCCGAATTTAATGGCGACAAACTGGAGATGATTACTTCCCCATCTCCTTCCAACTTCGCCCCAAGAAGTTCGGCGATTTCAGCAAGTCTGTATTGCTTAGCTTGCGGCAAGGCCCCTCTCCTTAGGTATAACGCTCTATACTCAAAAAGAATTCGCGAGTCGGCGTGTTTGAAGCAGTCGCGAGTCTCTAGTTAGCTGCCGCGCTGTTCTGGTTTAATTTCGCCGTAACCTTTGCGGTGATATCGAGTACCGGCGCGAAATAAGGAGCACTGTCGACGTTGAGGATCAGGTCATAGCCGCCCTCTGCAACGACATCAGACACTGCCTCTGCCAGAGTACCCTGCATGCTTTGTAGAAACTGCTGATTCTTTTCTTGCAGCGCCTTCTGAACACGTTCCTGAATGAGCTGAAGCTGAACCTGCAGGTCTTGCGCATTCGAATTCATTCGACGAATTTCTTCCTGTGTCATCACTGCCTCGTCCTGTTGGAACTTCTCACTTAGAGCTGTCAGCTGTTCGGATAGCTCCTGCGCCCGCGCTTCATCCGCACTAAACTCCTGCTCCAGCTCTTCCTGCACTATTCGCGCCGCGTCAGAGTTAAACAGCGCTTGCAATGCATTGAGAACACCAATTTTGGTGTCTTGCGCGAAAGTCGCCTGTGATGCAGTGACCAAGCACAATGCAGCAATTAAAGTCTTCAATGTTTTCACTTGTGTTCTCCAAATCTAACTAAACTTGTTTAAGCGAGACGGGAAATACGGCTCTGCTCGGTTGATGATTTATCGGCGAATTCCGATGTCTAAAATTCTTTCCTTAAAAACCTTGGCCTACCGTAAAGTCGAACGTCCTCGTATCGTCACCCTCTTTTCCGAACGGCTGAGCGAGATAGAAGGTTAACGGCCCGAAGGGCGACAGATACGTCACACTAACACCCACCGAGTAGCGAATCTCAGCCAGGTCAAAATCCGAACAGTTCTTCGAGAGCCGCCGCCTTTCGGAGCAACTAGAAGAGAAAACGTTTCCGGCATCGATAAAGAACGCTGAACGTACCCTGCTCCTGTCCTCTACGAAGGGTAGCGGGAACAGGAGTTCCAGCGTGGCTGTTGCCAATATGTTACCACCAAAGCTGTCGAAATCCCTATCCAGAAAGAAATTTTCGACCGCGAGCGCTACCTCTGGATTGCCATTCTCATCGAATAGTTGGTTGCCGTTAGCGTCAAATACCGGCGATGTGCTGTAGCCAAATTCGTTGCTAACTCCGGCGGCAGAACCATCTTCTCTTTTGACAATGTTGCCCTCTTCATCCTTCAGCAAGCTGATGCCACCTTGGGTCAGGTATCTGGCACCCGGGGTACTTTCTGGACCGAGGCTATTCTCTTCGAATCCGCGCAACACACCTGCGGCGCTCAGCCCGCCTGCAAAGAAATTATTGAAGAACGGAAGCTCATCGGTTTCACCGTAGCCAATACCGTAGCCGAGGTTGGTACGCAGCGAGACAACCCATTCTCGGTTCTGAGAGATGGGCCAGTAAAACTGGCCGTTGTAATTGATTCTCGCGTATTCAAGATCCGACCCGGGAAGCGTGACCTCGAGACCTAAGCTGTGCAAAAAACCGGCGTTCGGGAGCTGGCCGCGATTCAGCGTATTGCGAAAATAATTGCCGGTGATTGTAAAGTTATCGAATTCGTCACCAAACTTGTCGACGAACCCTTTCTCAGTGGGGCTGCGCAGCTGCTGCGGCGTCAGGTCTGCCACGTTGCCGAGCACCGAGTCGACGACAGGTCCATCGAATGCGTTGCCGTTGGCAGGCGTGATGATGTATTTGTCTACCCCTTCGAAAAGCGTCGGACTCGCCATGATTTCTTGTACAGAGCCAATGCCGGCGCTCAGTTCTGTATGTGTGAAGCCTAGGTCGAAGCCGAGCATCTCGATTTCACTTAGCGGGTAGCTAAAGCTTGCCGAGCCGCCGTAGGAGCTTGTATTGAACGCAGATACGTTAAACGGCGATTCCATTTTCTGTGCGAAAATATTAAATCCACGACTCACACCATCAGGCGTGAAATAGGGATCAACGTACTGGAAGTTAAGCCCTTGCTGAAACCGGCTTTTATTTACGCCAACACCGATAGTTCGCCCCGTTCCCAAAAAGTTTTGCGCCTGCAGACTCGAGCTGATGAAAAAGTTACCGCCGCCGCCGGTGCCCACTTGGAAACTCACCGCGCCGAAATTCTGTTCCACAACGTCGTAGTTAACATCAATCTGATCTTCGACCCCGGCCACCTCGGTGGTGTCGACCTCGACCGATTCGAAATAACCGAGTCGCTCCAGACGAACTTTAGATTGCTCTATTTGTAGACTCGACGCCGGGGCGCTCTCGAGCTGGCGCATCTCACGCCTCAACACATCGTCGGCCGTCGATACATTACCGGCAAAGCTAATTCGATTGACGTAGGTTCGATTACCCGGCTCGATGAAAAAGGTAACGTCTACCGTTTGTTCGTCATCATTGACCTCCGGCACGCCTGTGGCTTCGGCAAATGCATACCCGAGATTCCCCAGAAATTGCACCATGATCTCTTCAGTGCCGGTCACCAACCCCTGCGAATAGATTTGCCCGGAGCGGACAAACAGTGCCGCGCGCAACAAGTCTTCAGCGTCGACCAGATCACCAGCGAGTTCGACATTGCGAACCGCGTACTGCTTGCCNTCGGAAATATTGATTGTGATATAGACTTCTTTGCGATCCGGTGTAATCGCGATAGGCGTAGAATCGATACTAAATTCAACATAGCCGTTATCAAGGTAAAAAGACTCTAAGCGTTCAAGGTCTCCCGACAATTGCTCGCGAGAATACCGATCCCTGCGACTCATAATTAAATAGAACGGTTTCGTACCAAGCTCAAATAGGCGCAGTAAATCTTCTTCGGCATAGGAGTCATTGCCCACGATATTGATATGACGAATACGCGACTCTTCGCCCTCATTGATATCCAACTTGATACTCACCCGATTTCGGGGGAGTTCTTCGACTTCAATCTCGACAGCGGCGCCGTAGCGACCTCTTGAAGAGTAGACATCTTGTATACCTTGCCGAATGACCTCTAGCGCGGCGCGCGTAAAAATTTGACCCTCCGCGATGTCTGCCGAGGCCATGTTCTCAATGATGTCTTCCGTTTTGAGTACGCTGTTTCCCTCGATAGTAATCTCGGCAACCGAGGGGCGCTCTAAGACAGTCACGACGAGGATATTGCCCTCACGAGACACTTCGATCTCATCAAAATATTCCGACCGAGAGAGTTCGCGAATTATTTGAGCAGAGGTCAGCGCATTGACCTCATCGCCAATGCCGACTGGCAACAAATTGTAAATAATCCCGGGCGAAATACGCTGATAGCCATCGACAATGATGTCGGCAACTATAAAATTTTGCGCGTGGAGCGGGCTTGCGAAGCCAAAGGCTAATAGGAAACAACAGAGCAGTTTCTTCATGCGTAATGCTTTCTCGGATTATTCATTTAAGGAACGTCTACACGCTCGCGCAGGCCACAATTTACGTTGTAGCAGTGCAATCTTATTCTTAGCCCCATCAACTCAACTTTAGGTAAGGGAGCTCCGACCCCTAAAGTAAACGGGCTACATCGTTATAAACGGCCAACATCATGATGCCCGAGATCAGTAATAGTCCAATTTGCAATCCGAAAGCCTGCACCTTCTCCGGCACGGGTCGACGCGTGACGATCTCAATCAGATTGTACAAAATGTGCCCCCCATCCAAGATGGGTATAGGCATTAGATTCATAACGCCTAGCGAAATGCTGAGAAGCGCTAAAAACCCGAGGTAAACGTTTAGACCATAGGAGGCGGTCTCTCCCGCAACCTGAGCGATCGTAATCGGCCCATTAATGTTCTTAACTGATATCAGGCCAACGATCATTTTCTTGATCGAAACAAGCACAAACACCGATTTTTCATAGGTTTCGGTGATGGCCGGCACGATGGCTGAGACCGCATTGTACTTTACTTCACGCCGCATCTCCCGCGGAACGAGCTGATCGTAGTCCACTTGCTGTACATAAGCGCCGATAATGCCGATTCGGCTTCCATCGGCAAGCTCAGAAAGCGCTGGGGTAAGGCGTAACTCGACGAATTGATCACCCCGTTCGACCTCTACATCGAGTTCGAGTTCCGGACTCGCTCTGATTATTTCGACCCATTGGGTCCAGCCATCGATCCTCTGCCCTGCTACACGGACTATTTTGTCGCCGGCCAAAAGACCCGCCTGCTCACCCGCTCCGCCGTCAACCAACTTATCAATGACCGCGGGGATGTCTATTTGTGTGATGCCCAGAGTTTTGAGCGGTCTCGGATCGGTCGAGTCAGCCATGAAGCTAAGTATGGGAACATTAACATCGCGCGCGGCTGCCGACGCAGGCCCTCTCACCGAAAAGGTAACGCTGCCGCTTTCTCCCATACGGCCGACAAGCTGAAGGGCAACCTGTTGCCAGATCAGCGTTGGCTCCCCATCGATAGCGATAATTTCATCACCTGGCTCAAGGCCCGCGCGCTCAGCCACTGAGCCTTCGGTTACCGAGCTTATGACGGGTGCGACGCCCGATGTGCCAAAAGTGATGTTGATTACCCAAAAAATTAGGATGGCGAGTAAAAAATTGGCAGCCGGACCGGCAGCGGAGATTGCCATGCGTTGCCAAACGCTCTTCGACGCAAAGGACTTTTCTCGTTCCTCCGCGGGAACGGCCTCGGCGTCTGCCACCGATGTGTCTTCCTGCCCGAGCATACGGACATAACCACCAAGTGGAATCGGGGCGATGACGTATTCTACGCCGTCTTTTCCAACCCACGTTTTGACGGCCTTGCCAAACCCGATAGAGAATTTTAGGACTTTGACGCCACAGCGCCTCGCCACCCAAAAATGGCCGAACTCGTGTACCGTGACCAAGATGCCGAGCGTGACTAGTAACGCCAGCACGCTGGTAGTGATTTCGATTACATTCTCGATCATTACTGCCTCATCTGACGCATGCGCCAGTCGCGTTCGGTTAAATTAACCATTATTTATCAGTGAATTAGCGAGCAATCTTGCACGCGAGTCTGCGTCAATGATGATATCGAGACTAGCCGCGGGTTCACAAGGTATTTGTGCCATGACATCGGCATTGATCTCGGCGATTCGGTCAAAGCGTAGACGCCCAGCCAGAAACGCGCTGACGGCTTCTTCGTTGGCTGCATTTAACAATGCCGGTGCAGTGCCACGTACCCGTGCGGCCTCGATACCAAGAGACAAACAGCGAAAACGCACGAGATCGGGTTCGCGAAATTCCAAGGTTTTCGCAGACGCTAAATCTAGCCTAGGCGCCTCAGTCGTGATTCGCTGCGGCCAGGCAATGCAGTGTGCAATGGGGACGCGCATGTCGGGGCTCGCCATTTGCGCGAGCACAGAACCATCACTGTAATGCACCATCGAATGGATTATCGACTGCGGGTGAATAATCACCTCTACTTTGCCTGCGGGAAGACTAAATAGAAAGCACGCCTCGATAAACTCTAGTCCTTTATTCATCATGGTTGCGGAGTCTACCGATATTTTACTCCCCATAGACCACACTGGATGAGCGCAGGCCTGCGCTGGCGTTATGGCCGCGAATTGGTCTAGCGGCGTATCGAGAAACGGCCCGCCAGAGGCTGTAAGAACAATTTTTTCGACGAATTTCACCTGTGACGCACCGATACCCTCAGCAACCGTAGGCAGACACTGGAAGATCGCATTGTGCTCGCTATCAATCGGCAGAAGAGT
>JGI26084J50262_1001591_pt1 | contig 12505 bp, 14 predicted proteins | sample SaaInl6LU_22_DNA_FD_50262 | JGI IMG/M metagenome (IMG submission 50262) | reverse complement strand
TGGGATGGTGCTGAGTTTGGTCATTGAGAAGCTCGTTCTTAATCAACCTCAAGCCTATTTTTATAAGACAACCCCATCCAAGCGATAGCAATAATTATTATCGGTCGAGAGACTATAAACGTCGAAAAATATGGGCGGTCAGCAAAACTAACTAGGCCTGAAAAGATAACTGCATTATCAACTGTAGTATTTAAAAGGTAAACTATTGCTATTAATGAAATGATCCGAAATCCAATATTGAAATAGGCCCCCATATTTATAAAAACTAAAGACCAAAACATTATTTGAGCCCGTCCGTCTAAGACAATGAAGAACTCCTCGGTCATTAAGCCATTATCAACCGCTTGTAGCAAATTGTACCTTAAGAAATAATAAATTATAATAAATCCCAAGACATAAAAATTAATAAATACGATGAGAAACTTAAATGTCCTGCTTTGATTTATTGAAGCAACTGTAACATCCCTGCTTTCAACGAAAGCGTCTAGAATAGCGCCAATTTCTATATCGTTTAACTTTTTATCTGCCATGCCGCTAACGCACTTTCGACCTAGTAAAAGTGAGTTCAAAGCTCATCCATAACAAGCCAGCCAAGAAAATTGGGCGAATTGTTTGTATGAACACAACAATACCCCGGTTAGGATATTCTATAATTCTGTACAGAACTAAATAATCGTCGATGTAGATAGCGACAGCCCAAGCAGTTAATGCGATTGTAACATACTTGGTATATTTTAGAGAGCTAAATAGCAGGATTGGATAGACCACCGAACTAACAACAGCGAGTGACAACCTCACATACGTAAGTTTTATAGCAGCCATAACTTGTTCTGAACTGTCGGCACTGAATGTATTTTCGGGGAGAGTTACGATTGAATAGACTGCAAGTATCACAAAGACATAAACAAATGCCAATGATACCCAAAATAATTTACTCAATTCCAGATTACTTATCATTACCTACATTGGCCCTGTAAACTAGCACGATGCGTACACCTATGGTATTGTCATTCAATTTACAAACTAAATATGGTAAATTACAATTTATTTTTTGAACACGATAACGCCAAAGAACCAACCCATCCGCAAACCAAATCTTTACCTTGGATTCACACCTGCAAAACGGGTGAACCCAATTCGTTTGGTTATGAATCTAAGGGTTCCCTACAGGCTCACACAGAGGCTCGTACAGCGAGTTTAACGACTCGACGCGCTCGGGCGGCTCATTGATAGGCACGGCAACTTCACCGAGCCTCCAATCTGTACTGCCGCAAAAGATACATGGCGTTCAGACAACAATCACATCATGCAGTATCTTGCAGAGCGCGTGTATAAAGCCCCCAGTGCCAGCGTATCCGTGCAGGCTATGTACGACGATTATCGCAACTGGTTTGCCTCCACTGGTCTGCGCGGTCAGCTGGGCCGCAAACAGTTTGCTAACCGCGTTGAGGCTGCTGACATCGCAAAATCATCACGGCGCAGTCAGGGCTACTTCTTCATGAATGTGAACCTGCGATGAGTGCGCCGGATGTACAAAGTGTACTTTGTGTAGGTTCTTCTGAAACCTCAAATAATAGAGATATTGGTCTTAATTTATCTCGTAGTTTTCCTAGAAAGTACACAAAGTACGCAAACTACACTCCTTGGCCTACGCCATGCGAAGTGGCAGTTGAAATGCAGGCAATGGCCAGTTGCGAGCATTTAGCAGCAGCATCTCGGGGCTGGTCAGCATTTGACTGGGCAGAGCATTGCCTAAAACAGCAGCTCCGCATAAACGAGGGCGACTTATGCGCGCATTATATTTGGCGACAGTGGCAAATCGGGTAATGCCAGCATCAACACCTCGTTCGTGCAAGAGATCTTCCACGTTACGGAGTGAGAGCGGAAAACGAACGTACAGCATCACAGCCAGGCGGATGATCTCAGGGCTTGTTTTGAAATAGCCGAATGGAGGATGTTCTGTCATTTGCAGATTCTACAAATACACCCTGCTCGCTTCAACCGAGTTTAATCTGACAGTACCCACTTGCCCACTTCAACCAAGTTTAATATGAAAGTGCCTCATTTTGCTTAAGTTGAATATCAACTTGGCTCTGTCGGCTGTTTAGAAAGTCACACATCGGCGTTTTGAAATGTCGCTACGACTTCTGCCAGCGCGGATATAGCAATGGACGATGCATCGCGCAGGGATGGCACCAAGCCTATTGGGCCGCGCAAACGCGCAAGTGAAATATCTGAAACGCCCATATGTCGCAATGTTTCGCACCGCATATCATGGGTGCGATGGCTTCCAAGGCTGCCAATGAAACGCACGGGCTTGGTCAAAGCTGAACGGAGCAAATGCGGCTCCCAGTCGTGATCATGAAAGAGCGTGAGAAAAGCGGAATGGGCATCGAGTATGTCAAAGACGTACTCTCTGTTTGGGGTCGTCAAATATAGCGGCGGCGATGCTGACAAATGCCCAACAGCGGAAAGGTCTGCNGCGTCTGGCGAAAGAAGATGCACCTCATAGCCTGTTGCGTTGCCAATCTGGGCCATTGATCGAAAAATCGCACCGCGCCCCGCCAGAACGAGACGGTGTCGNGGATCATAGGTAAATGTCCGCGATAAACCTTCGCCGGAATCGTCCGGGCTGTGAAAGGTCAAGCGCACAGGCTGTCGTTTTGCAAAACACGCCGCTGCGGCGCAAATCGCGTCAGTGTCTGGATTTGGGTCAATCAACACAGTAAGGGCGCCACCACAGGGTAGTTTCAGATCCGCATATCGAGAGCCTTCACCGTAGCGGATCACTTTCTTGCGTTTGGTGTGTAAGGACTTTTGTGCATGAAGTTGAATATCACGGTCGATGCAGCCGTTGGACAGATACCCCGTCATTGCCCCAGCTTCATCGACCAATGCGAGTGAGCCGACGTTGCGGGCCGCGCCACCTTCAATTTCCAAAGATGTGATCAAGGCAAACGGGCGCGACGCTGCTATGAGCGCCGCTCCCTTTGAAATGATATCAGACGCGTGCTCCGCGTAGANCATTTCGTTAGGCTGAGGCGTCGTCATTGACAACATCAGCGAAGGATTTGAAAAACTTGGCCGCCAGCTTTTTCGCGGTACTTTGGATCAGTCGGCTGCCCAATTGCGCGAGCTTACCGCCAATTGCTGCTTTGGCCTCATAACGCAAGATCGTCTTGTTTGGACCATCCGCAGTCAGCGTGACGTCGGCCCCGCCTTTCGCGTGCCCAGCCGCCCCTCCGTTGCCTTGACCGGTGAGTGAAAACGCATCTGGTGCGCCTGCAGTATCGAGTTGGACATCACCGCTGAACTTGGCCTTTACTGGGCCAATTTTCAACACCACCTTGGCCTCAAGTTCTGTANCCGAATGTTTTATGAGCTCTTCACAGCCCGGAATGCATTGCTGCAATATCTCTGGGTCGTTCAAGGCCGCATAGACCTTTTCCTTAGGCGCGTTGATGATGATTTCGTCTGAAAGTTCCATGGAATGTCCTTATTTAGCANCACGGGAATTTTATTGTGGCCAAAAGATCTGCCTGTTCGGGGGTGAGCGCAATTTTGCGGCGAAACCGTTTAGCGATCCGTTTGAGCGTTTTCATAACGTTTCCACTCATTGTGCCGCCGCAATGGCAATGTAGTCTTCGGGCGTGTCGACATCGGCAAAAAAGCCTGCAGCTTTNATCTGGTGAAACTGCACATATTCGGGATGCGCACGCGTAAATGCTTTGCAACCGGGTGATTTGCCGTCGACCAAGAGGCGCGCACGCAATTCTGCAGGAATCACAATCGGGTTGCCTCTTCGTCCATCTGCCGTCGGGATCGAAATGCGCGCCGGATCGGAAACCTGATGTGCGTCAAGCAAAGCGCGCAAGTCATCTGCCGTGAGTTGCGGCTGATCGCCAAGCCCCATCAGCACCACCCCATCCGCGCCAGCTGCCCGCAACCCGCAAACGACAGAGGTTTGCTGCCCTTCGGCGAAACCCGGATTGAACACGAACACGACATTCGTGCCAGCAAGCGCNGCCTCTATTTCGCCGGCCTCATGCCCTGTCACCACGATGACACAAGTCGCGACCGCAGCGTAGTTTTGCACCATGTGGCGAACCATGGGCACACCATTCACTGGCAAAAGCAGCTTGTTCCGCGCTCCCATACGTTGTGAAAGACCGCCGGCCAGTATGATCGCGATCACATCACGCATGGCTCTGTTTCACCGCCATACGCCTGATCTGAACGAACTGTGCAAGTATCGACAANGCGATCTCCTCGGGTGTTACGGCACCTAAATTCAGACCTGCGGGCGCTTGAACGNTTTCAATGAGTGAGCGATCAATCCCCGCTGCCACAAGCTTTTCAGCAAGTGCAGCGTATTTACGGCGACTTCCAACAAACGCCACATGATCTTTTTTTTCGCTCAGTGCGGATTTCAGTGCATCAAGGTCGCCCTGTCCTTGGGTGGCAACGACAACAAATTGCTGTTGATGTGGCTTCTTCTGCGCCAAGGTTGCGGCGACCGACCAATGAAATTGCGGCGCAAAGGCACTGAGTGCTTGTGCGACGGGTGACGNACCTAAAACCACAAGCTGCGGTGCGGGCAGACAAGGTTCGATGAATATGTCGACTGTCCCGCGAGAAGGGCAGCCATTGCGGGCAAACTGCGTACCGTCGATAGTATCGCCAGCGGTGATACCCTTTTCAGCCAAAAGGTCTTCAGGCGCGACTGACACAAGTTGCGGTTTGCCGTCACGCAGGGCCTGAAGGGTTGCGCGCTTTACGGCACCACGGGTGCAGCCACCACCGAGCCAGCCTTGCAAGATCGTTCCATCCGCGCTGAGCAGCGCCTTCGCTCCTGGTTTGGCCGCAGTTGATCCGGCCGTGCGCACAATCGTCGCAAAGGCAAAAGGTTCATCCTTATCGCGTAATTGCTGCGCGGCCATGGCCAAATCAGTTGAGAAGATTTCGGCCTGTGTCAAAGGGAAACCAGATCATGTTCAAGCGCTGCCAGATCAGCGAGTGTGTTTGCGGCTTTAAAGGTGTCCAGATACGGAAGCGCGGCGGCCATTCCCTCTGCTATGGGCGCATAATCCGCCCAACCTTTCAAAGGGTTCAGCCAGATTACTTTGCATCCACGTTTTCGCAGTTTTTCCAACGCGGCAGCGAGCATCTCTGGCGGTTCTGTGTCATAACCGTCCGACAGGATCAGCACGACACTGCGCCCATCAACGAACCGTTTCGCGTAAGTGTCCGCAAAGCGCATCAGAGACGGCCCAATCTTTGATCCCCCACCGAATCCATCGGCCATCAATGACAGGCGTCCAATGGCACGCATTGCATCTTTGTCGCGCAGTGCCTCGGTAATTCGCACAAGCCGCGTGTGAAAAAGATAGGCATCAGCCGCCGTATCCGCCCGCATCAGCCCGGCNAAAAAGGCTAGAAATACTTGGGCATAGACGGACATAGACCCTGACACGTCGCACAAGGCCACAATCTTGCGCGTGCGATCGGGGCGACGCTTGCGCAAAAGGCGCAGGGGTTCGCCACCCGTGGCAAGGCTACTGCGAATAGTCTTGCGAAAATGCAACCTATCGCCTTTGCGCGCAGCAACGCGGCGACGAGAGCGTTTGTCGCGCAACGCAGCCCCGATCTGGCGGGCGACATCCTCTGCCTCGGCAATTTCTTCGGGCCGCACCAAATCACGTAGATCACTACGGTTCAGGTTGCGATTCTCCGAGGCGATCAGTTTACCAGTCCCATCGCTGTCAGCAGCACCTTCCTGACCATCTGGCGCAGTCGCCGATCCGGCACTTCCCGCGTGTTCGCCCGTGGCGTCACGCGATGAATGGACGCCGTCGTTTACGGTATTACTCAACGACGGAGTAACTTTTTGCCGGACCCGACCCATGTCCATCCAGTAACTGTCGAACAGATCGTCAAACCGCTCGGCCTCTTCCTTGCACCCTGTGCATACGGCGCGCAAAGCCCGGCGGCTGTCGCCAGGTTGTATGGCGTCAATCTCGACAAGTGCAGACATGGCTAAGTCTGCCTCAGCAACGCCCAACCGCAGACCGTTTTCGCGAAGGTGCGCAATGAAGCCCACGATGCGCGCAGATGGGCCAGGATCGCGGGCCGCAAATTTCGTAACACGGCTCATGCCGCTTTGCCTGCGATACGCCCTGCGACCTCGGGCGTTATCTGGGCTTTATCGCTCTGGGTCTTTAGCAAAGTGGTCAGCGTCGACTGTAGAACGGCTGGGTCAGCGGTCAAATCGGCAATACCCAACCCCATCAGAGCCGCGGCAAAGTCCAGCATTTCTGCGATACCGGGAGTCTTTTCGAGGTCTTCTCCGCGCAGTTTCTGGACAAATCCCACGATCTGTTCCCCTAGCCGCACGTCCACCTCTGGACAGCGCGCTTTCAATATTGCNAGTTCAGTCGCACGTTCAGGATATGCAACGTAGGTATAAAGACAACGCCGTCTTAGCGCGTCCGAAAGATCGCGTGTACCATTCGACGTCAAGATCACGATAGGCCGCGTTGTCGCGGTGATTGTGCCTAATTCTGGGATGGAAATCTGAAAATCAGACAGCACTTCCAATAAATAGGCTTCGAATTCTTCATCCGCTCTGTCAATCTCATCAATCAACAACACAGGTGGCGCCTCTTGCGTTATCGCAGCAAGCAGCGGTCGTTCCAGCAAGAAATCCCGCGAGAAAATGCGATCCTCAACAGCTTTGCCCGTGACGCCGTCCTCAGAAGCTGCACGAATGCTGAGCAGTTGACGCTGATAGTTCCATTCATAGATCGCCTGCGCGGCGTCCAGCCCTTCGTAACACTGCAAACGGATCAGCTTTGTGTCTTTGACCGCCGATAACGCTCTCGCGATTTCGGTTTTGCCAACACCGGCAGCCCCTTCGAGCAATAGTGGCCGCCCTAATGACAAGGCGAGTTGCAAAGCAACCGCCAGGTCGTCAGAAGCCACGTATCCTTCGCCGCCAAGGGCAGTTTGCAGATCTGTCCAAGTCATCAGAATTCCCCAAAGGGCGGGTGTGATCCCGCCCTATCGCTTCCATCAATCATGCAGGCCAAGTTCATTGGCAGTGCGCCAAATCCGCCAGTGATCATGGGGCATGTTCGTATGGGTATTCCCAAACGGGCGGAACGCATCCTGCACCGCATTGGAAAAACATGGAACGCCGCCCACGTGCGGGCTTTCTCCGACGCCTTTTGCACCGATGGGATGGTGCGGAGATGGGGTGACTGTGAAGTCCGTTTCATAGTTCGGCACTTCCCACGCGGTCGGCAAGAAGAAGTCCATCAAGGTCCCCGTTTTNACGTTACCCATGTCGTCGTAGGCGATCTCTTGCCCCAGGGCGACGGCGAGCGCTTCGGTCAAACCNCCGTGCACCTGACCTTCGATGATCATCGGATTAATCCNCGTACCACAGTCATCCAGCGCATAGAAGCGGCGAATTTCNGGAACACCTGTATCTACATCAATNTCCATGACGCAGACATACGCCCCGAATGGATAGGTCATATTGGGAGGGTCGTAATAGCTGACCGCTTCCAGACCTGGCTCCAACCCTGGAATAGCCTGATTGTAGGCCGCAAAGGCGATTTCCTTCATCGTCTTGAACTTTTCAGGAGCACCTTTGACGGCAAAACGATCTACGTCGAATTCCACATCGTTGTCGTGAACCTCTAGCAGATACGCGGCAATCATCTGTGCCTTGGCGCGGATTTTACGCCCCGCCATGGCCGTAGCAGCCCCTGCCACCGGCGTAGAGCGAGAGCCATATGTGCCAAGCCCATAAGGTGCGGTGTCGGTGTCACCTTCCTCGATGGTGATGCTATCCGCGGGCAAACCAATCTCAGACGCAAGGATTTGCGCAAACGTNGTCGCGTGCCCTTGACCCTGGCTGATGGTTCCAAGCCGTGCAATCGCCGAACCTGTTGGGTGGATACGNATTTCACAGCTATCGAACATACCGAGGCCAAGGATGTCACAATTCTTAACCGGACCAGCACCAACAATTTCCGTAAAGAAACTGAGGCCAATACCCATCAACTTGCGAGTTTTGCCGGCCTTAAAATCTTTTACTCGCTGCGCCTGTTCAGCGCGCAACCCATCGTAGTCAACCGTCTTGAGCGCCTTGTCCCATGCTGTGTGATAGTCGCCGCTGTCGTATTCCCAGCCCAGAGCCGCTTTGTAGGGGAACTGCTCTTTCTTGATAAAATTGATCCGTCGCAGTTCAGCCGCGTCCATATTCAACTTGATAGCGAGGACCTCGATCATGCGCTCGATGAAATACACGGCTTCGGTCACTCGGAATGAACAACGATAGCTAACGCCGCCGGGGGCTTTGTTTGTATAGACGCCGTCGACTTCAAGAAATGCTGTCGGAATGTCATACGATCCGGTGCAAATATTCATGAAACCCGCTGGGAATTTTGTGGGATCAGCACAGGCATCAAAACCGCCATGATCGGCCGTCACGTGACATTGTAGGCCAGTGATCTTGCCCTCTTTGGTGGCACTGATCTTACCGTTCATGTGATAATCACGCGCAAAGGCGGTGGTCATCAAATTGTCCATGCGATCTTCAATCCATTTCACGGGCTTACCCGTGACGATTGAGGCAACGACGGAACAGACATAGCCCGGATACGCCCCGACCTTGTTGCCAAAGCCGCCGCCAATGTCGGGTGAAATAACGCGAATGTTGTGTTCTTCGATCCCTGAAATCAGGCTGACCACGGTGCGAATGGCATGAGGTGCCTGAAAAGTGCCCCACAGGGTCAGCTTACCATTAACCTTGTCCATCGAGGCCACGCAGCCGCAGGTTTCAAGCGGACACGGATGGGTGCGGTGGTAGTACATTGACTCTTCGGCCACGACCTCAGCGTTGGCAATGACTTCTTCAGTAGGGCCTTTGTCACCAGCTTCCCATGTAAAGATATGGTTGTGATGCTTGCGTGGACCGTGCGCGCCGGCGGGGATAGACCCGTCTTCGGCCACAAGATCCTCGCGAAGGACCACATCAGATTTCAGTGCCTCAAACGGATTCACAAGTACCGGCAGTTCCTCATACTCTACTTCGACGGCTTCAATGCCATCAGCAGCAGCATAGCGGTCTTCGGCCACAACAAAAGCAACCTCTTGCCCTTGAAACAACACCTTGCCATCAGCCAAAACCATCTGCTTGTCACCGGCCAGCGTCGGCATCCAGTGCAGGCCCAGTGGACGCAGATCGTCGGCTGTCAGCACCGCCAGAACGCCGGGCACCTTGAGTGCCGTATCCTTGTTGATGCTTTTCACCCGCGCATGCGCATAGGGAGAGCGGACAAAGTCGCCAAACAGCATGCCGTCCAGTTTGATATCATCGACGTAGTTGCCTTTGCCTTGCGTAAACCGGGCATCCTCTACCCGCTTGCGCGAGCAGCCCATGCCTTTGAGGTTATCGACCCGTTCTTCGCGTGTGATTTCGTCTTTCATTCTGCGGCCTCCTTGGCTGCACTCATCTGGGCCGCAGCCGCCTGAATGGATTTCACAATGTTCTGGTAGCCTGTGCACCGGCAAAGATTGCCAGCCATGCCAAAGCGGATTTCCGCTTCGGTTGGGTTTGGAATCTCCTCAAGCAGCTTAGTGGCCCGAGTGATCATACCGGGCGTGCAATAGCCGCACTGAAGCCCGTGATGCTCCTTGAAGGCCTCTTGCAGCGGATGCAAATTATCCGGCCCACCGATGCCCTCGATGGTTGTGATCTCAGCGCCTTCGGCTTGCACTGCAAACATGGTGCAGGATTTGACAGATTTGCCATTGATCGTAACGGTGCAAGCGCCGCAATGGGACGTTTCACAACCGATATGCGGCCCTGTGATATTCAGACGCTCACGTAGTGTGTAGATCAGCAACTCGCGTGGCTCAGCCAGAAATTCCTCTGTCTTGCCGTTTACGTTCAGGGTGACGTGTTTTTTCTTTGACATGATTTTCTCCTTACGCCCGCGACCAGGCGCGTGCGATCGCGCGGCGCAGGATGACGCCAGCGACGTGGTTTTTGAACGCGACAGGCCCGCGGTTATCTTCGGTCGGGTCGATATCGCCAAGCATGGCGGCCACGGCAGCCTTTAATGCGGCGTCATCCACTGATGTCCCGACAAGTGCATCACCTGCGGTTTTTGAAAAGACGGGCGTGTCACTCAGGTTCGTCATCGCGATCGCGGCGCTTACGCATTTTCCACCGTCATTCACGATCTGAACTGAAGCAGCGGCCGTCGCATAGTCACCGATCTTGCGCTTCTGCTTTTCATATGCGTGGCCGCCCTTGGGACGTGGGATTGTGACTGCGGTCAAAACCTCGCCATCTTCGCGTGCGGTCACGTAGGCCGCTTCGTAGAAGTCGCGAGCAGGGATGGCGCGTTCACCGTCCTGTCCGACGACGGTAAAAGTGGCATCAAGACATTGCATCAAACCTGGCATGTCGTTGCCTGGATCTCCGTTTGCAATATTGCCACCCAAAGTACCCATATAACGGACCTGCGGATCAGCGATCTGCAACGAAGCTTCGCGCAGGATTGGTGCCACATCTGCAAGGGCTGCATGATCAATAATGTCCGATTGCGTGACAAGCGCGCCGATCTTGATGGTGTCTGCGCCAATCTCGATCTCTGACATACCTCCAACATCTTGAAGGTCGATCAAATGCGGAACGTCAGCCATGCGCAGTTTCATCATAGGTATCAGGCTGTGCCCACCCGCCATGACACGCGCATCATCGCCATGCTCCTCGAGAATGGATAGGACTTTATCCATATCCTTGGGTCGGTAATATTCAAATGCGGCTGGAATCATAAGCGTTTTCTCCATGAGGCGAACATTTTCATTCTGATGAAAGCCTGTAGACCGCAGCAAACCGACACACGCAAAAATGAATGAAACACGGAGTTATTGCACGAACTGCGCGCTTTTATTCACGAACTACGCCGCGAGTTGACGCAAGCGCTTCGCCGATGACCTTTAACTTTGTTCGGCTCACTGGCGCTGGAGGCAGACCGTCACTCTCGAAAAGGCATCGCCCCGCGTCCTTCGTTCTTTCGAACCGTACCACGTGATGCGGATTCACCAAATAGCTGCGATGCGTTTGCAAGAACCCCGCAGGCAATAGACGTTTGGAGGCTTCGGTGACGGGCCAAGCGCAGAACAACCTTTCGTCGACTGTGTAGACTTGGGTGTAATGGCCATCTGCACGCACAAAACGTACGTCCCGAGATAAGACAAAGACTTTACCGCCATCCCGCTCGCATGGGATGTGTAGGACCCGCGCCTTTACAGGAGCGGTCTGCAGATTTCTTTGCTCACTTGTCGCCGTTTTGTCTGTGCCTACGACCAAGTAGGTCACGCTCACCCACAAACAGGCCCCGAAAATTACAAAGCTGAAGAAGACAACGCCAAGGGCCAGTGTCTCGTTGCTCATGGAGGGACCAAATTCTGCCATGGCGGGTTCTGGTACAAAGTTAGTACCCGCCATCGCAAGGAAATGAACCGAGCATACGGCCCCTGCGAAACAGATTGTCCCCCAAATGATATTGCGGTTTGTGCGTCGACCGTAGGCAATCCAGAATGCCAAAATACAAAGCGCAATGGCGACCAGGGATGACAAGAAGACACCGGTTGTAGTGTAGGCTGCGCGACAAAGTTCAAGAGCAGCCATGCCGATGTAGTGCATGACAAGAACGCCCACACCCACAACGCTCCCGGCCAGCGAGATGATGAGCGGCGTCCGTTGGAAAAAGTGCAAAAGGATCAACGCTGCGCCGACCAATAAAATAGCGGACAAAGCCGAGACCAATGTGATTGCGGCATCATAATAAAACAAGATCGGCAACTGTAAGCCCAGCATGGCCACAAAATGCATGGCCCAGATACCGCCACCCAAGACCACCGATGCCAAGGCGATAGACACTTTTTTGTGAAGCATCACTCTGTCCGCCAGATCGCGCGTCAACGAAAGCCCTGTAAAGGCAGAGACCATCGCGACAACGCACGACATTCCAACCAAAAAGTTGCTGTGGCTGACATTCAAGAAATCCATAACGACGAAGATGAACAAAACTGAGAGGTTTTGCAATTGATATGATCCTGTCAGACGAATGAGAACTCGCATCGAATTGCCGCCACAGCCTAAATCTATGCGCTCAATAATTGACGCCACTCAGTAAGAGCAGTGGCTCGGTTTCGCTTGAAATTGAGGCGTGAATAGAGATGCAGTTGCCAAACAAAACTACCCCTAGATGAATTTACAAGGCCAATACTAAAGGGCCGATGTCCGTGACGCGGGGCCCTAGGATAGGGGGAGCCACTGGCGCCGATTGCAGCTGAACCGTAACGATTGGGTACAGTAACCCCTGCCGTTGGCCCGCGGTCTAAGCAAATCCATCCAACCCCAACTGTGTCCAGGCAACACCATAGGCAGGACGTGGGTGCGTGCTCTATGGTCCGATAG
>JGI26084J50262_1001590_pt1 | contig 12510 bp, 11 predicted proteins | sample SaaInl6LU_22_DNA_FD_50262 | JGI IMG/M metagenome (IMG submission 50262) | reverse complement strand
ACTGCCCAGAAACCCGTTCCAAAGCCCATTATACCCGTGGAAATGTACAACTGTAGGGCAGAGGAGGAGGTGAAGAATACAAGCATTCCTACCATTGTGATGGCATAAAATACGTGCATGGCTTGCTTTCGGGATTGTAGTCTTTGGGATAAAAGGCCAATTGCGACATCCCCTACGGCGATAGCACTGTAGCTTACCATGATACCTATGCCTGGATCAATGGACTCAGTAATGCCTAACTGGCGAGCGAATTCTGGGGAAAAAGAGATGAGAATTCCTACTACAAACCACGTAGGTAGACCGATCAAGATGCTACGCAAGTAGCGCATGAACCGCTCTTTTGTCGCAAACAACATTAAAAAATTGCCTTTGGATACTTTAGAATTTGACGCTAACGATTTGTAAAGACCACTCTCAAATACGCTTAAACGAACGAAGAGTAAGAGTAGACCTAGTCCACCACCAATGAAGTAACAGGTTCTCCAATCGAACCACTGGGCTATGAAGAAGGCTAAAACCGCACCGGTCAGTCCTACACCCGCAACCAGGGAGGTGCCTATTCCACGTTTCTCTTTTGGTAAAAGTTCTGAAACCAGCGTTATACCGGCACCCAATTCTCCGGCGAGACCAATACCAGCAAAAAATCGGATCCAAGCATATTGTGTCCCATTTGTTACAAACCCATTTGCGATATTACCAAGCGAGTACAGCGCAATGGAATAGAAAAGCACCTTAGTTCGGCCCAATTTATCACCAAGCACACCCCATAAAATTCCCCCCAGTAACAAGCCGAACATTTGCGTATTGAGTATAAGCATACCTACTTCACTTAAATCGGCGACACCCAAATCTGTTAGCGAAGGGATGCGAATGATACTGAAAAGTAGTAAGTCGTAGATATCAACAAAGTACCCAAGGGCTGCGACCCATATGATGGGCTGACGAAATATAGAAGCATTAGNTTGCATAGCATNCATATTAGCGAGTTGAAGATAGAGAATATGTCAGAACTTTAGTTTTTTCAAGGGTTTTTGCACAAAGTGTTGCTTATTTCATATGACTTATTATATTGCATGAATTAGTAAAGTACCACCATGGATAAAATAAAATTTGAGTTAGAGTTTCCCCTTCGCGCTTCACCGAAAATGTTGTTCCCATTTTTGAGTACGCCTTCAGGATTGAGCGANTGGTTTTGTGACGATGTTAACTCAAGAACAGAACTCTTCACATTTTTCTGGGACGGTTCAGAAGAACAGGCTCGACTATTGAAGAAACAATCGGATAAAATGGTTCGTTTCCGCTGGTTGAACGACGAAGAGGACGGTTTAGATACCTACTTTGAGTTCAGAATTGAAGTGGATGCTTTGACGAACGACACGTCAATCATTGTTACGGACTTCGCTGAAGCTGATGAAGTTGACGAATCGAAGCTGCTTTGGGAAAGCCAAATCCACGAATTACAGCACACTATCGGCGCTTAATGAAGAACATTTCGTATTTCAGCATACCCGCATTCCTGTTTGTTATGGTCTGCGGGATTTTTTTATCCTTTTTCCCGGACAAGGTCGAGGCCCAATTAGCCTTGCATAAGNCTTGGTATTCCCCACGAGGCTATACGTTGATGGGTTTTATNACNGGCTGGGGNGANGGACCTATGTTTNTNTTGGTGATCATCGCCTACGCCCTGCAGAAAGCGTGGTGGCGTGCAGGAGAGTTTGTCGCAGCCGGAATTTTATCCAGTGTGTTGGTCCAATTTTTAAAGAAGCTAGTCTTTGCTCCATCGCCGCGTCCAATGGGGGTCATTGAGTGGAGCCAAACACTATTGGTCACAGATCTAGACCTTCCGCTACAATTTGCCTTTCCAAGTGGTCATACTACCACAGCGTTTGTATTTTTTGCCCTCATTGCTTTACACTGGCGCCGTCCTGCCATTCAGGTTTTCGCCGCGTTCTGCGCCATTGCGGTGGCGGTTTCAAGAGTTTATCTNATGGCGCATTGGGTCACAGATGTGATGGCGGGTGCAGTATTGGGAACAGGTATAGCCCTAGTGGTTCATTCCGTATCCCAAAGGGTACAAAAAAAGCCGCTCACCCAAGGGTAAGCGGCTCAGTATTAGATACGGTAGTCTAATTACAAATTCAATTTCTTCTTAGTGGATTTCTGTAACGAATCCTCATGCATCATGACACTTATTGTCTTTAGGCGCACATAAGCTTCAGAAGCATATAGGTAACCTGGACGGAAATCGTTTGGAATATCACCCCAAGAGTTTTTTACAATGTAAAATACATTGCCCTCTTGATCTTTAACCATGCCCTGAAGGACCATACCGTGGTCATCTTGTGTAAGATAGTTGTCGTATTGTTCTTGACGCGTCTCTTGGTCAACAAGCGCCTCTTCATGAGGTCCAGCGTAAATGGCCTGAGCTTCTTCTGCGCTCATATCGCTCCAGCTCTGGTTTGGCATAACTGCAATACCGTTTTTAATCGAGAACCCTTTATCACTCACGTCACAAGCCCAAGCCACTGGGTAGCCCGCTTCAAGAGAAGTGTTGATGGCTTCCATCATTTCATCGATAGGAAGGTTGTAAGAGATGCCCCAAGTCCAGTTATCAGGAACGTGTATTTGACAAGCTTCATAGAATGGGTGGTTTGTCCAAGAAGTTAATTGGACATAATCATCAGGATTAATGCCAATAACCTCATCTGCAAAACTCCTTGGCGTATACGTTTTACCGTTGTAACCGAACTGTGCGGGCTCTTCACCTAAATATGCGTCTAAAGTCGCATCAAATGCTTTTCTCCAAGAAGTAGACAACTTTCCGTTCTTATTGCCTTTAACTGCATCTAGAATGCCTTTCAACGCACCCTCCATTTCGCCATGGCGATTAATTTCAGAGCCATAGTTTAGACCATTGTAGACTTCTTGAGGAACGGCTCCATACTTTTTGATGACGTAAAGTACATCAGGTAGAGCACCACCTTGGGCGAAGTTCAGATAGCCATGAAGACGAATGTATTTTTCACCTTTGTCTTGATAAACCTTACGAACGGTATACATTTCTGAGAGATCCACAGGCGTTTTCCCCATTCGAATCATCTCACTCTCAACAAAGGATGTGGTCGCATAAGACCAACAGGTTCCCGAGGCACCTTGATTTTTCACAGGGGTTGCTTCTATATCAACGATGGTTTCCCATTCGTAGCCTATGGGCGCATCCGAACCGTTGTCTTTTATCTTATTGATGAGATCGACTTGCGCAAAAGCCTGCGTGCTTAATAGGGCCCCTGCAAGGAGTAAAGGTAATTTCATGATGAGATTATTTAAATTGTGTACTAACGGTAGCTTCTTTTATTCCAGCAGAATAATCGTAGAACCCTTCTTTTGATTTAACACCTAGTTTGCCCGCGGTTACCATATTTACGAGAAGCGGACATGGGGCATATTTCGGGTTGCCGAGCCCGTCATAGAGTACTTTAAGAATAGAAAGACAAACATCTAGCCCTATAAAATCTGCCAATTGTAATGGCCCCATAGGGTGTGCCATACCTAATTTCATAATGGAGTCAATCGCTTCAACATCAGCCACGCCTTCATGTAATGAAATAATAGCCTCATTGATCATAGGCATTAGAATCCGATTAGCCACGAAACCCGGATAATCGTTACAGGCTACGGGGACTTTACCCAGCGCTTTGCTCATTTCAATCACGGCATCACAAACCGCATCAGATGTACTGTAGCCGCGAATAATTTCGACAAGGCGCATTACAGGAACTGGATTCATGAAATGCATCCCAATTACTTTATCCGGGCGCGATGTTTGTGCTGCGATTTTAGTAATGCTAATGGAAGAGGTGTTAGATGCGAGTATACACGCCGCTGGCGCATGAGCATCAATGTCTTTGAAAAGTTGGAATTTTATTGCTGTATTTTCTGTTGCTGCCTCGACGACAAGGTCTGCTTCCGCGACAGCTTTCTTTAGATCCGTTCCAGTCGCGAGACGACCCAAAGCGTTTACTTTATCTGATTCCGTCAACTTTTCTTTCGCAATTTGACGGTCCATGTTTTTTGTGATGGTGCTTAAAGCGCGTTCCAGCGCAGCTTCGCTAATGTCAAATAAGTGAACAGTAAAGCCACTTTGAGCGAAGACATGTGCAATGCCATTGCCCATTGTTCCAGCACCAATTACGGTAATGTTTTTCATGTAGGGTGATTTGTGGTTCTTATTTGCCTCGCCCTTGCAAGACTGTGACTAAGGTATAGAACAGGATTTTGATATCGTTTACCAAGGTGATATTTTCTGTGTAGATCAAATCGTAACGTGCTCGTTCAATCATTTCCTCCACATTTTCAGCATAACCGAACTTAACCATTCCCCAAGACGTGATGCCGGGTTTTACTTTGAGTAGGTAGCGGTATTGCGGCGCCGCTGCTATGATTTGATCAAAGAAAAATCGACGTTCTGGGCGCGGTCCAACAATGGACATATCGCCTTTCAATACATTTAAAAATTGAGGCAATTCATCCAAACGAAATTTTCTCATGGTTCTACCCCAGGGTGTTATGCGCGGATCCTCTTCGCTACTGAGTTGCGGACCTTGCGCTTCCGCATCGTTATACATGCTGCGCAATTTGATGATTTTAAAGGTCCTGCCATTTTTACCCAACCGCTCTTGTGTGTAAAAAATAGTTCCAGGAGAACCTACGGCAATCATGGCAATAGAAAATAAGATAATGGGTGCTGCGATGAGGAGCAGAAGGGAGGCCACCAAAATATCGAACAAACGCTTAATAAAGGCCACGTGTGGTTTGATCAATTCTCTTTTCACCTCAATGAGCGAACGGCCTAAACTTTCCATCTTGACTTGACCGGACAGGATACTAAAAAGGTTCGGTAGTACGTGAATGCGAACATCACTGCGCTCTATGGAGCTAACCATTTCGGCAATACGATCAGAATTTCCAGACGGTAGGGCGATTATAACATCTTCAACGGTATTGTCNTTGATAATATCGGCCAACTGTTCCGTACTTCCTAAACACGGAATCGCATTCATTTGCTCGTGAACAGATCCGTTGGCGGTATGTAAATACCCCAGGAAGGAGTAGCCCTTGCTGCGGTCTTTTTGAAAAGCCAGTAAAAGTTCGGCAGCTTCCTTACCGCTGCCTATAAGTATTGTAGGGAACTTGAGTGAACCCTTGTCTATAAGGTGACGAACGCGAGTACTTAGTAAGAATCTAAATAAACCACTTAGAAGTAGGAGACTTCCTGAATAGACGCCTAATGTGATGTAATAGTCGCTGTATTGGGTAATGTAATCGTCCAGTAGAACTAGAAAGAACAGCAATACCGCCGTGATCACTGTACCGCCAAATGTGTTAAAGGCCTGTGTTATGCGACTTGTTCGGGTTAGGTCACGGTAAATTCCACTGAGTGCACTAATACTTATGAATAATGCAGTAGTGGCCGCTGCTGCTAGTAAAAATGTTTGGTCAAATTTTAATGGAACCGCTGTGCCGAACCGTTCGGGTTCGACGTAAAGCTTTCGTACCATATGAAGCGCAGTGTATGCGCCGGTACCGGCAATTATATCCAGCAATACATATCGAAAGAAAAGTTTGCGTTCCAGCTTTTTAGAGGTGCTCAATACAATAGCTTTATGTTGTCAATCAGTACTGTGGCAGTATCGTCTGTGGTATTAATACCTCCGAAAAACAGATTATAATCCAAAGCATTCGGGTACCCGCTTACTTCTGTAACGAGGTTAATGTAAACTTTATTCCATTCTTCATTAGGAAATAGTGTGACTACCGGCGTCTTAATACTTTGAAGAATCTCATTCGCAGTAACGCCAAAGGTGAGCGCCACTTCTGTTTTGTAATTAACCTCAAGCCAGACATTTGCACCGTATTTGGGCAATTCGAAGGCTTGAAGTGTTTTGAACTCCCCCAAAGACACCGGAGGCAAGACAAATTTCCCGCTTTTATTTGGTAATTCTCCAGGAAAGGAAAAGACTTCACTAGTATCTGAGGTGATCAGCAGATTCGTATCGCTTTGAACGGTTCGGTTGTAGTTTAATCCGATACCGTCAAAATCTTCAATAATCATTAAGGTGTACGTAGGNTTGTATTCGAATGTGAGAACTTCCGGGGAAAGCACCCTAGTTGATCCTTCATTCAAGGTCCAATTCTTTTCTATCGTCGATAGCATCTCATACTGGTTCCGTTGAGAATACACTCCATTGAGTGACATTCCAGGAATNAATCGGAGGGATTGATTCTCACCGGCATACACCGGTATCCGACACGGTGGGGAAAAAGCCCCAATTTGTTGCCCGTTTTGTTCTACCCAAATAGTATTCAGCNTAGACGATGACGTTCCCTCACTAGCTTTTGCNGCTACGCGCAGTTCAGTAACTTCTAAATAGGCCACCGCTGGAGCGGTTTCGTCCTCACAAGAGGTGAGAAGCAAAAGACTCCATAGAATGGTGCTAAAAATGATCGATTTGAACATAAGTACAAAGGTAGGCATCCTAGTGTTTTAAATTGTTAAAAAGAAGCCTCCTTCTAAGGACTACAAGTTGGGTTCGCGATGTACTTTCATTTTATGCAAAACGAGGACAGTCCATATTACCAAGGCCAGCGGGCCATTATGTGTAGTGATTTAAAAGCTAAGGGGTTGGCTGGAGAGGCTGTGCTNGGTGCAATGAATCGGATCCCGCGACACCTCTTCCTGGAGAGCAGCTTTCATCAGCACGCCTATCANGANAAGGCGTTTCCTATTGCCGCGGATCAGACCATTTCTCACCCTTCAACGGTAGCTTGGCAATCTGAATTGTTGGAATTACGGCCAGGGATGAAAGTATTGGAGATCGGCACCGGAAGTGGCTATCAGGCTGCTGTTTTGTGTGAATTAGGCGTGAAATTGTTTAGTATCGAGCGTCAAAAAGCATTGTTCGATTTTTCGAAAAAGATGTTGCTCCAATTAGGTTATCGGGCCGAATTGAAATTTGGTGATGGCTTTAAGGGAATGCCCGTTTTCGCTCCCTTTGACAGGGTTATAGTTACTTGTGGCGCGCCGTTCGTGCCAAAGGCACTTCTAGCGCAATTAACTGCGGGAGGAATTATGATCATTCCAGTAGGCGAAGGCACTCAAAAAATGGTTAAAATCACCAAGCAATCGGACGGTAGCTTTGTTCAAAAGGTGTTAGGAGATGCAGCGTTCGTTCCTATGCTCAAAGACCGCGAGTAGCGTACATTTGTCAAGTGAAAACCGTAGAGATAAAAAACCGCAAAGCGAAATTTGATTACGAATGGCTCGAAACCTACACTGCGGGCATGCAGTTGCAAGGGACTGAGGTGAAGTCTATTCGTATGGGGAANGCGTCCATCGCAGAGGCGTATTGTTATTTCGCTGGCGAAGAATTGTTTGTTAAAAACATGACAATCTCTGAATGGTCTCATGGAAATATATTTAACCATGAACCGCTGCGGGAGCGCAAGTTGCTCTTGGCTAAAAGAGAATTGGATAAGATCCTAAAGGCTACTAAGGACGCTGGCATTACAGTGATTCCTACAAAAGTATTTATCAGTGAAAAAGGCTGGGTGAAGATGAATATCGCGGTAGCTCGTGGTAAGAAGAATTACGATAAACGTCAGTCATTNAAGGAAAAAGATGCCAAGCGCGATTTGGCCCGATTAAAGAATATTTAGATGTACAAATCCGTAATACGTCCTTTACTTTTCACCCTAAACGCTGAGCAAGCACATCATTTTACGTTTAAGTCGTTAAAGTTGGCTTTTAGAGTACCTGGAATAAGTAGCATCGTAACTACATTCTTTGGTTCATTGAAAGGGCATGAAAAAGTGGTCATGGGCTTGCGTTTCAAAAACCCAATAGGACTTGCTGCAGGATTTGATAAGGATGCGAAACTCTATAATGAACTTAGTGCTTTTGGATTTGGCTTTATCGAAATAGGGACACTCACGCCTAAGCCTCAGGCGGGTAACCCAAAGCCACGTTTATTTCGCCTTGTAGAAGATGAATCCGTAATCAACAGAATGGGTTTCAATAATGGCGGCTTAGATGCAGCCGTTTTGCGTTTAGCGAAAAAGAAAACGGATATCATCATTGGTGGAAATATTGGAAAGAATAAGACAACACCCAACGAAGATGCGACTTCGGATTACTTGAAAGGCNTGGAGGCTTTGCACCCTGTGGTTGATTATTTCGTAGTNAACGTGAGTTCACCGAACACACCAAATTTGCGAGAGCTGCAGGAAAAAGAGCCCTTAATGGCACTGCTTAGCGATGTTAAAGTGCTCAACGATAAATTGGGTAGTAAGCCGCTGATGCTTAAGATAGCACCGGATTTAACTACAGGGCAATTAGACGATATTGTAACCATTGTAAATACCTTAAAACTCGATGGGATTGTTGCCACAAATACAACTATCTCCAGATCCGGATTAAAGACGGCACAGCAAAAGGTGGATGCCATGGGTGCGGGCGGCTTGAGTGGAAGAGTACTTAGATCGCGAAGTACTGAGGTGGTCAAATACCTGCGTGAAAAATTGGACAACAACATTGCAATTATTGCTGTTGGTGGNGTGTTTACGGGTGCTGATGCACGTGAAAAACTAAATGCCGGCGCAGATTTAGTNCAAGTTTGGTCCGGTTTCTTGTATGAAGGTCCTGCAATGGTGCGCCGTATGCTCCGCAATTTGTAAATTAGGGTCGGAACACCTATCTAACCCATTCTAATGACCACCATTTCTATCGTTGAATGTCCAAGAGACGCTTGGCAAGGATTTCATGATTTTATCCCCACAGGGGAGAAGATTAAACATATTAAAAGCCTNATGCACTGCGGTTTTCATACCATAGATGCTGGCAGTTTCGTAAGTCCTAGAGCAATGCCTCAAATGGCGGATGCACAGGAATTGTTTGCGGGATTAGAGGAAATACGAGAATCTTCTTCGACCCAGCTTCTTAGCATTGTAGCTAGTGAAGGAGGTGCGAAGCGTGCCGCTGAATTTAATCATATTGATNCTTGGGGCTATCCCTTCAGTGTCAGCGAAGTTTTTCAAGAACGCAATAGCAGGAAAAATATTGAAAGGGCGATTGATGATCTAAAGCGTGTAAAGGATTTGGCATTGCATTCGAATGTGGAATTGGTCATTTATCTAAGTATGGCGTTTGGAAACCCTTATGGCGAGTTCTATCACACAGACCTTGTTCTAGAGCGACTTGAACAGGCTTTGCTGTGCGGAGCGGACATTATCTCCTTAAGCGATACTACGGGCCAAGGAACGACTCAAAAAGTCGTAGAACTTTGTTCTCTAATGAAGGACCATAGTACCGTTCCATGGGGGGCACATATGCACAGTACTTACGATGAGGCGGCGGAGAAAGCTTTAGCGGCGGTAAGCGCTGGATGCAGGCGTATCGATACTGCATTGAAGGGTTATGGGGGCTGTCCTTTCGCATCGGATCAATTAATTGGCAATATGCCTACCGAAAAAGTATTGAGTGCATTGACACTTGCGAACCATTCGCATTCGCTAGACCCCTTGCGAATAGAAAGTGCATATAATAGTGCGTTGCAGGTTTTAGGGCCTTATTCTTAATGTATCTTCGNNGTGTAGGTTGCATGCGGGAACGCATACTTAAAAAGGAACCCGGTTGAAGTCCGGGGCTTTGCCAGAAGCTGTAAATCGTGTTGAAGCTATTTAAAACCACTGCTGTTGCGGGAAGGAGAATAGGGGAGCGGTGAGCCAGAAGACTTGGCCTACACTAACCTTTAATGGTGCTCTGGGTCAAGCACTGGTGTAGTATGAAGAATCTTATAATCTCGGTTATCGCACTGTTGATGCCTGTTGCCCTTTATGGTCAGGCCGATACGCTTTGGACAGCAAATGTTCTAGGAGGTGCCTATCGTTCCGAGGAAGTCAAAACAAGTTCCGATTCTTTACTCGCCANTATTAGCAGTGCATCATCTTATCTTTCTAAAGACAGCCGATTTATTCTAAAGCAATACACTCCAGGAAGTGTTGTTACGTCCTCATTTGGAGGTGCATCTTCCGAACAAAGTCGCGTGCTATGGGACGGTATTGATATAAGTAGCATGGCTTCAGGTGTATTCGATCTCAGTCTAGTACCTGCCTCAATGCTCAATAATACTGCGTTGTATGACGGTATCAATGGCGGTGCGCTGGCACCGATGGGTTCCGTAGGTGCCTTGAATGTTGCGGCTGAAATTCCTAAGGGTCGAGGAACAAGTACGCTTTTTTCGGCATCAAGCATCGGTGATAGAGGATTGTTTGCGCAATCTTGGGGCAACATAGGTACAGTGCGGTACCAAAGTTCTCTGAGAAGTACAGGAGGGACAAATAGCTATCCCTATACCTTGGGCAGCTTAAACGGTGTACTTGAAGGCAATGGCTATAATGATTTGACCTACCTGCAATCGTTCCAGGGTAAATTATCCCGATGGAATTGGGAATCTACCTTGTGGTATACGCAAAGTGAAAAGGATAATAGCGGATCCATTCTGACACCGGGGTATATCAATCATCTTGAGGACGATATGCTTCGATTTAAATACGCGATCAGAAACCGAACAAATCAGTGGCAGGTATACCTGGGCAGGGAATGGCAGGCATATACGGATACGAATTCTCCTTGGACCATCACGGATACAAACACTTATACTCAAGCGACTGTACAATATTCGCGTCGAAACGAGCGCCAAGAGCTTTTTATCACCTCAAATTACTTTAGAGCGGATGGCACGAATAGAANCGCAACAGCATTTTTACCGCATGTACTCTACAACCTCAGCCTTACGAAGAACGATCGATTGGTAATAAAAGGGGCTGGATATCAAGGTCGTGTGCATGTAGGCGCCCATTACAATCGCGCAACAAAGACTGGAAAATGGGGTAAACAGTTTGCGGCTGGAACGTATTATCGTTTACCAACATTGAACGAGCTCTATTGGAGGCCTGGAGGAAATCCNGCACTGGATGCGGAGCGGTCTTACGGAGTGAAATATACCCTCCANCGTATGGGTAAGACTGCCTTAAGGATAAGTACTGACCAATTGTATTATGATCGGATGATTCAATGGGCACCAGGAAGCTCGGGGAATTGGTCTCCTCAGAATTATTATGCCGTCTATACGAGCACCACGACGGCATCCGCAACTCGGAATTGGTCAAAGTTGACTACTGATATAAACCTTACGCATCAGTATTCCAGGGTGCTTTCAACGGCCAGTAATGACCCGTCAATTGTAGGTAAGTCACTCATTTACAGGCCGATGATTCAGGCTGTATACACGTCAGAATATCACTTGCCCGTAGGCGTAATCCAGTTTCGTGGCTTTTACACAGGACTACGACACACCCTACGCGATAATACAGCCGCAGGTGAAATTCCGGCACAATTTTGGTGCGCTCTAAGCTATTCAGTAGCGGGTGCTAATAAGCGTTGGAATTTATTAGTACTCGTAGATAATGTATTTAATAACGAAAGACAATGTTACCAGTACTTCCCAATGCCTGGGCGGTCCTACCAACTAACTTTAAAACTCAATTCAAAACAATGAAAAAACTATCTCTAATGGCAGTAATGGCTGCTTTTACCAGCTTTACGGTAAGTTGTACCCCAGAAGCGCCATCGGGTGCGTCAGGGGTCTACACTGATTTACATTTGATTTTAAATGAGGGCCCCTTTGGCTCAGGGTCGGCTTCTATAACTGCCTACAGCGAAGATACCCTTATCCAAAATGCTTTTTCTGTAGAAAATGGTTTCCCTTTAGGCAATGTTGCTCAGCATATGATCGAATCAGATTCTATGCTGTATGTCGCTATTAATAATAGTAATACAATTCATGGAATCAATCGAAACACTTTAAAGCATAGTTGGTCTAGTACGATCGAGCAACCTCGCTATTTAGCTTCTGAAGGAAATCGCTTATTCGTATCGAATTGGAAGGATTCTTCAATCTACGTGTTGGATAAAACGAATGGAAGTTTAGTCGATAGTATAGATATGGGACATTACACAGAGCAATTGACAATTTTCAGCAATAAATTATTTGCTGGGGTAGGAACCTATGAAGGACCTTGGACACTAGCAGAGATCGATCTAGGCACATTCGATGTGAAGCATCATGCCATAGGAGATGTGCCNAATTCGTTTGCCGTTATTGGAAATGAACTCTTTATTTTATGTAGCGGAGATGAGAACTTCGGTACAGGTGATGATACACCAGGGAGTATTTGGAAGTATGAAGGGTATTCNAACGGAGCTACTGAAGTTGCTGCACCTAGCAATAATAGTAAGCATGGAATAGGATTTTCTACGGATGGAACAGACGCATATTTTCTGAATGCTTCTTACGACGGTGCCATAGTGAAATGGAACCCTGGTCAAAACTGGCCAACATCCACCTTAACCTTGCCTGGAGGTTACAATTTAAATTTCCATAACGGGAAACT
>JGI26084J50262_1001574_pt1 | contig 12592 bp, 8 predicted proteins | sample SaaInl6LU_22_DNA_FD_50262 | JGI IMG/M metagenome (IMG submission 50262) | reverse complement strand
TGGGTGTGTTTTATATTCCCAAATATTATCTAACTGCTCTTGCTCTGCTCCATAACGCTCTGCAGCTCTAATGGCATGTGCTTGACAATATCTACAGCCAGTAGCATTACTGGAAACCCAGGCAATCATTCTTTTTAGGGCAGAAGTTACTCTACCCTCATTAGCCATTACAGCTTTATTTAAGTTTATAAATGCCTTAGAAATTGCTGGTCTTCTTTGCATGGTTAATACTGAGTTAGGACAAAAACCTAATGTTTCATTAAAAAACTCTGCTAACTTTTTTGTTTCTAAATCGTGTTCTGCCTCTAAAGGAGTTACTAATGCCATAATTGTTATTTTCTTATTAAATTAAAATTACCTGTTTTTTCTATTGATAAACCATTACTATCGGTTAAAGAAGCTCTAAACCAATAATCATTTGGTGGTTGGAGCTTTCCATTATAATAGCCATTCCAGCCTTGCTCATTCTGCTCTAAATTATACAATAGCTTTCCAAATCTATCAAAAAATGGAATAGCTTGTGTAAAAATCTGAATTAAATCCAGAAATTTTCCAAACATCATTTTGTCCATCTTCATTTGGAGTAAAAAAACTTGGAGAAGATAAAATAGAAAAAAGAAGGCTTGCTGTACCACAGCCTTTTTTATCTTTTACAAACAATGTATGTAGGCCTGGTGAAAGGTTTTGAAAAAAAGCTTCGTCTGAGTACAATCCAAATTCATCATCTATTGCATAGGCATAGGTTCCAATTCCTAAGTTTGGGTTTGCAAGCTGTATTGAATTATTAGCTGAATTATCTACAATAATTACATCTTGTATGGTAAGGGTTGCTTTTTCTGAATTGACTACTGTAAGTGATTGCTCTTCAGAAATACACCCAGCTTCAGAAACTGCACTTACAGTATAGTCTCCAGGAATTGAAACGCTTATGATAGGGGTGTTTTCGGGCAGAAGAGCCCCTTCAAACTTCCAAATATAAGTATAGTTCCCTTGCGCATTTGCAATAACTAAATCTACTGCTCCAATATCTTCACAAAGGGTAAATTGGGATTGTAATAAACTAAACTCAAACAATGTATCATCGATCTCTGCAATAACCTCTGTTCTATCAGCAGAAATACAACCTAAATGATTAACTCCTACAAAATAACTTGTTGTTGCATTTAAATCTGGAGTTTGATAATTATTTCCAATAAAAATAGGTGTAGTACTTGTTTCGGTTTCATACCAGTATACATCTCCTTGAGAGGCTTCTGCACTTAATAATGCTGAACCAGAGCAAATTAAATCATTTGTAACACTGGTAATCTGTGGCCTCGGATTTACAATTACGGTAACAGGTGTTCTTTGGTATGTAGCGCAACCGTTTATAGATATTGTAGCATAATACGTTGTGTTTTCTGTAATAAATGATGTTCTAAAAGTGTTTCCAGACCCTTTTGGGATACCTCCTGTTGGAACATCATACCAAAGAATAGTACCCTCACTAGGTTCTGCTGAAATAGTTGCAAAACCCGATTCACATAATGTTTCAGAAGTGGTATTCACTACCTGTGGTAAATAAATACTAGTACTTGCAACGATGTTTAATGAGGTATCTCCAGGCATTCCATATTCTACAATATATCCTTTAGGCTCATACAATCCTGAGCCACCCACATTTGACAAGTCATTCCAAGAACCTTCTATAGCATTTGGAACCCCTGGATCTGTAATATGTGCATAATCTTCTTCTCCTAAGTTGTTCGGTTCTCCATTATTCCAGAAAGCAAAATTCGGTGTCGTTCCATTTACTTGACCTCTTCAAAAAACAGTACCTGCTTCAGGACCAGTCATCCATTTCCATTCTCCTTCTGTTTCTTCATCAGAACCCCCTATCCAACCTGTGCCAGAAGCTTGTTTTCCTGCAAATTCTGCTTCTTCTTGTGAGGTAAGTGTGGCCAAATAGCCTTGTCTCCCATAATAAGTTCTATCTGCAGCTAAAAGTTTTGCTTGAGCCCAAGTAATCCCTTCATCTGCAACAAATTCATAGAAATGATCAGTTAGTGGTAAGTAATTGGCATTGTCTAATGTTAATGAAAATATTTTTTCTGGAGTAGGGTTGGTTGTACTTGATGAAAAAACTACAGCGCTTACTGCACTTTCAAGGTCTGAAAATAAAATTTCTGAAGCGCCATTATTAGGACTAAGTGTTAATTTACCTTCATTGGAATTCCAGTTAGCTATTATGGTAGGGTGATTGCCTGTTAATACTAATTCATCAAAATTCATTTGATATCCACCCGAAATTTGGATGAAAAAATTTTGAACACCTGTCCCATCAGGATCTTCAATTGTAAAATTAGTAACGATAGGTATTGGGGTTCCTACACAATAAATCTGCTGTCCTTCTGCTGTTATTGAAGGAGCAGTATCTGTTTGTGAAAAAACAAAAAAGGTTCCTATAAGATATAGAGTAAAAAAAAGCTTACATTTAAAGGGCATTGTTTTGTTCTTTTTAAGATTAACTTATTTCTGATTTCTTACTTTTGTTTCAATGCACAATTTACTACTTCATTCTTTAAATTTATAAATTATGGTAAAAAATATAGTTACAACAAAATGGACACAAAAATCACAATTTATTACAGACAATCCAAGCGGACATCAATTTACAATGTTTGATAAATCTCAAGACAATGGAGATGTTATTGGTTTTGCACCAAAAGCATTAATGTTGTCTTCTTTAGCAGGTTGTTCTGGATTAGATGTAGTTTCCCTTTTAGAAAAAATGAGGGCAGATGTTGCTCAGTTTCATATTGAAGTTACTGCTGAATTAACAGATGAACACCCAAAATTCTATGATAAAGTTAAAGTAGATTATCACTTTTCTGATACAGAATTACAACCAGATAAAATACAAAAAGCAGTTAATTTATCTGTTACCAAATACTGTGGAGTAATGGAAATGTTTCGAAAATTTGCAGAGGTAGAAACAGAAATACATTTGCATAGTTTGTAAATCTAAAGTCCTATAATTGCTATGAGATGGAGCTTAAAACCAGAACCAAATAAAGAAAAAATAGAGAAACTTGCCAAAGAATTACAAGTAGATACCACAATTGCTAAAATTCTTTATCAAAGAAATATTACCACTTTTTCTGAAGCTAAGTTATTTTTTAGGCCCAGTTTACATGATATTCATGATCCTTTTTTAATGAAAGATATGGATTTGGCAGTAGCAAGGATAAACAAGGCCATTACAAATCATGAAAACATTTTAGTTTATGGAGATTATGATGTAGATGGTACAACAGCAGTATCTTTGGTTGCCTCTTATTTAAGAACATTNTCTTCTACTATTGCGACCTATATACCCGATAGATATGGAGAAGGGTATGGTATTTCTTATGCAGGAATTGATTTTGCAGACGATAACAATTTTTCTTTAATCATTGCTTTAGACTGCGGAATTAAAGCCATTGACAAGGTAGCTTATGCAGCTGAAAAAAAGATTGATTTTATTATTTGTGATCATCATAAACCAGGCAAAGAAATACCCAAAGCTATAGCGGTTTTAAACCCCAAAAGAGAAGATTGTAATTATCCATTTGATGAACTTTGTGGCTGTGGTGTTGGGTTTAAACTCATTCAGGCATTAGGCACAGCTAGAAATCAAACTATAGAAGACTTTGTTTCGTATTTAGATTTAGTAGCTACTGCAATTGCTGCAGATATTGTACCTATGAATGGCGAAAATAGAGTGCTTGCGCACTATGGTTTACAAGTAATTAATACCAACCCTAGAAATGGAATTAAGGCATTAGTTCATCAAACAAAAAAGAAAGAACTTACCATTACAGATGTAGTTTTTATCATAGCCCCTAGAATTAATGCTGCTGGTAGAATGAAACATGGAAATTATGCTGTGGAGTTATTAACAGAGATGGATTTTGATGCTGCTGTAAGTTTTGCAGCAGATATAGAGATCTTTAATGCAGATAGGAAAGATCTTGATAAAAAAATTACCGATGAAGCCTTAATTCAAATTATAGATCATAATGAAGAAGAGCGATTTACCTCTGTCGTATACAAAGAAGATTGGCATAAAGGTGTTATTGGTATTGTTGCCTCTAGATTAATAGAAAAATATTATAGGCCTACTTTAGTCTTTACAAAAAGTGGTGATAAATTGGCCGCTTCTGCAAGATCTGTAAAAGGTTTTGATGTGTATAATGCTCTATTGGCTTGCTCAGAATTCATAGAACAATTTGGAGGACATAAGTATGCTGCTGGCTTAACTCTATTGCCAGAAAATTATAGTAAATTTAAAGATAAGTTCGAAGAAGTAGTTTCTAAAACTATAGATAAAAAACTATTGACGCCAGAAATTACTATAGATGCAGAGATTGATTTGTCTGAAATCACTCCAAAATTATTTAGAATAATAGCACAAATGGCACCTTTTGGTCCTCAGAATATGAAGCCGATTTTTAAAACAAGTTGTGTAAGAGATAATGGTTATGGTAAAAAAGTAGGTGCAGATGAAACCCACTTAAAGTTAAATGTTTTTCAGGGTGATAATAAACAAACTTTTGGTGCTATAGGTTTTGGTTTAGGTGATAAATTAGAAGAAGCTCAAAACGATTTTGACATTGTATATACCTTAGATGAGAATACTTGGAATGGCCATAAATCCATTCAGCTAGTTTTAAAAGATTTAAAATAAAAAAGTGACTTAAAATTATTCTAAGTCACTTTTCTAATTGACTACTTTATTTTGTTTCGTGTTTTTTATCTTTAAGAGATTTCATAAATGCAATGATTGAACCAATCTATTTTTGGTTTAATCCTAAAGAGTCTTCTGGAAGTGTTTGGTAAGGTACCTCTAGCCCCATTCCTGCACCACCTNCATTATCATAAAACACTACCACTTTTTCTAGAGTTTCATAGGCTCCATTATGCATGTAAGGTGCTGTTAGTTCTATGTTTCTTACTGTTGATGTCTTAAAAAAACCTCTTCTTCTTTCTACCGCATATGGATAAAACAATCCAGGATCATCATCTAAAATAGGGTTGTTAAAGTCATCTGTTTTAGTTACTCCCAAATGTTCAAACTCACTCTCTGAAAACTTAGGAGGAAAATGACAAGTTGCACAAGCAACTTTCCCCTAAATAGATTAAACCCTTCTTTTTTCTTCTTGATTTTCTTTGACACGTTGTTCTAAATTTTCCATGTCTATATGAAACTCATTTTTGTTATTGGTAACTCCAACAACTTGTAAACTTTTAGGATTTCTTTTTTTTAGATTGAATACTTTAATTTACAAAAAAATAATAGATCTTAACATTAATTTTGCATGGACAACAAAACCATACGCAACTCCATAAACGAAAAAGAAGCATCTACTTTTTCTTTTAATTCTGTAAGATTTTTAAATGTTACTTCATCTATTTGACTTGTAATTTTTTTGTAGCGCTTTAGTTCTATTAGCTCTAAAATATCGACATCTCCAGAAGGGATAAAACTTGCTAAATGACTTTCTATAGTTCCTTTGGTTAAGCTTCTTTCTTTGGCAATTTCTAAAACAGAAAGACCTGATTTAAAAAGTTCTAACGTAATTTGTTTTGTAGATTTTTTATCTTCTTTCTTTTGTTCATGTAACCTGTTAATTCCGTTTTCTAAGCAGTACTCTTTAATTGTTTCTAAAATTTCTTCCCCATATTTCTGAACTCTAATTTTACCCATTCCTGAAATTTTTAAAAGTTCTTTTTCAGATCTAGGTAAAGCATCACAAATAGCATATAATGTCTCTTGGGTAAATATCTGAAAATGTGGAATTTTAGCAGCTTTAGAAATAACATCTCTTAATTCGCGCAATTTTAAAGCTAAAATAGGATCACGTTTAGAACTTAATTTCTTCTTCTTTTTAGGCTCCATTTTTTGTAAAACAGCACTTGCTCTAACCTTTAAATACTTTTGAACCTTAAAACCAATTTTCATTTGTTGCAAAGCAAACAGCTTTTCTTCTAATAACTCTTGTAAAGCATCAAACTGTTTTAAAAAATCTTTTTTTACAGCTTTGTTATCTGTAGAAAACTGAATAGCATCAATAGGTTTTTGTATATTAGAAGTAGTAGTCTTTAAAAAATAATCGATCCCTTTTAAAAATCGTTCTTGAATAGAAGAACTATTTTCTGGCAATACACTATTTTCTGCTAGTACGTGTAACTGATTTTTAAATCCAGTAGCCACTTTCATTAAAGAAACAATACCATCATCTTTAATCGTTTGTAGGTGATTTATCACATCTCCTTTTATACTAGTTTGATTTTTATAATAAATATCTATTAATCTAGAAATTGGATATAATAAAATTTGATAATCAAACAATTCTGATATTAAATGTAACTGAAAATCTTTTTCTGATGCTATTAAATCTTCTTCGTTAGGATGATTTTCTGCAACAGCCTCATTAAAGGCACTAACTGTTTGGTCATTAATAATAGCATTACTGGTTATTGGTGTTTTTAGAACCAACCCTTCTAATGAAGTACACCTACTTAAAGCAACGTAAGTTTGTCCGTGTGCAAAAGAAGCCTCTGCATCAATTATGGCTTTTTCAAAAGTTAAACCCTGACTTTTATGTATGGTTATGGCCCAAGCCAAACGTAAGGGGATTTGAGAAAAAGAACCAATAACATCTTCCTTAATTTCTTTTGTATCTTCATTGATAGCATAATTTACATTATCCCACTTTTCTCTTTCTGTTATAATTTCTTCTGCTTCACTTGGGCATTGCACAGTAACACTGTCTCTAGAGATTGCTGTAACAACTCCTATTTTACCATTAAAAAAACGTTTCTCAGGCGAAGAGTCATTCTTAATAAACATTACTTGCGCGCCAATTTTTAGTGCCAATTTTTCATCATTCGGAAACGAATTTTCATTGAATTTTCCTGAAACATTTGCTGTAAAAAAATGTGTTTTTTGGTTGAGTTTATTTAGTTCAGAATCATTAATAGTATTTGCTCTTCTATTATGCGTAGTAAGTGTTATGTAATTGTCATCTGCTTTTGGAGAGAATTGAGGATCATATCTTTTGTTCAAGATTTTTGCAGAAGCGTCTGATAAATTATTATTTCTAATTTCATTTAAAATCGTAATAAAATTTTTGTTTTTCTGACGGTAAATGTGCTTTAATTCAATAGAAACCACATTGGCTTCTTGAAAAGATTTAGCACTAAAAAAGTAAACAGTTTGGTAGTATTGTTGTAACAAACTCCACTCATTTGGNTTTACCACTGGAGATAGTTGTTGCAAATCTCCAATCATTACAACTTGTGCGCCACCAAAAACCTTATTCCTGTTTTTATATCTGCGTAGTACTTGGTCTATCCCATCCAATAAATCTGCACGGACCATAGAAATTTCATCAATGATTACTAGGTCTAATGATTTAATGATATCAATCTTGGTTTTAGAAAATCTTCTTTGTTGATTATTTTGAGCTTGATTAGGTAAAATTGGCCCAAAAGGCATTTGNAAAAAAGAATGAATGGTAACGCCTTTTGCATTAATTGCTGCCACCCCTGTTGGCGCAANAATTACTAACCGTTTTAAAGATTTATTTTTAATTTGATGTAAAAATGTTGTCTTTCCTGTACCTGCTTTACCTGTAATAAATAAATTTCTATCCGTTTTTTCAATAAAATTTAGGGCAAGTTCTAATTCAGGATTTTTAGACATCTTCAGCTTTTTGATGCAAGATAAACAAAGCTTGATTATATTGTAAATATTGCCAAAAAAAAGTTGATCCAATCTTTTTTATTTTAGCAAAACGTAATTTAATTTTTCTACTCTCTAAGTGGTTATTCTGAAAATAAAACAAACTTCTGCATAAAAAAATCCTAAGCAAATGCTCAGGATTTTTTTATGTATTTGGCAACATTATTACCTACATTTCTAATGCTTTTGTTGGGTTATTATCCATTAATAATTCAACTGGATTTTCTAAAGCTTCTTTTACTGCTACTAAAAACCCTACAGACTCACGTCCGTCAATAATTCTGTGGTCATAAGACAATGCAACATACATAATTGGTTGTATGACTACTGCACCATTAACAGCCATAGGTCTATTTACAATATTATGCATTCCTAAAATACCACTTTGAGGTGGATTTATAATTGGTGTAGACAGCATAGAACCAAACACACCACCATTGGTAATTGTAAAAGTTCCACCCGTCATTTCATCTACTGTAATTTGACCATCTCTTGCTCTTAATGCCAAGCGTTTTACTTCGCTTTCTACTCCTCTAAAAGATAAGTTTTCTGCATTTCTAATAACAGGAACCATTAATCCTTTAGGTCCAGATACTGCTATAGAAATATCTTGAAAATCGTGTTTTACTTGGAAATCTCCATCAATCATAGAGTTCACATCCGGATACATTTTTAAAGCTCTTACTACTGCTAAAGTAAAGAAAGACATAAACCCTAAGCCAACACCATGCTTTGCTTTAAAAACCTCTTTATATTGAGTTCTTAAGTCAAAAATCGGCTGCATATTTACTTCATTAAACGTAGTTAACATGGCTGTTTCACTTTTAACAGCAACTAAACGCTCTGCTACTTTTCTACGTAACATAGACATTTTCTTACGTTCTGTTCCACGAGTTCCATTTGCAGGTTGAGACCCCATAGATGGTACTGCTTTTACGGCATCTTCTTTAGTAATTCTGCCATCTTTACCAGTGCCTACAATGGCAGAAGCTTCAATCCCTTTTTCTGCTAATACTTTTTTAGCTGCAGGAGAAGCTGTACCCGTTGCATAGGTGGTTTCTTTTGGTGTTGGTGTCGCAACTTTTTTAGGTTCCTCTTTTGCAGCTTCTTCTTTTACTGGCGTGTCTCCCTCAGGCTTTGCAGCACTTGTGTCTATATGACAAACAANATCACCAACAGCGACTGCATCACCTTCTTCTGCTTTTAAAGTGATTATTCCACTTTCTTCTGCAGGCAGCTCTAATGTTGCTTTATCTGAATCTACTTCTGCAATCGGTTGATCTTTTTCAACATAATCTCCGTCTTCAACTAACCAAGTTGCAATTTCTACTTCTGTGATTGATTCTCCTGGAGAAGGAACTTTCATTTCTAAAACACTCATGGTTTCTTTTTTATATTTATTCTGTAAATTTTATTAACTATTAAAAACACTGTCTATCACAGCTCTATGTCTTTTTTTGAATCGCGTACTAGATCCTGCTGCTGGTACTGCATAATACTTACGCGAACGTACGGTTAGATTTTTTAATTCAAATCTTTGCAACATGTAACTCCAAGCCCCCATATTTCTTGGTTCTTCTTGCGCCCAAATATAATCTTCAATATTTGGATACCTGTCTATTACGTGTTGTATTTTTTCTTTATGTAATGGAAATAATTGCTCTATTCTTACTAAAGCTACATCCTCTCTTTTATTTTCTTCTCTTTCTGCTAGTAAATCATAATAGAATTTACCCATACAAAAAACCAACTTTTTAACTTTATCTGGATGAATTGTATCGTCAATTACTTCTTGAAATTCACCATTAGAGAGCTCTTCAATTGTATTGACTGCTTTTACGTGTCTTAACAAACTTTTTGGGGTAAACACAATTAATGGTTTTCTATATTCTCTTTTCATTTGTCTACGCAATAAATGAAAAAAGTTTGCAGGTGTTGTACAGTTGGCAACTGTCATATTATCTTCTGCACAAAGCTGTAAATAACGCTCTATTCTTGCAGAAGAATGCTCAGAACCCTGCCCTTCATAACCATGAGGTAATAACACTACAATTCCATTCTGGACTTTCCATTTATCTTCGGCAGCAGATATATATTGGTCAAACATAATTTGAGCACCATTAGAAAAATCTCCAAATTGAGCTTCCCAAATTGTTAAGGTGTTTGGATTTGCCATTGCATACCCATAATCAAATCCTAAAACACCATATTCAGATAATAACGAATTATAAATCGTCATTTTACCTTTATTGTTTGGGTTTGTATTTAATAAATTAATACGTTCTTCAGATTTTTCGTCTCTTAGCACAGCATGTCTATGAGAAAATGTACCTCTCTCTACATCTTGACCAGAAATACGAATATTAAAGCCTTCTTCCATTAAAGAACCGTACGCTAAATTTTCGGCCATACCCCAGTCTAGCTGGTTGGTTTCAAAAGCCATTTTAGCTCTACCCTGTAAAATACGTTCTGCTTTTCTTACAAAATTTACGCCTTCAGGTACCGTAGATACTACTTTTGCAATATGCTTTAAACCATTTACTGGATATTTGGTGTCTAATGTTTGTAGCATTGCATCTTGACTTTGACGCTCAAAACCCTCCCATGTAGACTCCATAAATTCTTTTACTTTAGAATTTTTATCTTTTTTGGAGTTATCAAATTCTTTTTCTAGCATCGTTTTAAACTCCTCTGTAATTTCTTTTACATATGATGAATTTATAGATCCTTGTTCTAGTAATTTAGCTGCATAAATATCTTTTGGATTTTTATGCTTAGAAATACTTTTATATAATTTTGGTTGTGTAAAACGAGGTTCATCGCCTTCGTTATGACCGTATTTACGATACCCTAACAAATCAATAAAAACATCTGTTTTAAACTTCATTCTAAACTGTAATGCCATTTCCATTGCATGACAAACTGCCTCTGTATCATCTGCATTAACATGAAGAACAGGAGATAAAGTTACTTTAGCAACATCAGTACAATACGTACTTGAACGCGCGTCGAGGTAATTGGTTGTAAATCCAACTTGGTTGTTTACGACAATATGGATAGTTCCCCCTGTTTTATACCCATTAAGTTTTGCCATCTGAACTACTTCGTAGGCAATACCCTGACCAGCAACAGCAGCATCACCATGAATTACAATAGGTAAGATTTTACTGGAATCTCCATCGTATTTTCTGTCAATTTTAGCTCTAGTAATACCTTCTGCAACAGCAGCTACAGTTTCTAAATGAGATGGATTTGGAACTAAATTCATTTTAATTTCATGACCCTCTCTAAACGTTTTGCTCAACGTTAATCCTAAATGGTATTTTACATCTCCGTCTATATCTTGGTCTTCAAAATCTTTCCCTTCAAATTCACTAAATAATTCTCTTACAGGTTTTTTAAAAATGTTAACCAACGTATTTAAACGGCCTCTATGTGCCATTCCTAAAACACATTCTTTTACTCCAAATTTCTCTGCAGCATCTCTTAGCATTACACTAATTCCTGGAATTAATGTTTCACCTCCTTCTAGCGAAAAACGTTTTTGACCAACATATTTGGTTTGTAAAAAACTTTCGAAGGTAACTGCTTGATTTAATTTAGATAAAATATATTTCTTTGCATCCTGACTATAGTTAGGATGATTGTAATTTTCGTTTAACTTATTTTGCCACCACTTTAACTTCTCAGGATTTCGCATGTACATGTACTCTACCCCAATAGAATCGCAATAAATTGTTTTTAAGTGCTGTATAATTATAGCCAGTTTAGCTCTTCCAATTCCTAAGATTTCACCTGCTGAAAACTCTTTGTCTAAATCTTCTGAAGAAAGACCAAAGTTTTCAATTGCTAAAGTAGGCTCGTATTTTCTTCGTTCTCTAACAGGGTTGGTTTTTGTAAATAGATGACCTCTAGTTCTATAGCCATTAATTAGGTCTACAACTAAAAATTCTTTTCTAACTTCTTGTGGAATTTCTAATGATTCATCTTCTTTTAGAGAATAGTTTTCATTAGCTAGGTCGTACCCTTGAAAAAAACTTCTCCAACTCGGTTCAACTGAATCTGGGTTAACTAAATACTGATCGTATAAATCTGCAATAAAGCCTGTGTGTGCTGCGTTTAAGAACGAAAATTTGTCCATATAATTATTTGTGCTTTTTTTAAGCTAGTAAATCAGACAAAAATACAATTTTTAAAAACAACGCATAATTAATTTATCAAGATATATGTAGATTATTATGTAAAAAAAAACAAAAAAAGTATTTGGCGATATTCTAAAATAATATATATTTGCACTCGCTTATCACAAATTTGTGAAGCAAACTCCTCCTTAGCTCAGTTGGTTAGAGCATCTGACTGTTAATCAGAGGGTCCTTGGTTCGAGTCCAAGAGGGGGAGCCATATTTTAAAAACGGTTATACTTTTATAGTATAACCGTTTTTTTATTTACCCGTTTAAATTTGTATACCATTATTTTCAAATATAATTTAAGCATTTAACAATGACATAGTTAAACCTCTTGTTCTTTTAGAAAAAAATTTAATAAACCTTTTCGTTTTTATCTAATCAACTCCTTTTCTAGCTCCTCTAATGACCTCCCCTTGGTTTCTGGTAAAATTTTAATTAATATAAAAAAACCAATTAGNGCAATAAATCCAAAAATAAAAAACGTTAAGGCGTTTCCAAAATTAGAGAGTTCCCAAGGAAAAATTAATTGTACTANAGAACTAATTAAGGAGTTTAAAAAAGCAATAACACCTATGATTAACCCTCGATACTTTATGGGGTAGAGCTCAGACAATAGCACCCACATTACTGGCCCTA
>JGI26084J50262_1001573_pt1 | contig 12605 bp, 12 predicted proteins | sample SaaInl6LU_22_DNA_FD_50262 | JGI IMG/M metagenome (IMG submission 50262) | reverse complement strand
CGAGAGTTTAAAAGCGACGCTTTGCTTNAAGGGACGGGACTTGCTCTACGACTATTGCCGACGCTTTGAGATCCCTCACGCACGGATAGGTAAACTTATCGTTGCCCAATCTGGCCAAGAGTCAGAACTCGAGGCACTGGAGAGTAAAGCAATAGCGAGCGGCGTGAACGATCTCAGGTCGATTGATCGTGCGCTCCTTACACGCATAGAACCTGCCTTAGAGGCGAGTTCTGCCCTCTTCTCCCCGTCGACGGGAATTGTGGACAGCCATTCGTTTATGCAGAGCCTGCTTGCCAATGCTGAACGACGTGGCGTGATCTTTTCTCATTCCACCTGTGTTGAATCGATCATGCCTGAGGATCAGGGCTTCCTCTTGTCTACCCTCATCGATGACGGTCGCTCGAGACAGCCCTACGCGCTGAGAACTAAGATTCTAATAAACTGCGCGGGCCTAGGGGCGCTGCAGCTAGCAGCGATGGCTTTTAACGAAGTCGAGCTTGCCGTTTGTGACACGAGCCCCCAACAGCGCCCAGCGCTCCCCGAACAGCTTTTGAGCAAAGGCAGTTATTTCGACTACACGGGCAGCAATCCATTCACGCACCTGATTTATCCTTTACCAGACAGAGAAAACGATGCGCTAGGTATTCATGCAACGATTGATCTGAGTGGCGCGCTGAGATTTGGACCTGATGCTGAGTGGTGTGACCACATTGACTATTCCGTAGACCCAGCTAAAGCGGTGTTTTTCGCCCGCTCTGTGCAGCAGTATTTCCCTACACTCGATCCAACTAAGTTAAAGCCTAGCTATGCGGGTATACGAACGAAGTTAAGGGTTGAAGGCGCGACTTCCGATTTTGTTATTCGTAACGAGGAAGCTGCAGGTTTGCCCTGCTTTATCAATTTGCTTGGCATCGATTCGCCCGGGCTCACTTCGAGCCTAGCCATCGCTGAGCGAGTAGAAGCCTTGCTAGCCGAAGCTACTTGAGCGCTCGGCTAGTTAGCCAACACAGTGACTCTAATAAAAGCTTGCTGTTAGGGTTGGATGGCGAGTAGAGCTGTCGACGCGCTTTTTCGATTTCGTCATAGAGACGCACCAGCCTGTTTCCTAGCAGCGCCCTCCTCCTCGCGTTCTCTCCTGCATCGCTCGTGTTTACTCTGTCGATGAATTGAGACCAGATAGGGCTCGGCGCTAGTCCGCCTGAGTCACCGCTCGTTTCGTTTGCCTCGGTTGTACTCAAAAGCATTAGCTTCGCGCAGAGTGCGGTCGTGCTCAGGATCTGCTCGATAGCAGTGACTGGTTCTGACTTCGACAAAGCCGCTAACAGGCTCTCGGGGGTCGATTTCCCCGTCAGACAGGCGATAAACTCGCGCTCGAGTGCCTGCCGATTCGGCAGACTTTCATCTAATAGCATTTCCATCGCTAATAGAGGGCTGCCACCTGAGGCCTTTAGACAGCTGATGGCGTGTTGCTCATCAAATTCATTACCCTTGCCGGTCCGCATCCATGCGAGACTCACTGCCAGTGAGGGGGTTGGAAGTGTTAAGCGCTGACAGCGAGAGCGTATCGTCGGGCTCAGAAGGCCAGGCGAGTCGGTAACGAGGAAAAGATAGGTCGACTCATGCGGCTCCTCAAGTGTTTTCAACAATGCGTTTGACGCACTGCTATTCATCTTATCCGCCTCAGCCAGCACGGCCACCCTTGCGCCGCCAGCATGACTTGAGACATGCACGTAGTCACTCAGTCTTCGAATTTGGTCCACGGTGAGGGCTTTTCCCGGCTCCTTTGGGGCAAGGTAAAGCACATCAGGATGGTTTGCAGTAGCATTGAGCTGACAGCTTTTGCAGGCACCGCAGGGGCCTTCTGTGCTCGGTTTGACGCAGGTAAGGAACGCGGCGATNTCAAGCGCGATTTGTTTTTTACCTAGCCCTCGTGTACCNCCCAATATATAGGCGTGAGCGAGTGCACTACCTTGGTGGCTGCGCTTGAGCGATTCGAGCACATTCTGAAGCCAAGGATACTCCCAGGCGACGGTGTTATTCACCGGAGATCCCCAAATAGCTGAGTTTACTTAAAAGGTTCGCCTCAAGGGTCTGTTTTACTTCTTCGAGGGACTGCCCTGCATCGATAACAAGGCAGCGTTCAGGGTTGGTCGCCGCTATCGACAGGTAGGCCGCCCTAACCTTCAGAAAAAAAGCCTGCGCCTCGTTCTCGAAACGATCGAGCTCTCCCCGTTCGCGAGCGCGTGCGAGCCCCACCTCGGGATCGAGGTCTAATATAATCGTNAGGTCTGGGCGGAGCTCTCCTTGAACTAAATCTTGCAGCGCCTCGATAGAGGNTAACGACAGTCCCCGCCCGCCGCCTTGATAAGCAAAAGTGGCATCGGTGAAACGATCNCAGAGCACCCAAACCCCCCTATTTAGCGCAGGCTGTATTACCTTCTCGAGATGCTCAGCACGCGCGGCGAAGACGAGGAGGAGTTCGGTCAATTCACCCATCGATTCAATCTCAGGGTCCAGCAGTAGTTCACGTATTTTTTCTGCAATGACAGTGCCGCCGGGTTCGCGGGTTCGGATGAACTCTATACCCTGGGCGGTCAGAAACGCTTCGACATTAGCGATATTAGTGCTCTTGCCTACGCCCTCGACGCCTTCGATGGTAATAAATTTACCTTTCACTGTTGTCCTCATCAATTGTGTCAGCTTGCAGCGGTGGATCTTCTAGGGGCTCTTGTAGAGACCTTGGTAGCGAGTCTGATAGAGAGTCGTCACGCGCCGCTCGATAACTTGCCACGGCGGCATTGTGTTCCTCAAGTGTTCTCGAGAATACATGGCCGCCGTTCGAGTTAGAAACAAAGTAATAATAGTCGTGCGGCTCGGGCTTTAGTACCGCCGTGAGCGCCGAATCGCTGACCAAGGCGATAGGCGAAGGCGGAAGCCCATCTATCCGATACGTATTGTACGGTGTTTCCTCACGTAGCTGATCTCGGGTTAGCGTCCCGGTATAGCGATCACCTAGCCCATAAATTGTCGTCGGGTCTGATTGCAGCCTCATGCCGGAATTAATTCGGTTATAAAACACGCCAGCGATCTTAGCGCGCTCTGCTGCAAGTCCGGTTTCTTTTTCGACGATGGAGGCGAGAATAAGAGCCTCATAGGGTGTTGCTAGAGGCAACCCCNGCGCTCTTTGATCCCAATAGCCGGCTAACTTATCGGCAAGCTGAGTGTGCGCCCTCTCAAGTATTCCCAGGTCGGTGTCGCCACGAACATACCTAAAAGTATTGGCATCAAACAGCCCCTCAGCGCTGCTCGCGCCGCTCTGGATTAACGCGAGAAGTTTTGGATCATCGACTTCGGTCAAGGTTTGAGTAAGCCCGGGGCTCGNTGCGAGGGCTTGTAAGCATTGCCGCAGTGTCCATCCTTCGACGAGGGTAATCTGATAAGTTTTAACTCTACCAGCAACCAGATTGGCCAAGACGGCTGTTGCAGCGGTGCCATGCGGGAACTCATACTCGCCACTTTTCAAAAGCGATCGCTCGCCCTTGAGCATAGCCAGTATCTCGAATGCCAGTGCTGAGCGGATCACGTTGTTGGCTTCGAGTGTTGCGGCAACAGATTTAAAGGAGCTTCCGCGGGCTATTTCGAGAGGCGTAGGCTCGCTTTCTATCGGAGGTAAATCACTGGGCGGCGATAAAAGGTAGGCGAATGCGGCGCCACTGAGCATTAAGCCCAAGAGTGCTGCAATCGCAAACTGCCGCCAGTGCGAGCGCAATTAGTTAGGCCTCACGTGTACTGGGCAAAGATTAGGCTGCCGTTTGTGCCACCGAAGCCAAAAGAGTTACTCAGCGCATATTTGAGCGACGCATCGCGGGCGGTGTGTGGCACATAGTCTAGGTCGCAGCCCTCATCCGGCGTCTCTAAATTAATTGTTGGAGTGAGTATCTGGTGATTTAGGGAGAGGATCGTAACGATAGCCTCTGCCGCGCCCGAGGCGCCAAGCAGGTGGCCGATCATCGATTTGGTCGAAGCTCACCGCGAGAGACGCTGAGTGAGCGCCGAAGACGCTTTTTATTGCCTGTGTCTCGGCGATGTCACCGGCGAGCGTCGAAGTTCCGTGCGCGTTGACATAATCAATCTGACTCGCGTCGAGTTCTGCGCTTAGCAATGCATTGCGCATACACAATGCAGCGCCTCGGCCGCCCTCAGGCGGTGATGTCATGTGGAATGCGTCGCCGCTCATTCCAAAACCGACCAGTTCGGCGTAAATCGTCGCCCCTCGCGCTTTCGCATGCTCGAGTTCTTCCAGCATGATAGCCCCAGCACCGTCACTGAGCACGAAGCCGTCGCGGTCTTTGTCCCAAGGTCTGCTCGCCCGGGTGGGTTCGTCATTGCGTGTGGAGAGCGCGCGAGCTGCACAGAATCCAGCGAGCCCCGTGGGAGATGTGGCCATCTCGGAGCCGCCTGCAAGCATAATGTCGGCCTGATTATTCTGTATCATGTTGGCCGCCAGACCAATGTTATGCGTCCCCGTTGTACAGGCTGTAGTGACTGCTATATTGGGGCCTTGCAGGTTGAAGCGTATCGAAAGGTTTCCTGAAATCATGTTGGCAATCGAGCCAGGCACAAAAAATGGCGAGACTTTGCGCGGGCCTGACGAATCGATTAACAANGCAGTCGCCTCGATCATATTAATGCCGCCGATTCCAGACCCGACCGCAACGCCAAAACGCTCGGGGTTAAAATCAGCCTCGCCCAAGCCTGAATCATCAAAAGCCTGCACCCCCGCAGCAATGCCGTAGTGCATAAAAACATCCATGCGCCGAGCATCTTTAGTTGGGATATAACGTTCGCAGTCGAAGTCTTTTATCGAACCGCCAAAATGGGTAGTAAAGTCGCTCGTGTCTATTTGCGTCAGAGTTGAAATCCCACTTTTGCCAGATTTCATTGCCTCCCACGAGGATTCCACATCGTTTCCGACTGGGCTCACGAGCCCAAGCCCTGTAACCACAACGCGTCTTTTACTCATCGATTGGCTCCCAAAGTTGTCCCATCAGAAACACAAAAGCTACTCANGATTTCTCCGGAGTAGCTTCGTAGATACTAAGTCGCTTGCGCGGAACTTAGAGGTTGGCGTTGATGTAATCGACGGCCAATTGAACAGTAGTAATTTTCTCAGCTTCCTCGTCCGGAATTTCAGTCTCGAATTCTTCTTCAAGAGCCATAACCAGTTCGACAGTGTCCAGAGAATCTGCGCCTAGATCATCAACGAAAGATGCCGTTGCTTTAACTTCGTCTTCTTTAACGCCTAGCTGTTCGCAGACGATCTTTTTTACACGCTCTTCGATGCTACTCATATTATATATTAGCTCCTAAAACTGTCTCTTGTACGGTTTTTGATTGCCTTGACGGGGTTATCCCATGCAAATTCTTAGTGGCGATTACGGTGAAGCGTGTTTCGGGAACTATCCGGTAAGTTATACCTAGATAGAGCCTCCGAACCTCGCCTTTTTTAGGGTTGCTCCGCTAAGCATTGAGCTAACCATCTAAATTGGAGTGCAAGTTTACCCCTATTTTGAGTCGATGTAATGCCTAAATTTAATTTTACGCGCCGCTAAAAAATGTCCTAATAAACTCATGAAGTTAGCGAGAGCTTCGATGCGCAGAATTGCATGTCAAGCGGTCTAATTCATGTACATTCCGCCGTTAACTTGCAGCGTTTCTCCAGTGATGTAAGCGCCTTTTTCTGATGCGAGAAAGCCGACTACACTGGCGATCTCTTCGGGCTGGCCAAGTCTCGCGAGTGGAATCTGCGAGATCAACGCTGCCGCCTGAGCTTCCGGCAAGGCATTGGTCATATCTGTTTCAATAAAGCCGGGTGCTACTGCATTAACGGTTATTCCACGAGAGCCAACTTCTTTTGCGAGTGCGCGCGTGAAACCCTCGACGCCAGCTTTCGATGCCGCATAGTTTGTTTGCCCCGGATTGCCGCTTGCCCCAACCACTGAGCTGATATTGATGATTCTACCCCAGCGAGCCTTAGTCATTGCTTTGACGCCGATTTTACAAACCCTGAACATTGAACCAAGATTAGTATCGATCACGGAGGCCCATTCATCTCCTTTCATCCGCATTAGAAGGTTGTCAGCAGTAATCCCTGCATTGTTCACGATAACAGAAGGGGCATCATGATCTGTAAGAATCGCCGCGAAGAGTGCAGCTACTGAGTCGTCGTTTGATACGTCGGCCGCAAACCCCTTGCCTTTTAAGCCTTCGGCAGCCAAATATTCTGAAATTGCAGCGGCGCCAGCATCGGTGGTGGCGGTTCCTATAACGAAGAAACCCGCTTGCGCGAGTTCCAATGCGATCGCCTTGCCGATACCGCGGCTCGCGCCCGTTACTAGTGCTGTTTTTGTAGTATCTGTCATGTGAAGTCCTTAAAGTACGCGCAGTAGGTCGCTGATTTTCTGATCCGTTTATCGCGGAAATTGAGTGAGCGCCGTGTCAAAATCGAGGGGGTCTTCTGAACCCATGCAGATCAGCTCGCTATCGATACGCTTAATTAGGCCGCAAAGCACCTTACCCGGCCCACATTCGACTACCTTCTGTAAGCCAAAGTCAGCCATTACACGGACCGAATCGACCCATTGCACCGGCAAATAGAGCTGACTAATTAAATTCGCTTTGATCTGCTTTGGGTCCGAAACAATTTCTGCGGTTGAGTTTTGCACAACGGCGATTTTAGGTGCCGAAAAAGTGATCGATTCAAGATCTAATGTAAGCTCCTCTGCCGCGGGTCGCATTAACTCGCAATGAGAGGGAACGCTAACATTCAAAGGCAGCGCCCTCTTAGCTCCAGCCGCCTTACAGGCCGCCATGGCGCGCTCGACGGCATCCGCGTGTCCAGCGATGACTGTCTGCCCTTTTGAGTTAAAATTAGCGGGTGAGACTATCTCACCCTGCGCAGCTTCATTGCAGGCGATGACGATAGCCTCATCATCCAACCCGACGATTGCCGCCATCTTGCCGGTGCCTGGCGGCACTGCGTTTTGCATATAAAGTCCGCGCCTATTGACCAATCTGAGCGCGTCTTTAAGCGTTAGGGCCTCTGCGCACACCAAAGCCGAATATTCCCCTAGGCTATGGCCTGCGAGAATCGATGGTGTCTCTCCCCCTGCCTCTTGCCAGGCTCGCCAAATAGCAACCGACGCTGCAAGTAACAGTGGCTGGGTAATATCCGTACGATCAAGTAGATTTTCAGAGTCAATTTGCGCTATTTCCCAAGCATCCCGCTGAAGCACTTCGGAGGCTACGTCGAACGTCGCTTTTATGCTGGGGTGTTTCTCGGCTAGCTCGCTAAGCATGCCGAGTTTTTGTGATCCTTGTCCGGGGAAAACGAAGCCAAATGTACTCATCACAAAATTCTCCTTTTTAATTGTCAGCTTTCTAGGCGACGCGGGCGATGGCTTCCTCAATGAGTGAGGGGATTTCATCGCGCTGCTCGTTAAAAGCTTGCTGTATGGCGCAGCTAAAGCCGAAAACGTCGGCATTGCCATGGCTTTTTACGATATTACCCTGCAAGCCCAAGAGGGTTGCNCCATTGAATCGCTGTGGATTGAGGCGNGTGTAGACCTCTCTAATATCCGACTCTTCGTTCAATGCAAAGCGCCCAGCAAGCTGACTAGTGAATGCATTCACGGCGCCTGCGCTCGCCTTGATCATTACGTTACCAACAAATCCGTCACAAACTATGACCTCGGCCTGACCATCAAAAACAGAGTTTGCCTCAACGAAGCCGGTAAAATTGACCCGGTCTTGTGCTTCGAGCAGTCTCGCAGAGTCCTGGATAATGGCCGTGCCCTTGTAGTCTTCCGCGCCTACATTGAGTAACGCGACCCTAGGATCATTGCCAAACTGCTTCCTCGCAAGCACCGCTCCCATTATAGCAAACTGTTCGAGCTGTCGAGGTGAACAGGCAAGATTTGCTCCCACGTCGAGCAAAAGCGCTTGGCTGCGAATATTTGGCAGTGTGGCGACAATCGCCGGCAGCTCGACTCCGACAACATTCTTAAGAAGGTGACGCCCTAGTAAGAGAAGCGCTCCGGTATTACCCGCACTGACTACTGCCGAGGCCCGCCCCTGCTGATGGATTTCGACACAGCGATAGAGCGAGGTTTCCTGACCCGAACGCAAGATGGTGGCGGGCTTTTCTGTGTCTAGGAAGGTCTTAGGGGTGTGAACGATATCGTAGCGACCAGAAAAGGCCTCGAGGTACGGAGCAGAGGCGAGAATTTTTCGCTCGTCGCCAACCAGAATCACGGAAAGCAAAGGATTTTGCTGAAGAGCGTTCAGAGTGGCGGCTACCGTCGTAGTAGGACCGCCCTCTCCTCCCATAGCATCAATTGCTATGCATTTACTCGAACTCAAAGCTACTCGGTGCCGAGATCCAGCACTTTTTTGCCTTTGTAGAAGCCATCGGCAGTGATGTGATGACGGCGATGGACCTCGCCTGTCGTTTTATCAGTAGACAGCGTTGGACCCGTGAGCGCATCGTGTGAACGACGCTTGTCTCTGCGTGAACGCGTTACTTTGCTCTTTTGAACTGCCATGTCTTTCTCCTAGTAAAATTCTGTATGCGCTAATTGCGCGCAGTGCGACTACTTCTTTAACTCTTTCAATATGGCGAAGGGGTTCGGTTCTCGCTCCGCACTAGGTGCTTCATCAGCATTCGAGCTAGGGAGCNCAATCTGGCACTCGTCCTGGTCGTGATAGGCAGCTAGAGGCATCGCCAATAGGAGCTGTTCTTCCACTATGTTGGCAGGATCGAGCCTATATTCTGCTTCGATCCAGGGCTCTATCTCGCCGTCTAGCTTCGCCGCGGCCTCTTCATCTTGAACCAATGCGAGCCTTATATCGTCCACTAGCGTTAATTCTAAAGGTTTTAGACAACGCTGGCAGGCAACCGACACCTGCGCTTCTACCGCTCCTTCGATCATTTTGCGACCACGGTCGCCGATCGAAAAGTGTAGTTCGGCGCTTACCNAAAAATAACCCTCTACCAATAAAGCTTGGAGGCGATTAAATTTCTCTTTNGACAATTCGCCTGCAAATTTTCCCTTCTGCGAGAACACCTTACGGGCATCAACGTAGTGGGGAAAGGATTCGAAATGCGCGCTGTCATTCATAGGCGCGCAATAATAGGCGTCTCGGGGCCCGCTGTCAAAGGATTCCTGACAAAACTGGTTTAAGACATAGGGACTATCTGATTGTAAAACATCACGATTTTAGAGCGATTCGAGTAATAGTGAGAAGTGCTTATCGATTGGTGCAGACACTTCAACACGCTTGCCCTTCTTTGGATCATCGAATGCAAGCTTCTCCGCGTGTAAACAGAGGCTAGTGACTCTGCGAAGTGATGGGGCTATTTCACGCGGGGTGTATTTATCGTCGCCCACTATAGGATGTCCTGCAAATTGACAATGCACTCTAATTTGGTGAGTACGACCGGTTTCAGGCGCAGCGCGCACTAATGTGGCGTCAGTGAATCGTTGCTGCACGGTGAAACGTGTAAGCGCAGGCTTTCCGCTATCAGAGACTCGCACTATTCTCTCAGCGTCACCCACGGCATCTTTGACTAAGCTGGCGCTAACCATCGACACCGAGCTAGGCCAAGAACCATGAACCAAAGCAAGATATTCTTTAGACACAGTTTTCGCTCTAAATTGATCCTGTGCCGCTTTGAGGAAATGCGCGTTTTTTGCGATCAACAAGCAACCAGAGGTCTCACGATCCAGCCTGTGTGCCAGTTCGGCTTGAGCCCACTGCGTTGATACCTGCCGCACGGCTTCGATAAGGCCGAGACGAATGCCCGTACCCCCGTGCACTGCCATGCCGCTAGGTTTATCTATGACGAGATAGTCCTCAGTTTCCAAGAGCACGAGGTTCATCAGCCGTGCCTTCAGCGTCGAAGTAAGCTCACCTGGTTCCTGCACGTTGGCGCCACTGTAAGGTGGCACTCTGACTTCGTCGCCAAGCATGAGCTTGCGATCGGGTTTACAGCGTTTCTTGTTAACCCTTACATCGCCCCGCCTGATAATTCGATACACATGAGTGCGCGGCACTCCCTTGAGTTCACGCATTAGAAAGTTGTCCACACGTTGGCCAGAATGCGCCGCGCTTACTTTTACGTGCTGGACACCGCTACCCCCGCCGGATGTGCCGCGATCGCTCGAATCACGCACGGCGGCGCTCGAGTGGAGTTTCTCCACCGGATTATCGACTGCTGAGTCGCTCGGGAAATCTGTCATTGCGGCGTGTTCTCACCCTCTCAGGCTGCACAGTTTACACGAAATATCAGCCTAGTTTGTTGTACAATTGCGTGCTTACGCTGCCTCTATGCTATCGAGGCCTGCATGCGATTCCTCGGGACGGGTTTCGCACTCTCTCCATTTAGAAATAAGCGATACCAATGCATACAATCAAACGCACGCTCACTCACCTAATCGGCGCAGAACTTACGGCTCTCACCGGCCTCGACGAAGTCAATCCCAATGTGATTACCGCCTCTAAACCTGAATTCGGCGACTACCAAGCCAATGGCGTTATGGCGCTAGCCAAGCGTCTCGGACGCAATCCGCGCGAACTCGGCGCCGAACTGCTAGCGCGTTTGGAGGCTGCCGACAGCCCGCTGGTCGCGCGTTATGAACTTGCGGGGCCGGGATTCATCAATATTCACCTCTCTGTCGAAGCGCTGCGTATGCGGGCCAATGCCCTTTTGGAAAACCCGTCCTTATTGATATCGACGGCCGAGTCTCCGATGACTATCGTTGTTGACTATTCTTCGCCAAATCTGGCGAAGGAGATGCATGTGGGTCATCTCCGGGGCACCATCATAGGTGACAGCATCGCGCGCATCCTCGAAAGACAGGGCCATCGGGTTATCCGCCAAAATCATGTTGGCGACTGGGGCACGCAGTTCGGTATGTTGATTACGTTTATGCGCGAGTCTTCTGCCGAAGCGGGCCTCGCGCTCGCCGACCTTGAAGGGTTTTATCGAGCAGCGAAACAACGCTTCGATGAGGATAGTGACTTTGCTGCACGCGCGCGCGAAAGCGTTGTTAAGCTACAGAGTGGCGATCCGGAATACTTGGAGGCTTGGCGATCTTTCATCGACACCTCGCTCACGCATTGCCAGGCTGTCTACGATAAGCTCAATGTGACCTTATCGATGGACGATCTTAAAGCCGAGAGTTTTTATAATCCGCAGCTCGCGAGTGTCGTAACTCGTTTGGAAGATGCAGGACTATTGCAAGAGTCAGATGGCGCACGGTGCGTGTTCCTCGACGAGTTTGTGGGAAAAGACGGTGATCCGCTGCCTGTCATCATCCAAAAAACCGACGGAGGATTTCTGTATGCGACGACTGATTTAGCCGCCGTCGACTACCGCTGTCACGAACTCAACGCCGATCGCTCGCTCTATGTCGTTGATGCGCGCCAGTCGCTGCATTTTCAGCAGGTTTTTGCTGTCGCCGCTGCTGCAGGCTTCAGCGAATCGAGTATCAGCCTAGAGCATATTTCCTACGGCACTATGATGGGGAGCGACGGCAAGCCCTTTAAGACGCGCTCAGGGGATGTGGTAAAGCTCGTAGATCTACTCGATGAAGCGGTGTCTCGTGCCTATGAGCTAGTCAGCATGAAAAACCCAGATATCGAAGAGGCCGAGCGCAGGAAAATTGCCCAAGCGGTTGGCATCGCCTCGGTAAAATACGCCGATCTGTCGAAAAATCGCACCAGTGACTATCTGTTTGACTGGGGCTCAATGCTTAGTTTTGAGGGCAACACCGCCCCCTACCTTATGTATGCCTATGCAAGGATAGCAACCCTTCTCGCGAAACAAGGCCATAGCACCCAGACTGTGAGTCNACTACCTNCGGTCTCCTCGATGACGCCCGAAGAATCAGCGCTTCTTNTTAAGTCACTTCAATTAGCAGAGACCGTTGAGGCCGTCGCGTTGGACTGCTTCCCAAACACATTGAGTACCTATCTTTACGAATTAGCCGGTACTTTTATGCGCTTTTACGAGGCCTGTCCCATTCAAGGTGCCGATGAAATAACTCGCGCGCAGAGACTGAGTCTTTGTGTTTTAGCGTCTGAAGCGCTTAAACAGGGATTGAATCTCCTCGGGATTGAGACTCTCGAGCGGATGTAGGACGGTAGCGTTGATAGCCTCCCTCCGCGNTCGAGCAACGCGNAGGGAAAAGTGATCGACGCCACCATCGAGATTACCCGAGAGAGATTACCCGAGCGAAAGTAAAAGTTTGTTCAGGCGCGCAGAGAATTCAGCGGGATCGTCAAGTTGAGACCCTTCTGCAAGCGTTGCCTGTGCGAAGAGTATCTGAGCAATGTCCGCAAAGCGCTCTTCGTCCTGCTCAGAATCCATTTTAGTGACGAGCAAATGCTCAGGATTCAACTCGAATATTGGCTTCACCTCGGGAACCTCTTGCCCCGACGCCTCCATAATCTTTCGCATTTGAAGCCCCATATCGTAATCGTCCACAGCGAGACAGGCGGGCGAGTCGGTAAGCCGGTGACTAAGTCGTACCGATTTCACC
>JGI26084J50262_1001572_pt1 | contig 12614 bp, 14 predicted proteins | sample SaaInl6LU_22_DNA_FD_50262 | JGI IMG/M metagenome (IMG submission 50262) | reverse complement strand
CACGTAATGTACTGACGACTTCGACATTATTTTCGTATTGACGAGACGCTTCTAGCATCTCGACCATCTCTTCTTCGGCATCCACTGCGGCCATATAAATATAGCCCTCTTCATCTGCCTTCGGGTGCCCAGGCTGATAAACTTTCTCAGGGTCTCGAGCTACCGGCACGATGTCGACTACGTCGACAGTTGAGACACCCGTTTTCTCCAAATTGTCTGCATAAAGCGTACTAAATACTGGCTTTATCGCACGGTATGCACCCTCTTCCGTAGACGATACGGAACGAGAATTCGCCAGATTACTCGCGACAGTATTGAGGCGCAGCATTTGCGCAGACATAGCCCGACCAGAAATGTCAAAAATGTTTTTTACATCTGACATGACTATTCGCCCTTAATCGCTGACTTAAGCCCTGAAAGCTTACGATTGAGAAATTCCAGCGAGGTTTGATATCGCATCACATTCTCTGAAAATTGCATTTGCTCAACATGCAGTTCGACCGTATTACCGTCAGTCGATGGAGTGATATTTTGCCGAAAACCAATCCCTTCGTTATTAGGGCCAACTGACATATTAAAATGGCGCGCATCTGAGACCTGCAACTTACCAAAACCCATTTTCGCTTCCAGCATAGACTCGAAATTCAAGTCCTTTGCCTTGAAGTTTGGAGTGGCAGAATTTGCGATATTCGACGCCAAAACTTCATTTCGTTGTGAACGAAGCGCCAACGCCTCAGCGTGAACTTTTAAATGACCCTGAATTGACTTCACAATAATGCTCGCTTTTAATCCAATCTGGCTCACATGTTGCAAGTAGTGTGCCAAAGTCAGCGAGGACTAAATGGTAGAGCAAATGTCAGTCGAGTTTGAAGCAGATCGCAATAGTGTATTGCGCGGCATAGGTGAGAAAACCTTTGATGACGCACTGGAGCACGTCGCACAGCTTCTTAGCAAAGAGAAAGTACATGCAAAGCGATTAGTGCTTTTGAGTGCGAAGAGTTGGATATTGCGAAACAAACTGCATGCGGCCCTACACGATCCCTTCATCACTTCGCTCGATGAAGTAGAAAACGTCACGATCTTCGATGAGAGTGATGAAGACACAGAAAGCGATCTAGACGATATAACTTCAATTTTTGAAGATCAGGTTAAAATGCTCACTCTCAAAGATACTAGCCTTGATGGACACAAAATCACAAAGGGTAGCACGTTCAAAGTCTCACCCGAGAAAGCCGAAAAATTAATATCAGAGGGTAAAGCCAAAAAAGCCTAGCGTTTTGTCACTAATCATTTTTGATAGTGGCTTCGATTTCGCCTCTCAACTTAGAGACTGCAGCGGATTTGATTTGCGAAACCCGTCCAGTCGTCACGGAAAGTACTTCAGCAATCTCATATACGTTTAATTCATCAACGTAATACAATTGCAGAACAAGCGCCTGTTGTTTGTTGAGGTATTGGATCTTGTCCTTCAATATTTCCTTGAGCTCGTTATTATAGATTTTTTCTTCNACAGCCTCATCAAAAGAAAACAGGAAATCACCAAAACTATCCATCGCCTCCTCTATGCTTTGGGATCGGCTGGCAGCAAAAGATTGGCGCCAGTCTGCCAGCATATTTTCGTTAATTTTTAACTCTTCACAAATTTCAGAGCTCTCGGGTGGGCGTTTCAAGCGTAACTCAAGTGTTCTAATTGCTCTATCATAGGTTTGCTTACGTTTGATTGTGCCTCTGCAGAGATTAGAGGCCTTTCTCAAATAATCGACGATTGCTCCCTTAATGCGTAAACTTGCGTAACTCGCAAATGGCACATCTTCCTGAGAGCTATAGTTGTGCACCGCCTCCATTAGCCCGATCATACCAAGCTGAATGAGATCCTCAGGCTCAGCTGCATCGCCTACTCTGCCAGCATAGTANAATGCNATCTTCTGAACGAGGTTCATATGATCAGCTACCAGCTGGTTACGAGNGCTGGAAATATTCTTATAGCCGTGCCTCATGTTTCACACCCCGCTGAAAAACTTGAGACCATTAGAGCTTGGTAAAGATGGCTCTTTTAAATGAGAAATAATATCCGCGAAGTTGTTAACGATAGGTTTACCCGCCATTTTTTGATCCAGCAAAAGTGGCTCCCTCGATACAATCGACTTTTGCAACTCCTTTGAGCGCGGCAGCCAACCAATCATTTTCAGTTCAACTGACATAAACTTAGTCACAGCTTTTGCAAAGTTACTAAATGTTTGAGCAGCCTCAGCTGCAGAAGCCGCCATATTAACAATCACTGACACCCGGTCACATTTTTTCTCCAAATGAAGAGCTTTGATAAACGAGTAAGCATCCATAAAACTAGTTGGCTCGCCTACTAAAACTATACAAATTTCATCGCACGCCGCAGCAAAATCTAGGGAAGCACCTGAACCTCCTGCAGGAGTATCAACAACTAAATAATCAAGATCCTTAGCCAAAGTTGAAATACTACGTATAATTTCAAACCGTTTTTCACTGCTGAGATCTAATAACTCGATAACACCAGCACCTCCCGGAATGAGTTTCAATCCAGATGCTGTTTTACAAACTATGGATGCTAAGTCGACATCGTTTTCTATGAGATCATAGAGGGATTTCTCTATTTTTTGGTTCATCATAATATGGGAGTTNGCCATACCAAAGTCTGCATCCAATAATGCAACTCTGTCTCTACCTAATTGTAACTTAATGGCGCAATTAACNGCAATAGAGGTCTTACCAACGCCGCCTTTACCACTTGCGAATGCAATAGTTTTAACCATTAGTTGTCATCCTATGCTCTACTAGATCATGAATATGAGTTGAGATTTGGTCGATACGAGCTGGGTACAGGCCATTATCTTGTCCGACATGGCCGGAGAAGAACAAACATTCGGCGCCAATTTCAATGTAGGCCGAGATTTCAGGTATAGATAAATCACAGACATCGAGTTTAGTGAGGATTAGGAATTCACTTTGGATTGTCGGCTTCCTCACGTTCTTGACAATAAAATCGTGACTAGCGCCTACGTGGCTCACATTTATGATACAGACATTTAAAGACCTATGGTTTGCGGCGACGCCAAACACATTAGCGTCTATAATTGACGCATCAGAAATCTCGAGGATAGCAATATGTCGTTGTTTATCTTGATCATGCTTCTGAAGCCACGCAGACGCTCTTGTAAAATCATTTACAGAAAAAACATTCTCAAAAACCCTGATAACAGGAGGTATATTCTGTCCAGTTAGGTTGTTTTTCAACTTTTTGATCACAGTTGTTTTGCCACTGCCAGGTAGTCCTGAAACAAGCAAAAGATCTGCGTTGTAGAACTCGTCAGATCTGCCGGATACAAACGTCTTAGCTATTTCTTTGGCTGAATTTCTTACGCTAAGTTCACCAGTCGTAATGCCTACACGCACGGCGGCTTGTCGAGTAAGCCCGACGGCGTAGAAGTCAGTAAGCGGTTCAATTTTCTGACGGTTTAATTCTAGATTTGCATTCTTAATTTTTGAAAGACTGGCAATTGCATTCTCTAAATTAGCCATCAACGCCTCTGGCGCCATAAGCTCCGGATCAGCCGGCTCCTCTATAAGCTCCTGAACTTTCTTTTTTTCTTCAAGAACCGTTTTGAAATTATCAACCCGCTGCACCGGCTTTAGCTTGAGCGGCTTTAGCGGCGGCGGCACGTAGTTCTCAGCATCATTGGTGGCAACAATCGTAATTTGACCGTTGGAATTAGAAGTCGAAATAATGAAGGCATCAGGGCCGAGTTTTTTGGCGACTTCTTCCATCGCTGTCATCGAGTCGTCAGCTGTAACTTGTATTTCAGCCATAGTATTGCCCCCCACTCTTAATCATTGGCTTCCAGTTGGTCTGCATCACCAATTGTCTGTACAATTTCCACGTTACGGTTTTCAGGTAACTCTACAAAGGACAAAACGTTTACACTAGGTAGCTGAGCCCGAACGAAACGAGAGACATGCTGTCGAATTTGAGGAGCCACAATTAAAATGGTGGGCTTACCCTGCGCGCTCAAAAGCTCCGAAGTATCATTTAAGCTAGAAAGGATCTTTTTGGCGAGTGTGCCATCAAGCATTAATATTTTATCGTCTTGATTTTGTTTGACGGACGTAAGAATGAGCTGCTCCAAATTTGGAGCGAAAGTTATCAAAGGTACGGTTTCTTTAAACTTCACCATTCGCTGAATTAGCAGTGGTATCAATTTAGGACGCAAAGCCTCAGACACCTCATCATTATGCATTTTTGATAAGTTCAATGCACCAGCTTCGCCAACAATTAGGCTCAAATCTGAAATTGGGACAGCCTCGCGAAGCAAATTTTGCAGAACTTTTGTTAGCTGATGAAGCGGCATTACTTTCGGGATTACCGATTGAACTAGGTTAGGCTGACTTTCCTCTAGATCATCTACCAAAGCTTGGACTTCATCTTGGCCTAGTAGGTCCGCGGCGTTATTATTAAGAACCTGACCAAGATGAGTGATCAGAACCGATGTTGGATCGATTGTTATATAACCTTTTGCCTGTGCATCTCGCTCCAACTCTGGTTCGATCCATAAGGCGTCCGCGCCAAAGGCAGGTTCTTTTACACTCAAGCCAGGCAATTCTACGACTACGTCGTCTCCTGGGATCGCCAGGATTTTATCATGCATGATTTCATCATCTGCGACAATTTGTTCACCAACTTTGATTTGATATTGCGACGGCTCAAGCTCAATGTCATCGCGGATGCGAATTCCCGGCACGACAAAACCCAGTGACCTAGACACATCCTTGCGAAGCTGCGTGATGCCAGATACCAGCCCCTGCTCAGACTCTTCAGATACAATACGTACCAACCCAAAACCGATATTTAACGAGATCTTGGAGTTATCCTTTACGGACTTGATATCAAAGTCGGAGTCGACTGAACTTGGCTCTTCATCACTAACCGAGACTTCTTCTGGGCTTAAGTCCTCTTTCCGGCGTGCTAAAAAGCCTAACACAGCGGTGAGGCCTGCGAATACAAGAAATAAAGTATTTGGCATCCCTGGGATTAGACCAAGTGCCAAGATTACAAGGCTCGTCGGTATCCAAGCAGCAGATAGATTCACTTGAGACGAAATATGCTCAGACATATTTTCTGCTGAGGATACTCGCGTAACAATTATAGCAGTCGCTATCGACAAAAGGAGAGATGGAACTTGTGCTACCAGCCCATCACCGATTGCCAGCAAAATATATAATTCAGCAGCCGCTCCTACTGACAGATCATGTTGCAAAAGACCGATGATTAGACCGCCCAACACATTCACAGCGAGGATTAAGATGCCNGCGATAGCATCACCTTTTACAAATTTTGAAGCCCCGTCCATTGAACCNTAAAAATCGGCTTCTTTCGAAACTTCGGCGCGACGCTCTGTCGCTTGCTCTGGGGTCAAAATCCCAGCATTCATGTCAGCGTCTATCGCCATTTGCTTGCCGGGTAGAGCGTCTAACGTGAACCTTGCGGTTACTTCTGAAACACGGCCGGCGCCTTTTGTAATAACCACCAGGTTAATAATTACTAGGATAGCAAAGACGAATAGGCCAACGGCATAGTTACCCGCGACAATAAATTCACCAAAAGACTCAATAACCTTACCAGCAGCGTCTGGTCCGGTGTGTCCTTCTTTCAAAACAATACGGGTCGAGGCAACGTTCAAACCCAAACGTAGTACAGTTGCGATTAGCAGTAAGTTTGGGAAAGAAGAGAAGTCCAACGGTCTCTGAGTATGCAATGCAACCATCAAAATCAGCAAAGATAGCGTGATATTAATAACGAAAAATGTATCAAGCAGAGCTACGGGCAACGGAAGCACAAGCATAGCTACCAATGCAATGATACCAAACGGCAAAAAAGAGTTAGCAAGCTTTGGTGAAATGGTACCAAAACTAATCATGCTGTCACTTGCCATTAACTACGCTCCCTACGAGTGTCAAAATTCTATCTCCTTAAGTAACTGATATCACGAATAAATTATTCACCACTGCAAGCTACTCTCGCCAACAAGTAATGTAAGCACAAATTGTGCCATTCTTGATTTGTTCTTTCTTAGGGAAGGCCGCACAGTTGATATTCTGATCAATCCAAAATTTCGGCACACTTATTGCTTTTGGGATGTGACTTAGACAAAGAAGGTGACTCATGAACATGTTGCGGTTTTCGAAGCTCTCCGCAGTTGGATATACAGTAGTAGCCCTATTAGGCTGCACTGAAATAAGTTCCAATTTGCCCCAAGTTCCCACGTTCAAAGCGGCTAATGCTCCAAAAACGGCCGCCTTATCTGTAAGCCAGAAGTTAATCACAGAGAGAGAAACGTCGCACTCCATAAAAGCGTCTGGGTTCTCTGCCATTTCTGTGCAGCCATCCAAATCGATAAATCAAAGACGACTAATGGCGATGCGAGCCGCTAAATTAGATGCATACCGGGTTCTCACAGAACAGATACATGGCATTCGCATAAAAGGCGAAACAACTATAGCGGAAGCAGTTGTTACATCCGACCGCCTGGCAACTGCAGTAAGCGGCCTCATTATTGGGGCGGAAGTGAATAGCATCAAAGCAACAAGCAACGATACCTACCAAGTCGATCTTTCAATATCTGAAGTACACCTGAAGAGGCTGATTTCAAAATATCGTCGCGGTATTTGAGCCCTGAATCACCAAATCACTGTTGGGATATGCCGTTCGCATGAGATTTCTGTTTTATACCATACTCAGCTTGCTAATGATGATTGGCCACTCATCGGCTGAACAAAAGTTAGTCAAGGTCACTGGCTCAACACTAATTACGTCCAGTATTGGTGAAGATATTTTAAAGCAGAGAGCTATCGCAGATGCTTTACAGTCTGCATTTTTGTCGAACTCGTTAAAAATTGATAGCTTTACGCTGGTGGAAAATGGATCGATCNAATTAGACCAAATCCAAGCGGCATCTGGCATTGAGATAATTAGNTTTGAGATCACGGACACATCCACTCAAAATGGCAGGTTCACTGTTTCAGCAACCCTAATATTCTCAGAACGCTCTANTCACGAACCAGAAGTATCTTGCAAAAGACTTCGCGTGGGTGAAATTCCTACTGAGCTACAATTTAGCCAAGATCTTAACAGACAGCCTTTTTGGCTAAAGTTCAATAAAACAGATTTCACCAAGGTGCTTCCACACGGTCGGGGGCCAAACTCATTGTCATTAATCGAACAAAATCAAACGAGTTCGAACGAGTCCAGTTATTATATTTTACATAAAAAAAATGACGCTTCTCTTCAAGAAGTCAGTCCCTACCGCACCGAAGTATATATCGATCTTGATCACAAAAAGAGTAACAGTCTCATAAGTAAAAAGCAGTCTCTGCTAGCCACCATGAGCGCAAAAACGTATCGAGAAACACAACTGATCGCCACCACTGCGACAGAGGATGAACTGACGTTAAGTACCGATATATTAGTATTCAAAACAAAAACGGTAGATCGCAAGAGTTTGGTTAACTTAAAGAGCAAAGTGCAAAGCATGTTAACTGCACTTATTGACAATCACATGCGAAATCTCGAGTGCTTGGACATCAGCCCAACGGTCAAGATCGAGAATAATCAATTATTGGTCAATTATGGTAAACGGGACGGCCTAGAACAGCATGATCTACTCATGTTCACCGATAGCGGTATAACTAGAGACTTTTACAAAATAATAGAACTCGATGACTATACAGCTAAAGTTGCGCCAGTGAGCACAAACGCCCCGAAAAGACTAAAGAACGGTGACCGTTTGTACTTAATATCGGAGCAGTCATGATTACTCGAGCAGGTAAAGCACTAGCCTTTATCATTTTGTGGTACAGCTTGTGGATCCAAGCTGCCAGCGGTGGTAGCGCCATTACCGGCAGAGAAATTCAACAGCAGGCTTCTAAGTTTTTTGGCGATTTGGGATACAATATACAGTTAAAAGTTTCGGCAAAACGTCATTTTTACCCGTGTAATTCAAGCCTTGAATTCTCGCCGAGGTCGCCAGACAACTGGAGCTCAGTAAAAGTTGCTTGCCCCTCGGCTGAATGGAGTATCATGCTTCGAAGCACCGCCTTGAGCCCCGAAGCAATTCGTAAAAGTCCGACCGAACTAAGCACAGATACAGCGGTCATCGTGAGCCGCAATATAACAAAAGGTCAAGTTATCCGAGCAGCTGATGTTGTTATTACAGATATCCCTGCATCAAGTAAACGAGGNACATTTACCAACACGGAAGCCGTCATNGGAAGGAAAGCGACCNAGAATCTGGCCCGGGGCGCTACACTGAAGGCCAGACATCTAACAATTGATTATGATGTATCCNTTGACGATGAAGTATTGCTCTCATCTGGCACAGAAAGCTTCAAAGTTTCGACCTCCGTTCTTGCGCTAGAGGATGGACAAATAGGTGATATGGTCCTTGTCCAAAATCTGAAATCGGGTAAGATATTTAAGGCTATCATCACTAATGAAAAAAAAGTCGCCGTGATTGCTAACAATTGATCAATAGGTGTCGTATCATTGTGTTGAAAGGAGTGTCTTATGGTTGAATCAATTAAACCGCCCAACACCAGTCAAGCGCAGTTTACGCGCAGTTCGAGTGCCCCCCCTCGCACTGAGGCTGATTTAGCAGGCGATACGAACCCAAAAGTCCAGTCAAGCTCCTCAGCTAAGCCTGAGGCGGTATCAGTAGAAATGGAGTCTGCGGACAGTGCTCGGAAGTTGGCTGAAAATGCGCCAATCGATATCGAGTTAGTTAAACAAATTCGCCAACGTGTTTCTGACGGTCAATATCCAATTGACGCCGCAGCCATAGCCGAGAAAATGTTTGCCAGCATTAAAGATGGTTGACGCTCAGTGCTCTTAACTGAACTGAAAAATCAACTAACTGAAGTTAAGAGACACCTTGAAGACAAGATTGTAGCCGATGACGCGAGTTATCAGGCTGAAGAAGTATTAAAAATAATTGACCAGTTTTTGTTAGAAGATCAAGATGAGGATATAGCAATTAAAGAGCATCTTACGAGACTTTCTAGGCATTTAGAAAATCTGAACACACAGACAAAAGAAAAACTAGATTTGTTAGACTTTGTGCCCCTAATTTCGAAATTTTAGTTTTTCATTGTTTATCTTTTTATTGAAAAAAATAGCTCTGACGCGATCGCCTGTTGGGAAATTTTCGTTTCAATATCAAGTTCATCACCAGCTCTATCTAAAAAATCGGCCACATCCACCAGTCCATATGCCTGCGCGATCAACGCCCACGTGTAAGCTTGCTCAAAGTCTGGCTCATTTAATAACTCAAGATAAGTTTCTGTAAGATCAAGAGTTGCCTCTTTGCTGCCTGACCGCGCTAAATTCAACAAATCATCAATGGTTTCATTGGAAACCTCTATACGAACTGCTTCAGGAACAATTTCCAAAAGCTCTTCAACCTGCGAGAATGCTTTTTCATGATCATTTATGTGGGATTGCCATGCCCAATAGAGTGCCGATTTGTAGTTTATTGGTATTCCAACACCTTTGAGAAAAAGTAGAGACAGGTTATATTGTGCAGATGCATCACCAGTACTCGCCAACCTCTCGAAGATCTGGAAGGCGCCGTAGTAATTACCATCCTCAACGAAGCTAACGCCCTCTTGGAAAGACCCCGAAATTGGCTGTGTCAGGCCATCCGAGTTGGCGTGGGCTGACGCGACACCCAGAACGCTGGCCCAGAGTATCAACGCGGCTTTGCAGATCATTGCTCTGCCACCAAAATCAACTTGAGTTCTAAAACTTTTTTCATATTCTTTTCCGTAACAGTATAGATCGTAACCTTGGGTCGAGACTGATCTTCTTTTTCAAAGACGATTGAAAACGAGCTAGGCAAATATACACCACCTCGCTCTAGTATTTCGATGGGGTGATGTATGAAAGCATCAAGAAACCTCTTGTCCACCCAGGCTCGCGCCAATGCCTGCCCCAAAATATCTGGCAATACTCGTTTCACGTCATCTTCNTCAGNAAGAATNATATCATGATTACAAAATCGTGTAAGATCTTGTTCGTCTAAATCTCGTAAATCTTTTTGCTTAGTCAACTTTCGGATGATTGCAGTAACTTGTTCAACTACCGACTTAAAGACAAACAGCATTTCTTCAGCACACCAACAGTTGTGGATCATCCACATACTAAGTATCATATTAACACTAGTTAGTACTACACGTAATATATCTAGGAAGAACCCGAGTGAATGACGGACCTTAAAACAAAGATCATTGGCAACTCCGCCGCTATCGTCAGCCTCAGAAAGATGATTGAGTTAGTATCGCCTGCAGACTCACCTGTTATCATTTCAGGACCAACAGGATCGGGTAAAGAAGTAGTCGCGGATGCCATTCATAGCTGCAGTCGACGCTCGGGAAAATTCATTGCTGTAAATTGCGCCGCAATTCCGAAAGAATTAATGGAAGCGGAGATATTTGGGTTTGAGAAAGGCGCCTTCACTGGCGCACTGCAGACAACAAAAGGTAAATTTGAGCAAGCCCATAATGGAACTCTGTTTCTAGACGAAATAGGGGACATGCCGCTCGATTTGCAAACAAAGCTTTTACGTGTTCTTGAGAATTCGGTCATCTCAAGAGTTGGAAGCACTAAAGAAATAAAGTTAAACGTACGTATTATTTGTGCCACCCATAAAAACTTACAAGCCGAAGTTGATCGCCAATCATTTCGAGAAGATTTATTATTCAGATTAAATGTTTTTCCGGTCGAAGTCCCCAGCCTTAAGAAGCGCGCAGACGATGTACCAGCTCTGATAACTCACTTTGCAAAGATGAGAACCCACGGGCGGCAACTGACAGCACCGGCGTTTCAGGAAGACGCATTTGAGAAGCTGATATCTTATGATTGGCCTGGGAATGTACGTGAAGTAAGAAACGTAGTCGAGAGGGCTTTAGTTTTCTTTGCAGGGAAAACCATTACAGCCGAAGACGTTGAAAAATACTTAATTACGGTGGACGCTAGCATAATTGACAGAGCAAGCGAGCAGGATACGTTGTGGGATGGGTTTAGCGATCTTACTGCGACAGACGTAACCACTCACGACGACCAACTTGTTCCTCCGTCACCAGAAGCATTTTCTAATTGGTTCGAAAAAAATACTACTGTGGACTTAAGAAAAATGCTGCGGGATATTGAAATCGTGTTCATCAAAGCCGCTCTTGAAAAGAATAACCAAAATACAAGCGGTGCGTCTAAGGATCTGAAGCTCCTTAGGACTACATTAATAGAGAAAATTAAAAAATACGGCTTGGTAAGTTAATTTTTCTTCCAGGCTTCGATGAAGTTATCCAAAAGACTTTTGGTGCTATTAAATTGCGTCATCGCTTTTTCCATAGCACCAAATTGCTGAGTGTACCGAGCCGAAATAAGCTCTTCTCGAACTTTTAATTTTTCAAGCCGTTCTTCGATATCAATCGTCTGCTGCTTGTAAGTTTCCTCAGCTTTAGACAGTGATGAGCTCAAGTCCAATATTGATGTCATCAGCTTATTCACTCTCTCAGAGAATGGTTGACCAATAAAAATTTCAAACTGTGATGGATTGGGATCGACAGAATAGACCACAACGCCAGGATATTGCGCGGACGAAAAGCTAGCGCCTCCATTATAATCAGACTTGGTTAATGGAATATCACCAGCCTTCCACTCACCATCAGCACTCTGACTAATNACATAAGAGCCCGCAGGAATATCCGCGAAATCCGACTTGAAAACGTCTACTCCAGCGTTCGCTGATCCAGTAAATTCGTCTTTTATTGCATAAAATTTTTCTGGTGTTTCTCTTACGGCACGTTCAAAAACTGCCTCGTCAATATAGAATTCGCCACTACTGTTTGTTTTCACCCCAAGCTGCGACATGTATATTGGGGTGTCTGAGTAACCAACAATAGGTTCGACGGATAACTTTTTGAAATCTGCTTTGATTCGCGCTACCGCAGGATCTAACGCCAATGGCCCATTTTCATCGCCATCCATATCGATGAACGTCAGTCTGTCTAATTCTGCTCCAAATTCGTTGAGAGAGAAAACAATATCAGAAATCGCGGTTTTCATGTTTTCAACTGACCGAGTGACACTAAGGGAAGTCTGCCCCCAGTCATCGGATTTCAAATTAATTTCCACACCATCAATAATATCATCGACTAAGTTAGTGGAACGCTCAACAAAGACACCATTCAGCTCAAATCGGGCATTACTCGCGTACTGTGAAATTTGACGGTTAGTATNGTAACTACTTCCATCATTTGGTGTGTGAAAGAGTGCACTGTCGCCACTGGGGGGCTCATCGCCAGCGGTAATTTGAAAACCATTGGCCGCACCAGTATCTTCACTCTCCACAACCAATGTGAAGCTGTCGCCATCCCCTGTAAGGTCAATAACCCGGGCAGTGATCCCATCGATATCCGAGAACATTGCCGCTATTTGGGTAAGTGTTTTATCTGAAAAGACGATTTCCTCGGCATCACCTGTCTCAGGAACAAACACGTCTATTGGGTCATTCGAAATGGCTGGATCGTAGCCC
>JGI26084J50262_1001541_pt1 | contig 12736 bp, 10 predicted proteins | sample SaaInl6LU_22_DNA_FD_50262 | JGI IMG/M metagenome (IMG submission 50262) | reverse complement strand
CAAGCTTTTTTCTACGGTCCAACCGACATTGTTGGAAATGGAATCCAAATGTATTGCGAAAACGGTTGGTATTCTGCTCAAAAAGAAGAAGGTGTACTACAAAAAAACGCACACATTTATCAAGCCAATAATTATATAGAAGCAGATAGCTTGTACTACAATAAAGGTCTTGGTATTTCTGAAGGAAGGGGAAATGTAATGCTTAAAGATACGCTCAAAAAAGCCGAATTTCATGGCGATTTTGCACGGAGCGACGAACAAGAAAAATACGCATATCTAACCGGGAAAGCTTATGCTTTAGCCTATGACAAGGGAGATTCTCTTTTTATACACGCAGATAGTCTGTGGAATTATCTCGATACCTTGCAGCAAAGCAAATTAATTTTGGCCTACAACAACGTAAAGATTTTTAAACGCGATATTCAAGGAGTGTGTGATTCGCTCGTCTACAACCAACCGGATTCTATTATGATTATGTACAACANTCCTATTATTTGGGCGGATAAAGCACAATTAACTGGCGATACGTTAAAAGTANATCAATCTCAAAAAGGAATAGAAAGAATAGACATTTTACAAAATTCAATTGTGGTAACTGAGGTAGATTCTGCCGAGTATTATAATCAAGTAGGTGCCAAAACCATGATTGCTTATTTTAGAAACGACACGATTTCGCATGTAAATGCAGACGGAAATGCAAAAACAGTGTATTACATGGCAGATGAAAAAAACAAAGATTCTATTGTTGAAGTTACGATTTCCGGTATGAATAGGCTGTATTCTAGTAATTTAACTATACGTTTTGTTGCAGGAGAAATTGAAGGAATTACTTACAGAGATGCACCAGATGGAGCAATGTATCCTATGGATCAGATTATTGCTATAGAGAAAGAAGTAAAAGGCTTTAATTGGCAACCTGCTTTACGACCAATAGGTTGGAGAGAAATGATTGGGTTGAAAGATTAAATCTTTTAGTAAGTATGGTTAAAAACAATAACCAACAACAAAAGAAAGACTTAAACCATGACTCGATAATTTTGGTAAATCCGTTAAATCTACATCATTATAGGTTCTCTTTTTCCAGCTTTTATTAGAGGTATTATATTCGTAAGTAGCTTTTAGTTGTAAACTCAGTTTTTCAATTTTAAAATTTGTAAAAGTTTTTTCGGGTTTTGACGATTATCCCAAAAAGACAATACTATAATTTCTTTTTCAGAGTATTTGTAAAAAATACTGTAATGAGATCAAGGTGCCACGCGGATACCTTCAAGATTAGTTGATTTGTAGTTTAATGGTTGTTTAGCAATATGCTCCGTAGTTTAGTTATTAAGTTTATTAATTTTGTAGGGTAAAGGTTCGATTTGCCCAATAATCTAAAATTCCAATGAGTTGAATATCTGCAGTTTTAGTCCAAATTACTTTGCGTTTAACCATTCTAAGTTTCTTTTCATCATAGCTTCTTGTTTTACTACTCTTCCCTCACTAATGTCCTCTTCGCTTAGTTTCAAAACTTCCTTTTGTTCTTCGGATAATTCGAAAGAACTAGTTTCTGAGGTATTAATAGAAATAAGTTATCAAGCACTTCTAAGAAATCTTAGTTTTTAATCTGCCTTTTTTTATCAATTAATTGATTTCTAATATTATCTGTTGTAGCCAATTTTCTTTTTACATAAATATCGCTAAATAATATAAAATTTCCTAATTACTATTTGGCGTTCAGTTAATATACAATTTTTTATCACAAAAAAAGGAAACAGCCTAAACCATTTCCTTTTCAATATCGATTGTTTGTGTATTCTACTTATTTAATTTAAGCGAGTGACCCATTTTATCTCTTTTCGTTTTTAGGTACAATTCGTTGTGCTTGTTGCTTTCAATTTCTAATGCAACGTTCTCTACAATTTCTAAACCGTAGCCAATTAAACCAGTACGTTTTTTAGGGTTATTGCTCATCAAACGCATTTTAGAAACATTTAAATCTCTTAAAATTTGCGCTCCAATACCGTAATCTCTTTGGTCGCCCTTAAACCCTAACTCTAAGTTAGCTTCTACGGTATCCATACCTTCTTCTTGCAGTTTGTAGGCTTTTAACTTGTTCATTAAACCAATTCCTCTGCCTTCTTGGTTCATGTATACAATCACACCTTTGCCTTCTTTTTCTATGGTTTCCATGGCTGCGTCTAATTGCGGACCACAATCACATCTACAAGAACCAAAAATATCTCCTGTTACACAAGAAGAGTGAACACGTACTAAAATAGGTTCTTCTTTCTCCCAAGTTCCTTTTACAAGCGCCAAATGCTCTTCGCCAGTATTGTTGTTGGTGTAAGCGTATAACTGAAAATCTCCTTTTGGAGTTGGTAACTTCACATCTACTTGGCGTGTAACCAAGGTTTCTTTTTGAATTCTATATTTAATTAATTCTTCAATAGAAATAATCTTTAAGTCAAATTTCTTAGCAATTTCCATCAACTGCGGAAGTCTAGCCATTGTTCCATCTTCGTTTAAGATTTCTACAATTACACCAGCAGGTTCAAAGCCAGCAAGTCTAGCAATATCAACAGCTGCTTCTGTATGACCAGCTCTTCTTAATACACCACCTTTTTTGGCTCTTAGCGGAAAAATATGACCAGGTTTGCCTAATTCCTCAGGCTTAATGTTTGGATCTATTAAAGCTTGAACGGTTTTTGATCTATCGCTAGCAGAAATACCTGTTGTACAACCGTGTCCGTTTAAATCTACAGAAACGGTAAAAGGTGTTTCGTAAGCAGCGCTGTTAGAAGAAACCATAAGGTCTAAGCCAAGTTCATCGCACTTGTCTTCTAACAACGGAGCACAAATTAAACCTCTACCATGCGTAGCCATAAAGTTGATGATTTCTGGCGTTACGTTGCGTGCAGCCGTTAAAAAATCTCCCTCGTTCTCTCTGTCTTCGTCGTCAACAACAATTATAACTTTTCCTGCTTTAATATCCTCTAAAGCTTCTTTAATCGTATTTAATTTGTTTTCCATTACAATAAATCTTGTGCAAAGTTAATACTTTACTTCGTTTTACTTAACCTTCTATAAGGTCAATTAGTAGTTTGGTAGCAGATTGCCAGTTATAGTTTTCTAGAACAAAAGCTTTTCCATTTTGTGCTAACATTTCATAGCTCTTTTGGTCTTTCATTAGACGATTTATAGCTTCTACAAACTCTTCTTTTGTATTGGCAATAAGTATACTTTCGTTGGGTATTGCATTGAGCGCATTGTTTGCTAATGTGGTAGTGATGCAAGGAATACCTAAAGCCATTGCTTCTAACAGTTTGTTTTGCAAACCAGTACCAATAAACATGGGAGCAACAAATATTTTACCGGCTAAATATACAGCCTTGATGTCTTCTACCCAACCTGTAACGGTTACGTTGCCAGAATGTAGCTTTTTAATTTCTTCTGCAGGATTTGCTCCGGCTAAAACCAAGTGCATAACTGGTAGTTTTGGTAGAATTTGAGAAACAATAAATTTTGAAGCCTCAATGTTTGGCGGATAATTCATGTTTCCAGTAAAAACGAGGTCAAACTGCTTGTTTTGCTTGTTTTGGTAAGAAAAAAATGATTGGTCTACACCGTTAGGGATTACTTTTATTGTGCTTCTTTCTTTATGGAAAATCACATTTTTATCTTGTTCAGATATAATGGTGTGCTGTTCAAAATAATCAAAAATTTTATGTTCGTATTGCCTTAAACGCTCAAATTCTGCTTTGAAAAAAGGCTTTTTGTACCATGGTGCCGTTTCAAATCTTCGTTCTATTCCTTTGCTTAAAGCGTCCATGTAGTCGATTGTCTTATCGCAGGCATGATAATCTTTCACATATTCGGCAGGTCTAATAAGTTGACAATAAATGTGATCTGGTTTAAGGCTTTCTAGTATACCTTTTACCTGCTTCTTTTTCTTATACGAAGTAAAGTAGCCTATTTGAAAAGGTTTATTTCCAAAAAATTGTAGAAAAGTGAAAAACCAACGTGCAGTAAAACTGATTTTTACTAAAGTAATACTTTTACAAAAAGGGGTAAGTTCATCTTGATCGGATGTAGCAATATCTTTTTCTGTCAACGCAATTAAATGAACATCATAATAAATGGCCAGCTCTTTTATTTGATAATATGCCCTCAATTTATCCCCCTTTTCTAATGGGAAGGGAAACCGAGAGGTAATTACAACCAGCTTTTTTTTATTTTGAGATGAATTCAATTAATTTTTTCTGTTCTGATGCTGAGGCAAAATTATCAATAAGATACTGTTTTCCGCTATTTCCGTAGCTTTTTCTTTGTTCTTCGTTTTCTTGTAAAGTACACATGGCTGCGTAGAATTCTGCTGCATTTTTTGCAATGTAGAGGTCTTTTTCAGATGTNTTTGATAGTCCTCTAGCTCCTTCGGGTGTTGTAATTACCGGTTTGCCATGACTAAAACTTTCCAAGGCTTTCAGTTTAATTCCTCCACCAGATTTTAATGGAATCACACAAATACCATGTTCTGCAATAAACGCACTTGCTTCTTCAACCTCTCCGTGGTTCTTTACAAAACTATACTCTGAATACTTATTTTTGGGTAAGTTTTTACCCGCAATATGTAAGGTAGATTTAAAGTTTTTTTGACTCAAAACTTCTTTTATTAGCCAGTCTAACCCTTCTTTATTCGGAGACCAATCATAGGCACCAAGAAAAAAGAAGTCGTTTAAACCATAATTCGTTATCGCAGGCTGACTTTCTAATGTTGTATTTAAAACTAAGGTGTTTTTCTGATTGTTTTTGATGTAACGTGCATCGTCTTGGGTAATTGCTAAAACTCCGTTTGCCGTTTTCCAAGCATTAACTTCTGTGTTTTTTAAGTGTGAAGCAAGCGTTTTTAGTACCCATTTCTTTAAACCGAAATTTTGTACACGCGCTTTCTGATGCCAAATTTGATGTTCTACATTGTGTGTACGCAAAAAGATTTTCACATCTAAAGCTTTAAATACATCAAAGTACAACGATAAATAGATACTTTCTACAAGTACTACTTCAATTTTATTTGTTTGGACGAATTGCTTTAGTTTTTCTGCAATATTCTTGGAGTAAAATCGCGAAACATTGTAAGATTTTTTAGATAAAAGGCTCCAGGCCAATGCAAAAGGATTTGTTTTGGTATTTATCCAAGCATGCTGTGTTTTTTTGTAGCCTGCTACTTTGTAGGCTTCAGAAAGAAAGGGATGTTTATGCGTAGCAAGTGTGAAATGATAGGCTTTTATTCCGGGTTCGCTTTCTAGTAGATTTGACAGACTCTTCATAGCCAAACATCCACCGTCAATTGTAGGGTAGATGGGTTTGTTTGTGAAATGTAAAATCCTCATTTTTTCTTCTTGAATTTAGAGAAAATTCCTCCCAGTTTTAACACGCTTCTGTCATTGGCAGCGCTATACATTAAGATAATAGCAAATGGAGCTAGCACAAATGAAGGTCCCCACATTCCTAAAAATGGAGTAAGTACACCGCTTTTTACCATTCCGTCTCCCAAACTGATTAAGACAAAATAAACCATGAAAAGCAGTGCAGCAATTACCACAGGTGCTCCAAAGCCTCCTTTTTTTACAATTGCACCCAAAGGAGCTCCAATAAAGAACAAGATAATGATGGTGAACGATAGTGAGAATTTTCTATGAAACTCTGTCTGAAAACGGTTGAGGTTATTCATTCGAGCAGCCTCAAAATCTAACTGTCCGGTAAGCTGACGTTGCTTTTTTAAGAGTTTGTCATGCGCCTGGTTAAGTGCAATAATTAGTTGACTTTCAGAAATGGAATCGAGATAAACCACCTCATTTTTTAAGGTGTCTATCAAGTCTTTATCGTCTTCAACTGACTTTGGAGGTTCAAAATTTACAGCCTGAAAATAGCCGTGATCATTTTTTACGGTGCGTAAAAAGTTTTCAGAAACACCTTTGTAATCTTGTTGTAAAGAATCAATTAAGGTATTGATTTGAAAAACATTCAGCATTTCATATTCATTTTTGAATAAATCATCTTCGGTTTTATTCATCTGAAAACCTTCTAAGCTCATCTTGTAAGCTGCAGATTGAAAAGTAGATTTTCTTGCAGGTCTATACGTATCGCTCTTTTTTACAGCTTTATTATTCGATCTAAAATGCGCTAACTCTTCAATTACTTCTCCATTTTCTAGTTTCAGGAAAAGGATGTCACCTTCTTTAGATTTAAATAACTCTCCACTTTCTGCCGTAATTGTTTTCAACACCTTTTTATCCGTGTGATCGTGTATGGTAATTCCTTTAATCTTATTTTCGTCTCCACTGTTAATTTTAATGCTATATCCTTCAATTTCATTGATATAAGAACCCGGTTTTAAAAATGCAGTTAGTTTGGTTTGTTGGATGTCCCAAATGATAGAATGCCATTTTAAGTTGGCAACCGGAATCACATAGTTACTAAAGTAGAAGGTTCCTATCGCAATTAATACTACTACGTAGGTAAGCGGACGAAGAATTCTGTATAGTGATAAACCGCTAGATTTGAGTGCGGTAAGCTCATTCTTTTCGCCTAAATTTCCGACAGTAATAATAGATGCCAGAAGTATGGCTAAAGGCAATGCCAAGGGTAGAAGAGAAGCCGAAACGTAAAATAAAAGTTCTAAGACTATCCAAGTGTCTAGACCTTTACCCATTAAATCGTCAATGTATTTCCATAAAAACTGCATTACCAGCATAAACATGGAAATGAAAAAAGTTGCAACTAGCGGACCAGCAAACGATTTTATCGAGAAAATACTTAGTTTTTTCACACTCTAAACTTTCGACTGCGAAATTATACGTTTAATTCGAATAAATATTGTTTACGCGCCAAGAACTCTTTTTAATTCTCCTATAGTAGATTCCCAAAGGTCTTGCATCTCCTCTAATTCCTCTTCATAGGCAAAGGCAGTAAGCCATAGAACAACTGCTTTCGTCATCGGATCTACCTTAAATTTAATTTCCAAATAAGTATTTAAACCTTCTTCTTCATCTTCTAACCATCTAAATTTGATGAATTCATTGTTCTTTTTAGAAAGTAATCGAGCCTTTTCTTCGCTACCATCCCAGATAAAAGTGTAGATATCCTCCTTAATATTTACGTCGTCCGAAAACCACTCTGCAAGTCCGCTAGGCGTCATTAACATTGAGTTTAAAGCTTTGGGCGACGTTCTTAATAAGTACTCTTGTTCGAATTTAATTTTATCCGACATAATTGGTTTCCTTTAAATGTTATAACTTCGCAGTTCGAAATTTATTCGATTTGAAATATACAAAAACTTTTAAATGGCATTAGTACACTCTTTAGAAAAATCAGGAAATTTTTTATTTAGATATAGAGGACAATTCCCTGTTGTGTTGTTTTTACTGGCAATTCCGGTAGTTTACGTTACAAGTTATTCTCTCTTTGGGAAATATGAGTGGTTGTATCCCGCATTATTAGTTTTTTCAATTTTATTAAGCTTTTTTGGTCAGTACATTAGAGCCGTAGCCATTGGTACTAGTAACAAACATACTTCTGGTAGAAACACAAAAGAGCAAGTTGCAGAAGCTTTAAACACAAAAGGAATTTATTCTACTATGCGTCACCCATTATACGTAGGTAACTACTTTATGTGGATAGGAATTGTAGTTTATACCTTCAATATTTGGTTTGTGCTCGTAGTTAGTTTAGCCTTTTGGTTGTACTACGAACGTATTATGTTTGCTGAAGAACGCTTTTTAGAAAGAAAGTTTGGAGAAGATTACGTAAAATGGTCTATGAAGGTACCTGCATTTTGGCCAAGTTTTAAAAACTACGAGAAAAACGACATTAAATTCTCAATGAAAACCATTTTAAGAAGAGAATACAGCGGAGTAACCGCAACTATCTTAGGGTTTTTATTTGTAGATTTCTTGAGAGACTGGTTTGTAACAGGAGCATTAACCTTTAGATGGTATTATATTTATGTTTTAGTTGGCGCTTTATTAATTTCTTTAATTCTAAGAACTTTAAAGCATAATACAAGAATCTTACACGAGGACGATAGATCTTAAGATTCTTGTCTCTTTTCGTACTTCTTAAATAAACTCCTGCAATGAGCGAGGAAGAATTCGTTTTTACCCTTATCTTTGCAGCATGAAAACGAAGACGCTCAAGAAAAACAAGGTTAACGTAGTTACTTTAGGTTGTTCAAAAAATATTTTTGATTCAGAAGTAATGATGGCTCAGTTAAAAGCCAATAAGTTTGACGTTGAACATGAAGCGAAACAAGACGATTCTGAAATCGTTATCATAAATACCTGTGGTTTTATAGACAATGCAAAGCAAGAGTCGATAGACACTATCTTACGTTATGCAGAAGCTAAAAAAGAAGGTCAGGTAGATAAAGTATACGTTACAGGTTGCTTATCTCAACGNTATAAAGANGATTTAGAANNAGAAATACCAGAAGTAGATGCNTTTTTTGGNACAAGAGAATTACCGCGTTTACTCAAAACATTAAAAGCAGATTATAAGCATGAATTGGTTGGAGAACGTTTATTAACTACTCCAAATCACTATTCATATTTCAAAATTGCGGAAGGGTGTGATAGACCTTGTTCTTTCTGTGCGATTCCATTAATGCGCGGAAAACACGTTTCTACACCAATGGATCAATTGGTAAACAATGCAAAATCTTTAGCATCGCAAGGTGTGAAAGAGTTAATGATGATTGCCCAAGATTTAACCTATTACGGGTTAGATATTTACAAGAAAAGAAATCTTGCCGAATTAGTAGATAAGTTGGCAGATGTAAACGGAATTGATTGGATTCGTTTGCACTATGCGTATCCTTCTGGTTTCCCGATGGACGTGTTAGATGTAATGCGCGAGCGAGATAACGTGTGTAACTACCTAGATATGCCTTTGCAACACGGTTCTACCAACATGCTAAAAGCAATGCGTAGAGGTATTACAGCAGAAAAAACAGAAAAACTGGTGCAAGATATTAGAGCAAAAGTTCCAGAAATTGCTTTAAGAACAACTCTAATTGCAGGTTATCCGGGAGAAACAGAAAAAGATTTCCAAGAAATGTATGATTTTGTTGAGCGCACGCGTTTCGATAGGTTAGGAATTTTCACCTACTCACACGAAGAAAATACGCATGCACACAATTTCGAAGATGATGTTCCAGAACAACTAAAAAGAGAACGCGCAGATGCAATCATGGAATTGCAAAGTGGAATTAGTTTTGAACTTAATCAAGAAAAAATTGGTAAAGAATTCAAGGTACTTTGGGATAGAGTAGAAGGAGATTATTTTATTGGTAGAACAGAGTTCGATTCGCCAGAAGTAGACAACGAAATTTTAGTAAAGAAAGCGGAAGGTTATGTTAGAATTGGAGATTTCTCTAAGGTAAAAGTAACGAGCGCAGATCACTACGATTTATATGGTTCTTTAGTAGATTAGGGAGTTGGTTTGAACGTGAATGTATAAGATTAGTTGCGTTGAATTAGCACTAAAGTTAGCAAATAAATCACAGATAGAAAGTCCGCGAGTACTTTCGTAAGTAGGCTTGCACTAGCAATTAATTTTATATGGTGTTTTATTCAGTCGTTTTTTTCTTTCTATTTGCGTTAATCAAAAAATAAATCATTGGAATAAAAATCATTGCCATAGTTAAAGGTAAAAACCAAATTCCAAGTCCGTCTGCATTTCCGTTTACATTTTGAATTGTTCTAAAAACTATTAATCCGAAAATTAATACAATAACTAATTTTAAAACTCTCATCATTCGAGTTGCATTTGTATATTGATGTAAAGCATTTTCCTTTGTTATTTTACTCGGATAATTAAATAATTGTGGATTTTTATTCAGAATTGTTAAACCAATAAATAAGATTGTCGAAATTATCGGTAAAGCAAATATATTTGTCTTATTACCAAATCCATCAGCTTCTCCAGTTCCATTGTAATGTGTTGGGATTATTTCAGGTAATTCAAAATAGTTTGTTAATGTCAAAGTCCATATTCCAAAAATCGCAATCCAACCAAATATCTCAAGAATCTTGTCGGTTTGAGTTAATTTTAATTTTATTCTCGGTCTTTTATTCATATTTTATTCTTTTCCGAAATGTTGCTCTCACATTGGCTACAACGGTTTGGCTAAACTGCGTTTTAATGCAGTTTAGGTTTTGTTATGTGTAAGTTTAATTTTTATTATAACTTCCAAGCCATTTATAGAAATCATCTTTTGTGAAATTTTCCATATGCTCATATTCTGAAAGCTCCATTTTATATAGATCTACATCAAGCCAACTTGTTAAGCTTAATAAACCCTTGTTGTCTTGCAGGTTTAGCTGCTCTTCATTGTAAAATGATCCCATTTCATAACCAGTGTACAGAACATTTGTCGAAACAGTGATTTTGTTGTTTTCAAATTTTATATTTTCTATGCTAAGGAGTTCAAGATAATATCTGTCGTGATAATTTTCGTCAGACAGATTCTCCACTCTCTCTTTGCTGTATTTTGCATCTTTACCAATTAGGCGAGAAAAATTATCCAAATCAAACCTAACATCACCAACTTCATATTGTCTTTGATTTTCAGCTTCAGATAATTCTAATGACTTGTAAAAAGCATGAACAAAACGTGTGATATGAGAAAATGTATTAATGGAATCAACTGACTTTTGAAGGTTTTCTATTGAGTCGTTCAGTAGTGCGTTTTCTGTTTTGGTATCCTTTATTAACGTTTCCATTTTTTGTAATTCCTGCGAAAGAATTTTATTCTTATCATGAAGCACTGTGTTTAATTCTTTATAATCGAAAATTTCCTTTTTTAATGAGTCAATAAGAAGATTGTTGTCTTTTATGGTAAGCTCTAGGGCAGTTGAATCTAATCTAAGCTTACTAATTGTTGCGTTCAAATCTTTTTTATTTTGACTATAAACTAAACTAGTGATTATTGTGAGAATTACCGTGAATATCTGTTTCTTTTTCATATTTGAATTTATTAATTACACATAACACATAAATATATTAAATTAAACAACAAATACTATTTTAATGTAGAATCTTGATAACCTACTAAATGGCTTGATGTTACGCTGTTTTTTGTTGTCTTTAAATTGTATATAAATAAGGAGTTTTTGTTTAGTATATACCCTTAAATTTATACAAAATAACTACATGGATTTTCCAACTTTCAGTTTTCTATTGGTCAACACAAATCGAAGAATGTAATCTTCATATAATTTGATTATAATCAGAAACATAAAAGAGATTTAAAATCTCGTTTTCCATATGCAAAATGGAGTGCCTCAAAAAAAAGTATAAAAAGAAGGAGACAAGATCACTGCAAAGTACAGAGTGAAAAAAGTGTGAATTAAGAAGTGATAACTCAAAATTTATTTGAGTGCTGTAGAGGAATTAATCGTGCTTGTTTTTTGAGTTTTAAATCCTACTATTCCCGAAGCAACAATAATGATTAGGTTGGAAATACCAAGAAGTCCATTTTGGTCAACAAAATCGGATAGTGTTTTGCCTAATAAGTCATTCGCGTTTCCGCCAAACATAAATAAGACCAGAAGAAACGGAGCAAACCACCAAAATTGCTTGCTAGCGCAAATAGCGTAGGTGAGATAAACAAGTAAGGGTATGGCAAACAAGAAATGTTCTGTATCCGAAATAATCATGTTGGGAATAAGTGCCAAATAAATGAGCATGAAAAAAATAAAGCGTAGCGGTTCATTTTTAGTTTTCTTAATCCAAAAAGTAAAGAATAAAACAAGGCCAATAGCAAAAAGATAAAGAGGTGAGTTAGCCAGTGGAATTTCTACTCCAAAATAATTTTCTAGTAACGAGAAAATAGTATGGTTACTCGTTAAATAGTTAGAATGGTCTAACATTGATTTTAACCAATCTGCATGCAACTGAATGCTCTTGCCAAAGCCTGTAATTAAACTAAAAAGTAAAATTGCACTTAAGCCAAATATTGCCGAAACTAAGATGGGTTTTAACTTTTTAATCAGTAAAAATCCCAATAATAGAACAATGAAATAAGGTTTTGTAAAAATTACTATACTAATTAAAATTCCTGCTGTGATATATTTTTTTTGAATAGTTGCAAGTAGCGTAGCACTAATTAAGTAGACTAAAATTACATTTACGTTACCTAAATGAAATTCTCTTACTAAATGCACAATAGAGAATAAAAAAGCAGGCCAAAGAAGCAAGCTTGGGTATTTTAGACTCAATGTAGGAAAAAGAGAAGCTCTGCACAACTTAGTAAGGTTGAGAAATAATCCCACAGTGCAAACCAAAATAACGCAATAATGTAAAACGGCAGCAACTTCAAACTTAAATAAGAGGTATGGAATAAATAGAACCGTACTTTCTGGCGAATATTTGAAAAAACCTGTGCTTAATCCAAACGGTTTGCCATACACTTGTTCTCCAGAGGTAAATGCTTCTGCAGCAGAGTACATTACTTTAAAATCATTTAACCAAAATCGTCCATTAATATTCTCTATCACCAACATTAAAGCGAAAACAATAAAAAGTAAAACCACCAAAATTTGAGGTTGGTCTTTCTCTTTGAAAAACGAGCGCATAGAATGTAGAATTTGCATAAGCGCTAAATTTACTTTTTTATCTACATTAAAATAGATAAGATTGTCTACAAAATATTAAAAACTTACCTGTATTGTTGGCAATATAATGGCTGGAGATAGCT
>JGI26084J50262_1001534_pt1 | contig 12765 bp, 9 predicted proteins | sample SaaInl6LU_22_DNA_FD_50262 | JGI IMG/M metagenome (IMG submission 50262) | reverse complement strand
CGCTGCCTTAAAAGCAATAAACTTTCCTAGCTCAGACATATCGATTCCATAACAGTCTGGATAACGAATTTGTGGCGCCGTCGATGCGATAACGATTTTGCGTGGTTTAGCACGGCTAAGTATCTTTAAAATCGACTCTTTCAAAGTGGTGCCACGCACAATCGAATCGTCGATACAAACGAGGCAATCCTTTGGCTTCACAATACCGTAGGTAATGTCATACACGTGAGAAACGAGCTTTGCGCGGCCTTCTTCTTGCGAGATAAAGGTGCGCATCTTAATGTCTTTGTGCGCAATCTTCTCTCCACGTGGCCAGTTGCCCATGATTAACTCATCGAGAAGTTTATCATCGAGCGTTCCCGCTTCTTGCGCTTTCAAAATTGCGGCTTTCACTTCAATGCGCCGATGCGAACGCACAGAATCGAGCAATCCGTAATAAGCAACTTCCGCCGTGTTCGGAACAAAGCTGAACACACTGTCTGCAAAGTTGTTATCTATCGACTCTACAACCTGCTCTAGGAGTGCACCTCCGAGCGCCTTGCGCTCAGCATAGATGTCCGCATCGTTTCCGCGCGAAAAATAAATGCGCTCAAATGAACATGGTGTAATTGGGCGCTCCTCAGTGTAACGCTCACAATAGATCGCACCATCGCTCTTGATGACCGTCGCAGTTCCAGGCTCAAGCTCGCAGACATTCTCAATCGGTTGATCAAAAATCGTCATTAAAGCGACACGCTCGGAAGCGAAAGCAATCACTTCATCATTCTGAAAATAAAAACAAGGACGTATGCCCTGCGGGTCACGCATCACAAAGGCATCACCATTACCGATAAAGCCAGCAATACTGAAACCACCATCCCAACCTTTTGTGGCACTGCGTAGAATACGAATCGGATCCAATTCTTTACTGATGATTCCTGGTATCTTACGCCCATCCACATTCTGATCACGCATCTTGTGATAGATCGCATCATGAGCCTCATCTAGGTGAAAGCCGATTTCTTCAAGAACCGCTTGAGTGTCGGTGCCAAAGATCGGGTGCTGCCCACGATCAATGAGATCATTATTCAAATCCTTTTCATTGGTAATCGTGAAATTACCCGCAAGCATCAAATTCTTTGTTGGCCAGTTGGATTGACGCACAAAGGGATGGCAATTGTTGGATGAATACACACCAGAAGTGCCGTAACGAAGGTGCCCCATCAAGATTTCACCACCAAAATCGAAGTGGTTCTTAACCGTATCTGGAAACTCCGGGTGAATCGTCCCCTTTTCCACCATCTTTTGATAGTCGTTGAGCTGACCAGTGAAAATACGCGCCAAAGGATTGGTCTTAATCGTGCGCTCACGAGCCATATACGGCTTACCGGGGTCCACGTTCAACTTCACACAGCCGATACCAGCACCATCTTGGCCGCGGTTGTGCTGTTTCTCCATCAGCAAAAATAGCTGATTAAAACCATATAAAGGCGTGCCATACTTTTCTTGGTAATAAGAAAGTGGCTTAAGGAGGCGGATCATCGCGATACCGCATTCGTGCTTCAAAAAGTCGCTCATAGGTGAAAAGACAAGCGCAGGGTAAAAGGCTTTTTTAGGCCGTGGCGATGATAAGTTGCATTTTTGTTAAAGTTCTCTGGTTAAAGCCGATGAATAAACACCTAAATACCATATCTACTAGCCGATTGAATCCTCTAAGTCAGAGATGCCACGTTCTATAATATGCTCATTATTAGCGGGTTCCACATGTATCAACACCTTTGAAACCTCTGGGTGCATTTCCTGAAGTCGGCACTTCACGTCTTTGGCAATTTCGTGCCCTTTTTCTACCGTCAACATAGGTTCCACCTGTAAATGGAGATCGACCTCGAAAACATCGCCGACTCGACGCACTCGGAAGTCATGATACGCCAAGGCACCTGGTGTCGGTAAGATATGCTCTCGAAAATCCTCAATGATCTCTCGTTCAGGCGCAGCATCCAGTAGGTCTGAGCATGCACGACGAAAGATCTTTGCCGCTTCAAAGACTAAATAGCAGCCGAGCACAAGCGTGACCGCACCATCTAAAAAGGCCCAACTATCACCTCCCAACCAAACCGCAAATAAGGCCACCGCGACCCCGAACGATGAGAGGCTATCTGTGCGATGATGCCACGCATTCGCCATCAGCAAATCAGACTTGAGCGCCTTCGCCACGCCTCGCGTCCACCAAAACAAACACTCCTTTACTACCAACGAAACCATCGCCACTAGGGCCGCAACCCCTGCTTTCGGCGCATCAACGCCTGAATGAAACCCCAATAGAGCAGTGATAACCAAGCCCGTTGCAAACAACAGCAAGCAGCCACCCACAAAGAATTTTGCTAAACTCGCGAACTTATGATGCCCAAAGTGATGACTCGCATCCTCAGGTTTGCGCGCCATCGAAAGCCCAATTAAAACTGCAATATCCGTCAACAAATCGAGCAAGCTATGCATGCCATCCGCAATTAAAGCCTTCGAACCCAGCCACCAACCCGCACAAGTCTTCACCACTCCGAGGAGTAGATTAAGGAGCAACCCGATCCAAGTGATCCGAGTGCCATCTGTGTGGAATGCCATACCTTATCGCTAACCATCAAGAGGACACTTGTCGCCAATATTTTCACGGATGCTCTGAAAAGCGATTTGAAGCTAAATTGGGTCCCTTAGAGTGAAAAGCGCGACGGCAAAGCGACACATCAACTTCCAGAAGCTGCTACCATCTAGTCCGTAAGTCGCTATAGATAAACTGAAGACATAGCTATCAACAAAGCCTCTACGTCTTTGGTGCGGCCTTCGTCGTGGCACTCGTCATTTCCTTGCTCATGAAGCTCGAAATGAATCGACTCAAAAATAACAGTCGCCATGCGTCATCAAAAGTGAATCCCGCAAACCCGCTCACAGGGAACGCGCAAGAAGCGACTGCATAGTCGTATAAAGTCGAGTGCTCAGGACAGCTGAATATCTCAGTAAACCCTTAATAAAACAGGTGCTAAATCCGACTAAAACTAAAATGAGTGCCGCAAGTATCTGAGAGTCGCTTGGAAAATACAGCGGCGATAATTTGGATCAGTCCAGCAAACGCACATCAACCATAAGGTCTTGAGCGATCGCTTCTAGCTCAGAGCGTATTGCCTCACGGGATACTTCCGCAGCACACGCTAAGCGGGCCTTCGCTTCAAACAGCATCACGCCAGAATCTGGCGCGCTCACTGTAGACGTGCTCAATTCCTCCACATTCACACCCGCCGTCGCCAAAGCTTTAAACACGTCTCGCACAATACCGGGATGGTCTGTTCCAACCACTTCTAAATCAAACTGACGTAGAGACTCTGGTTGACTCCGATCACCCGAGGCAATCATCACATCGAGGTCTTTAATCGTGCGCAACGCCACCTCTAAATCCTGCTGCGCATCGCCCGCAACACTAACTTCGAGAAGGCCTACAAAGCGCCCAGCTAAATGTGCCATCCGACAATGCTCCCAATTGCCGCCGTGTTGAGCGATTACCTGAGCCAATTGCTCCACTAAACCCGAGCGATCTTCGCCGCTAATCGTCAACACCAATACAGAGTCCATATAAATCTATGTAACAAACTATAAGCCAACAGCAAGTAAGTTTCGATCTAAAGCTCGCAGCTCGTTAGCTAAAAATCTAAGCGATACAGACTTAGCGCTATCCACCCCGACAGCACAAGAATACACATTTCTGTTAACAAGGGCTTGCATCCAACAAAAACAGCCTCATAACACCTGCTCATAAGCCCAGATGGCGGAATTGGCAGACGCGCTAGATTCAAAATCTGGTTCCCTCGGGAGTGCGGGTTCGACCCCCGCTCTGGGTATTTTAAAGCCTCGTTTTCAAACGAGGCTTTTTTGTATCTACATACTTTCCCGTTGATTATAGAGCAGTCCTCACCAAAGGTGCTCTTGCCTTCACTCAAGCCATCTGACAGCTTAGATCATAGCACTTCCCATGACTCAAAGTTCGCCATGACATTATCCATGCATATTTATAAAGCCTCCAAACCCCACTGATATGCCTCAATTAAACAAACACCTAGCAAGCGGACTTGCACTCGTTGCGACTTGCTCAATGGCTCACGCCGATTTAGTTGTCCACGAACTTGGCGCGAAAGCGTCACAAACCGTGAACCAGCTAGGAACTAATCTAGTCACCGCAAGCGTAGTCATCGCTATAGCCATCGTCATTTCAGCGGCGCTTTCCAAAAAGAAGTGAGTTCTTGCTCCAAGTTCGACTAGCGCAGCACTAAACGCCCATTCCATCGGCCAACCAATCGGCAGCGGTTAAACCACTATCGGTTTGCAAAAGTGCACTGAGTTCTTCGGCACCCTGTTGTGCCAAGTCTGCGGCTTCGGGCTGAACTGAGCGCACGATCTCAGCAGCTAGTGCCTTAGGCGTGGCAGCGCCTTGTATATACTCGGGATTGAGCGAACGCTTGAGCAACAAATTCGAGATACCAATGTATTCGATCTTCACTAAAAGTTTGCCTAGCCAATAGCTCATTGGATTCAGGCGGTAGGCTATCGCTCCTGGAATCCCTGACATCGCCACTGCGAGCGACATGGTGCCAGAACTCATCAATACCGCACTGGCGTGGACTCCGTTCTTTGTGTTCGGCACAAACTCGATGTAGGCTTTCAGATCGGTATACTGTTCGAGTATCGACTGGAGCAATTCCAAGATCTGCTGACTGGGATACACCACGCGGGCAGTTAAATCAGGTTGGTATCTCTTCGCGGTTTTAAAGCCATCAAGCAATAAGGGGAAAATGCGACCGACCGCCGCGGTGCGGCTCCCTGGGAGTAAAAGCACCGGTGCTGAGGTATCGTATTGAAACGGGTGCTGGTAATCATCACGCACAAAGGGATGCCCGACAAATTGGGTCTTCAATGTGGTGTCGGCAAAACACTCGACTTCAAACGGGAAGATCACACCCAACTGGTCAATTAATTCAGCCATTTTAAAACGACGCTTAGCTTTCCATGCCCAAACCTGCGGTCCGATGTAATAACTGAGCCCAATCGCCCCACCGCCCTTTTTACTCAGTCCCCGCTCACAGAGCTGCGCCGCCAAACGAAGGTTGAAGCCAGGGTAATCAACGAAGCAGACATGCTTGGGTTGATAGCGCTCAATCCATTCGAGTGTGCGATCAAAGAGAGACTTGAAAAAACTATAATGCCGCACCACTTCAACGAAACCGACGATCGACACCTCTGTCAGGTCGTAGAGTAATTGGGCACCGACTGCTTGCAGCTCAACCCCGCCCAGACAGGCAACCTTTAGCTTAGGATTTTTTTCAAGTAAATCCGCGACAACCAATGCTGCATGCTCATCTCCTGAATGCTCACCAGCAATCACCAGTAAATCCGGCTGCCCATCGACAGGTGCAGGGAAATCTACGGTCACTCGTTCGTGTTCACTCATTCAGCAGAATTCTGGAAACGTCCAACATTGAAGGTTCAATAAAAGGATGAAAATGAGTAGGCAGCATCAGGCGTTCGGTATGCAAAATTGGACGTTCGATGTTCAATGTTCCCACGCCTCTCTATGTTTTATGAATCAGTTCAGTGACCTGAATCGCCAGTTCGAGCGCAGATTTACCAAGCTCAGCACCGACCTTTGGTTTACCAGTATTCTTCACCACTTGCACAAAAGATTCGAGCTCCAGCTTGAGAGGTTCGTCTTTTTCAATCGGGATCTCTTCACGAACGAGCTCGGCGCCTTCTTTACGAAGGAAATGCCCACTCTGGTCTTGAAAATTTAAAGAGAGATAATTCTGCGGTTGAAAGACCCGAATCTCACGCACTTTTTTCATACTAACTCGGCTGGTGTTAATATTTGCAACGCAGCCGTTCTCAAAAGTGATACGCGCATTGGCAATGTCTTCAGAATTGGAGAGCACATTTACGCCAACTGCGTCGACCTGCTTAATTGGCGAACGCACCAAGGCTAAAATCACACCAATATCATGTATCATCAGATCGAGTACTACACCAACTTCAGTGCCACGCGGGTTAAACGGTGCGAGGCGATCGGCGGTGATAAACTGTGGCTTCGTTACCGCATTCTCTAGGTAGCCCATAACTGGATTGTAGTGCTCAATATGCCCGACTTGCACAATGCAGCCTTGGCTCTTCGCCGCAGTGAGAATCTCCTCTGCCTCTTCGAGGCTCGTGCAGAGTGGCTTTTCGATCAGCAGGTGGCAGCCACCATTCAGAAGCGGCACGGCAACTTCGCAGTGTNTATCAGTCGGAACGACGACGCTAACGGCATCACAGTCTGCAGCTAGGGCTGCAGCAGTCTCNTAGCGTTTACAGTTAAACTTTTCGCAGATCTCGGCGGCACGCGCATCGTCCGCCTCGACGACTCCCACGAGTTCACAGGTATCTAGCGCCGCATAAATACGAGCATGATGTTGACCAAGGTAACCAGTGCCCACAACACCGCAGCGGATTTTTGAATCTTCAGACATAGCGCATATCAAGTTGCAAAGGGTGACGTATGACAAGACGGTTCTAGATGAAGTTTCGAATCGCTCAACACCCTCAATCAACATCAACAACCGACTACGCAGACCCCAAAAAGCCCTAAAGTATTGCTACTAAAGGGCTTTAAATGGAGCCACCTGTCAGAGTCGAACTGACGACCTGATGATTACAAATCAACTGCTCTACCAACTGAGCTAAGGTGGCCTGGTAATAAACTGTCCTACTGGATCGGGGACTTGAACCCCGAACCAATTGATTAAGAGTCAACTGCTCTACCAATTGAGCTAATCCAGCAGGTAATTTACCGCCGAAGCAGTNATGAAGTCACGGAGACTGCTTTTGAAAGCCCTCCTGTCAAGCCATGGATTGAAAAATTTTAAAGTATTTTTTCACTCCCCCACAAACCACTAATTTAAGCCGGAGGCGCCGTGGTTTCTTTAACCAATAATTTGGCTTTAAATTTATGCGACTTCGGCGTTGTCGCAGCCTCTTTATCCTTCAGACGATCTAAGATCAATTCAGCTGTCGCATCTGCCAGTTCCTCTAATGGTTGCGCAATTGTCGTCAACTGTCGCGGCAAGCATTCACCAAGAGGAATATTATCAACACCAATCACAGAGAGGTCTTCCGGAACCCGAATACCACGCTCACTAGCTGCGCGCATGGCACCAATCGCCGTGATGTCATTCATCGCAATCAATGCAGTCGGCCTTGGGCCACTCAATCCATCTAAATATACACCAAAGGTGTCACGCGCGCTGGAGACATCGTGCGCACATCGAATAAAACTGTTTTGATCCTCAGGAATACCACGTGCCTTTAGCATTTCATTGAACACATTCGGACGATCTCCAGCATCTTGACCTTTGGCCAGCGCACAAAGAAACGCAAAACGCTCATGACCTAAATCAAGCAAATGCTCGACGGCATCTGTGATCCCCTTAGAGAAATCCATTTCAACCGCATCAAAAGGAAACGGCGTCTTCGATGGGCCCGTCAACGCCACAATATGCTTTGTTGTTTTCGATGCTTGCTTCAAGAAATCTAAATGGCTCTCAAGATCACTCACGAAATAAGCAATCGCATCGATTTGGCGCTCAAGTAGTGATTCTAGGCAGCGTTTTTCATAATTAAGATCGGTGCGTGAGTGCTCTAAAATGAGATCGTAGCCAGCATCGCGCATGCGACGCTCTAATAGATCCGCAAAAGTCGTGTATACTGGGTTATGTAAATCGGGAAGAACGACCCCAATCGATTTAAAGCGACCAAGGCGTAGCCCCAAAGCTGCGCGACTCGGCTTATAGCCTAACTCTTCAGCTGCCTTAAAGACGCGAGCTGCGGTTTCCTTAGACGCCCATGAATTCGGACGGCGATTTAAAATCGTTGATGCGGTATTCGTCGCGACGCCCGCTAAGGCGGCAACATCTTTTAATCGTGCTCTCATAGGTAAAAGGAATGGCTATAGAAATCAATTAACTGGCTTCAAACTCAGCAGGGCATTAATTAATGCCTGCTTACCCTCTGGTGTCAAATTCGCAAGATCACCATGTGGTTCGGCCTTCACCTCACCGTCGTTATCCACATTAAATAAAAGGCGTTCACCTGGAAAGACTTCAATACTCACGGTGGTAGGACCAGCGGATAACATACTAGTAACGGCTTGAGCAACTGAGACACTTAGTAGGAAAACACTCGCTACAAAAATGAACAATCGATTCATCAACATTCTTTTTAAGATCTTCATATTTATCGTTTCCAGAGGTGCGGGGTATCACATATGGGACATTTGTTGAAATACTAAATTAATAACACATTTAGAGTCAACTAACAGTTTCGTCTAAGTGAACCATGCATACCAACGATCACTAACAAAGATATAAAAAAGTATTCCGAATGAAGCACCACAGCATCCAACCCCCCTCAATCCGGAGTGGCGCTAACTTAAGCTCCGAAAACAACACTGCACATGGATTGAACATCGGTTTATTTGTAGGGCTCGAGCTGGCTCGATGCCATGACAACGCAGATAGGACTCAACCTGTGAACTGCGGCACTTTGCAAGCAAAGGCCCTACAACTCCAGGTCCGAATCGCTTAAGTAAGCATCCAAACCGCCTCAATTCCTTTATTAATAAGTATATGTGAGGAAACGTGATTTCATTGCCATTGATCTATATAACTGCCTATTCTTTTTCCGCAACCTGAAGCTCAGGACGTATCCACCTCTCTCCAATTAGATGACTAACAAAGCCCTTTCCTTCAAACGGCCAGAAGAAGACCTCACAACGCTCGAATTCCTCGCAGCACAGTTCTCAAATACGGATGCGGCCATCGCAGAAATTGCCCGCCTCTCCGCCGTGCAAACACTCCCCAGAGGGGCGATTCACATGATCAGCGANATCCACGGAGAGGACAAAAAGCTGCGACACGTGATCAATAATGCATCTGGAACACTACGTCCACTTGTAGAACAAATGTTTGGAGACAAGATGGCACCCGACGAACTCCAAGACTTTCTAAAAATCACTTTTTATCCCGCCGAGGTGACTGATCAATTAGACAAGAGCCTAACGGATGCTGACGAAATTAAGAGCTATGCGCGCAAAATCCTTAAGCCACAGTTTGAGCTGCTTCGCCATTTGATGTCGAACTACAGTCTCAAGCTCGCTACTGAGATACTGCCCGCCGATTATCAAAGCCTACTCCTTGAGATTCTGCATGCACCCACTCGGGAAAGCGGCGACGAGTTTGTCGAAGCGATTATCGCGGAGTTACAACGCCAAGGCCGCGTGCTGCATTTGATCCATATTGTTGGACGCCTAATTCGCAATCTCGCCGTCGATGAATTAATCATCGGAGGCGACTGCTGGGATCGTGGACCACGAGGTGACCGCGTCGTCGATTATCTACGCTTACAGCCCAACGTCTCCTTTATTTGGGGCAATCACGATGCCCTCTGGCTCGGCGCAGCACTAGGCAATGAAGCGCTCATCTGCACCGCCTTACGCGTCTCCTTACGCTACCGCCGCATAAGCCAACTCGATGAAGGCTACAGCGTGCCGATGACCCCATTAGAGCATCTCGCACGAGAAGTCTACGCTGACGACCCAGCAGAGCATTTCATGCCTAAGGGCGATGGCATGAGGCCCAAAGAGCTGGTCGCACGCATGCAAAAAGCGGTCGCAGTGATGCAGTTTAAACTCGAAGGACAATTGATTGAGCGCAACCCACAATGGGAGCTCGACCACCGACGCCTCATGCACCGGATCAATAAAGCCGCGGGCACCATTACAATCGACGGTATCGAATACGAACTACGCGACAAACATCTGCCAACGGTCGATCCAGAAAACCCTTACACTCTCAGCCAGGAGGAACAAGAGTGCCTCGACCGCCTTAAAAGCTCTTTTCTGAGCAGCCAAAAATTGCGCGAGCAAATGCGCTACATGGTTGGTCACGGATCCATGTATTTACAACGTGGCGACTGCCTCATCTTCCACGGTTGCGTTCCGACGGGTCCCAACGGTAAATTCCTTTCCCTTGAGATTGATGGTCAACATTACTCGGGCAAAGCGCTCTTTGAAGAAATTGAAGTTATCGTCCGCCGAGCGCTCGAAAAACGCTCCAGCCCCGACCTCGATTTCTTATGGTATCTCTGGTGCGGACCCAAGTCCCCGCTGTTCGGTAAAGATCGCATTGCCACGCTTGAGCGCGACCTCATTGAAGACAAGACACCGCATCGCGAAAATAAAGACCCTTACTTTGACTTGATACACGAGGTCGATTTTTGCGAACGAGTGCTCGAAGCATTTGGTGCACACGCTAAGCAAGGTTTAATCGTCAATGGCCATGTCCCCGTAAAACTCAAACAAGGCGAGTCGCCAATCAAACGCAGCGGTAAAGCGATCACTATCGACGGGGCTTTTTCGGAAGCCTACGGAGATTATGGTTATACCCTTGTGCTTGAGCCAGGTAGAATCGTCCTCGCCGAGCACCACCATTTTGAATCGGTCGAATCAGCGATCAAAGATGGGGTCGACATCGTTCCAAAGACGCAGGACATTCGAGTCTTTGATCAGCCACGGCGCACCAAAGACACCGAGCGTGGTCAACGCATTCGCTACCGGATGAATGAGCTCAAGCGCCTCATCGAAGCCTACAAAAGCAATCGTTTACACGAAAGATAAGACCCTTCCAGATTCACCTATGAAACGCCTTTTATTTCTCTGTAGCCTTCTCATCGCACCCCTACTCACCACACAGGCTCAAACTGCCGAGGTTNCTGACACCTGGAGCTTGGATAAAGTATTTCAGGCATCCACACAGGTCTTCTATGGAAGCCTAGTTAANAGTATACCAGAACCAAAATTCAAGACAGGCGTCATGGGCGTGTCGATTCACGACATAGACGGAACGAAGCTACCAGAGCAGGAAATCATTTGGCCTAGAGCTAAAGAGTTGAGCTTCACCGTCGAAGAAAGCTTCAAGGGAGCACCAGGGAAGACCTTCATCGCGTTTCTACCCGACCCAGATCTGGATATTTGGACACTCGTATCCAACGAGGCTGGTGATGTCTTTCTGGCCCAGCCAGAAACCATCGATCCCTTGCTCAAAAAATTACAGCCCGAGGACTCGGGACTCTTCTTTGTGCGTCATTATTTAGGATCCAACATCCCAACAATTTATCGTGTTCGCCTTGGGCAAAAAGCGCTTGATGACTTAGCTTCATTACGCGCCTATCAAGCAGCTGGTGGAACGATCCCGCTAGATGTGATACTGGATAAAGCACGTCTCGAGAAGATCGCTCAAGCGCAACGCGATGCCAAAGCATTTAAAGGTTTTGAAGACGACTACTATAAAATATTGCGTATTCAAGATCTGGATATACGCACAAAATTGCTCGAAGATTTAGTCCAACGTATGGGCTTTGAGGGCCGCTGGGAATACTACGCATTCAAAGAGCGCTACATACAACTACATGGTGCCTATCTTGAAGCTGGTGCGATCCCATCTGGCCCATCAGAGGGAAAGGAAAAACTCTGGCACGATATATCAGGGGAGCTGCGTAAAATCGACGTCATAAAAAAAGCGCGTGCGCCTAGATAAACCGTAAAACCTAGCTAGGCAGGCCGCTCAGCTGAAAGCCCCTCAAGCAAAGCACTAGCGGATAAGCTCTGCGCGTAAGGCCTTCTCTAGCTCTAATGGCAAGCCATCTTGTGATTTCTTGCAGGCGACCACGACCGCACCGATAATCGGCGCCATCAGCCTCTTATGTATCTGAATATTAGGTGCGGCTTCTTTGAGTGCCTGTGCAAAGCGTGCTGAAAAAATTTCTGATTTTTCAAGCATGCCCCCCATCAAGATAAGTGGAGCTTCCGCTAATTTCGACTTACGATGAGTCACCACCACCATACGAACGAGCTCATGGATTGCACCGTCAACAATCTCCTCTGCAGAATCCACCCCACCCTGCGCCAATTGTATCACCATCGGGGCAAGCGCCGCAATATGTGGATTACTGATTTCGCCAATTTTCATTTTACTGAGCAACTCCTCAATAGAGTCACAATGCAAACGGCCTAAGACATGGCGCTGCCAAGCCCCACCAGGTCGACGCCCGTCATACTCCTGAAAAGTCGCTTTCATAGCTTGCTGGCCAATCCAAGAGCCACTACCCAAATCATCGTATGCAGGGCCCCAGCCTCCTGTGCGATGCGTCACTCCATCTTCATCACGCCCGAGGCAAATAGAGCCAGTCCCTGCAATCAACATCAAGCCAGGTCGATTCGCGAGCGCCCCAATTAAAGCAATATGCGCATCAGAAGTCAAAATGGGCTGTTCGCTCGGGACAGGAGTCAAATTCACCAACATCTCGCGAATATCATCTTTGTTTTTCGCAGATGCAGCTCCAGCAAGGCCGAAACAGCAAGAAACATACTCTACCCCCTCAGGCAAACCATCAAATGTTTGATCCATAAGAAGTTGCAAGTTCTCATAGAGATTCTCCATACTCACTTGTTGAACGTTTGATGGACCAACAACCGCACGCCCTAAAACTTCCCCTGTCTCAGACACCAGTAAACTTCGCGTCCGTGTGCCGCCACCATCAATCCCTAAATATGCTTTCATGTCTTATAGTTATACATGGGTTTGTAACCAACATACAAGACAGGGAAATTAAAATACACGGCATACAGCCCCAGATCAACACCAAGACCGACTCCCTACCCATAGC
>JGI26084J50262_1001532_pt1 | contig 12796 bp, 18 predicted proteins | sample SaaInl6LU_22_DNA_FD_50262 | JGI IMG/M metagenome (IMG submission 50262) | reverse complement strand
TTTAAGTTTCCCATTGGATAACCATAATTTCCAACTAATTTTTTAAATGTGTAAGCCCATGGGGGTGACAAAACTTTATCTATCCAGCCTTCTACAATAGCTGGCATTCTAAAGTTCCAAATAGGTGCAATTAGAACAATANTATCACATTTCTCAATACGTCTTCTATGATCTAGAACGTCTTCTCCAGCTTGTTCACCNGCAAAAACTGGATTGAATTTATCTTTATATAAATCTACACAATCAACTGTATTACCGTTTTTTTCTGCTGTTTTAATAAATGTATCTCTAATAGCTGCATTAAAAGACTTTTCATTATAGTGCCCGTATAAAAGAAATATTTTTTTCATTACATTAAGGGTGTATAGACTAGAAAAATTAAAAATCTATGAAAAATTTTTACGTAGTTGCTGGTATTCATAAAGATCCAAATAAAATTGAAACTATCATTAAAGATACAGAAAAAAAATTTGGACCTTTTGAGGAGATTGAAGCTAATAATTTAGCTAAGAGTTTAATTCAAAAAAATATAGATGATTTTTATCATCGTGCTTGGGTTGTTAAATCTAATAATTTAACCAAATAAAACCCAACAAACATAAAAATTACAAAGCTTACAGAATTTAAATTTAATAAAGCCAGTGAGGCTATTGCAGGTCCTGGACATAATCCAGCTAAGCCCCAGCCTGCACCAAAAAGCGATGAACCTATAATTAATTTCTTATTTAGTTCTTTATTATTTGAATAAGAAAATTTATCAGCAAAAATTGGTTTCTTATTATTTTTAAATAAATGAAAAAATGGTGAGGATATTATTAAAGCTCCAATCATAACAAATGCTAATGATGGGTCCCATTCTCCAAAAATATTTAAAAAACCTAAGACTTTAGCGGGATCTATCATCTGTGAAACAGTAAGACCTATTCCAAAAATTATTCCACAAATTAAAGATATAATCTTATTCATATTAAATTTTTTACCAAAACAGTTAAAATTCCAACAATCATAAATGTTACTGTTGCAATAATTGATCTTAAAGAAAATCTTCCAATACCACTGATGCCGTGTCCACTAGTACAGCCACCACCTATTCTTGTACCAGCTCCAACCAATAAGCCTGCAATTGCTAATAAATAAAATGAGTTTGAAATTGTGATATTGATTTCCTGTTGAGTAAATATTTTATAAACAATAGGTCCAATAATTAATCCAATTAAAAATAAAAAATTATCAAATCTATTATCTTTTGAAGTTAAAAAATTACTGGCAATTCCACTTATTCCAATTAATCGACCATTAAATACAAAAAAAATAACTACTGCTAAACCAATTAAGGATCCACCTAGAAATGCAGAGATTGGAGTAAAATTAACTATATTCATTTAACTTTGTAATACTGGAAAAGCTGGGTTTATATTTAAAAAAAGCTTTTGATATTCCATCTTTGTACATCTATTTTCAATATACTCAATATCATTACTCTCCACTAATTCTTTAGCATCAATGCTTCTAATTCCAAGTTGTAACCAAAGAACTTTAGCTCCAATTTTAACACTCTCTTCAGCATACTTGTTAGCTTCAGATGATGGTCTAAATACATCTACGATATCAATAGGTATATTAATATCTTCAAGTTTTTCAAAAACCTCTTCTCCTAAAATCTTTTGACCTTTGGCACTTGGATTAACTGGAATAACTTTAAAACCATATTTTTGCATATACTTCATCACTATTGTTGATGGCTTTTTATCATCTTTACTAACACCCACCATCGCTATTGTTTTATACTTTGAGAGAATTTCTTTTATTTTATCGTTCACTACTTATGTTTCCACTTAGGTTTTCTCTTTTGTAGAAACGCTGATATGCCTTCTTTAGCATCCATTGCCATCATATTTTTAGTCATCATTTTACTAGTGTACGCGTAAGCTTTTCTCAATGGCATTTCTAATTGATTATAAAAAGTTTGTTTTCCAATTTTAATTGTAAGACTTGATTTTGAAGCAATAGTTTTAGCAACTTTTAACACTTCATTGTTTAATTTTGATTTAGAAAAATGATTGTTAATTAGTCCAATTTCTTTTGCGTAATCTGCTTTAATAGGCTCTCCCGTTAACAGCATATGCATCATTCTTTTTCTATTAACCTTTCTACTAACAGCAACCATCGGCGTGCTGCAAAATAAACCGATATTTACACCTGGTGTTGCAAAAATTGCATCATTAGAACTATAAGCTAGATCACANCTTGCAACTAACTGACAACCTGCTGCAAATGCTGCTCCATGAACTTTTGCAATAACTGGCTTTTTTCCTTCAACTATTTGAAGCATCAACTTTGANCAAAGATTAAAAAGTTTTTGATATTTTTCTCTTTTCTTTAATCCACTTACTTCTTTTAAATTGTGACCCGCACTAAAACCTTTTCCAGACCCTTCAATAATTATTACCTTAATATTTTTGTCTTCATCTAATTTTTTAAAAGCTTTAATTAAATCTCCTAAATTTTTTAATGAAAGAGCGTTATATGTTTTTGGTTCATTAATGATGATTGAGGCAATATCTTTATTTAAAAGTTTAATTTTAATATTACTTAAGTTTGCCATCTTCTCTCATTTTGGCTCTAATTTTTGTTGCAGAGATTTGTTGAATTTCCTCTGACAAAACAACTTCTTCTATTTTGTAACCAACTCCTCTTCCGTAACAAATATTAGTAATATTAGGAACCATCATTATTTTAAATCTTCCTTCAAATTCTGGGTTTAACTTTTCTTCAATATTTTTTTTAACTGTGTCAAAATCAAATGGATTATCGTCAACACCTTGAACATCTCTTATTTGAATGCAAACTTGACCTGTTTTTTTAATAATTTCTTGAAATAAAGCATAGTGACCATCATGAAATGGTTGCCATCTGCCAAGCATTTGTGCTGTTGGTTTTTTATTATCCCATTCGTAAGCCATTATTTTATCTCCTTTACTATTATTGGTGCCCAATGTTTAGCATCTTGAGTTGTAACCTGACAATCAAATTTTTCAGGCTTTACAAACATCTTGTTAGTATCGTCAAAACGTCCTTCTTTTATTGTATTTACCCAAACTATATAATCTGCAGGAAACAAGTTTCTTGCCTCCGGTGTTGGGCAAACAAAGTCTGCTACAACATAATTTCCATCATCTTTTAATTTTTTTGCAAAATCTGCCATTCTACTTGCTTGTCTTGTTCTGCCTTCTTCTGAAAAATCCCAATCATTAGCTTCTTTTCTAACTTCATCAGCATTAAGTCTTTTAGCATTTAGTAATGGAGCAATTTCATTTGCTAAAGTTGTTTTGCCAGATCCTGGAAGACCCATAATTAATATTATTTTCATTTTAAACTAAGTTTGTTGCAACCCATTTATGAAATTCATGTGTAGGGTTATCCATTATCGGTGAAAAATTCCCACCATTATATACTGGTGAATTTCTACCTTCTTGCATACCCTCAATAGCTTTTATATCCTCAATCATTACTTCCTTCCAAAATTCTGAATTTTTTTTTCTCATCTCAGCAAACTCAGAACCATTTGCACTATCATCACCAACATAATACATCATTAAATGCTCTTTAGTCTCACTAATAGACTTAGGTTCTAACCAAAAAACATAAAAATGGTCTACATGAAGACCAATCATTACATTTGGAAATAAAGCGATATACTCAGCTTTGCTGAATAAGTCTTTAGGCCAATTTGGAAAATTATTGAAACTTTGATTTCCTTTAACAGGTTGATCATATTTATTTGTTCCTTGGCCAGCAAATCTATTTGGTAAACCTTGAATATGGTAATGATCACTAATATTTGAAACTTTATTTAATTCAGGATGTATCCAAGGCAATGATAACTTTCACAGTAATTCTCTATTGCAAACTTCCAATTACACTTAACATCAAGACTGAAGTATCCATGATCTTTTGAGTGCTTAAGTAATTTTTGATCTTCCTTAGATATAAATTTTGACCATCTTTCTTCGAGAGGCTTGATATATTCATCAAACTCTAATTCATTACTATTTATATTGATAAATATTATATCCATCCAAATTTTGGTTTTAACCTCTTTTAAATTGCTCGATGATTTATCGAATTTTTCTGTCTCATGAACATTTAGGCCTCCTATGTGAGGTGTCGCAACCAACTTTCCATCAAAATCGTAGGACCAGGAGTGGTATGGACATCTTAAGACATTTTTCAAAGCACAAGGCTCATCTAAAAGCTTGAAGCCTCTATGGCTGCAGACATTGTGAAATACCCTTATTTTTTTCTCTTTATCTCTTAAAATAATAAGAGGGATGCCTAGTAAATTATAAGGTTGAGCATCTCCTACATTTGGCACAGAACTTCCAACGCCAATCACCGTCCATTTATCCTTGAAAATCCTCTCTCTTTCAATGCTTAGATAGTCAGAGCTAGTGTAGCACTCGTTTGGTAGGCCATGGGCTTTCTCGATGGGGTTCCCAACCACTCTAATTTTTTCCAAGTCCAAGATTTTTGAAAGTTGAAGATTTTTAAGATTTTCAGACATTAAAAAAAATTATCACCAGCACAATTTTTGGCAACAAATATTTTATCCACAAGATGAATTTCTTTGACAGCATATACAAAAAAGATAATCATCAGGAAAAATGAATTTTTCACTTGAGGTTGGACCTCAAACAGATCTTAATACACTGCCTCCCGTTAAGGATGTTTATGTAACTATGCTTCCAGGAGGAGACTATAAAGAGACAGCTAACCAAACAGCGGCGTTAGTTAAAAAAGGATTTAATCCAGTTCCACATTTTCCAGCACGATCAATTACGGATGATGCTCAGCTTAAAGATTACATTGCAAGATGTAAAGATGTGGGTGCTAAACAAGCTTTAGTTATTGGAGGAAGTAGAGAGCCAGTTGGAAAATTTGATAGTTCAATTCAAATTTTAGAAACAGGATTTTTTGATGGAATTAAAATAGGAATAGCAGGACATCCAGAGGGAAGTCAGGATATTTCTGATAAAGAATTAGAAAAGGCTATGATAGATAAAAAACCTTACGCCGACTATATAGTGACCCAGTGGTTATTAGAAAGTCAACCTATCGTAGATTTCATTTCTAAGCAGTCAGTACCAGTGCATGTAGGAATTACTGGGCCAATGAAAATAACTAGCTTAATTAAATTTGCTAATATTGTCGGGGCGAAAAATTCTATAAATTTTCTTAAGTCTAATTTTAGTAAGGCATTAGATTTATTGAAACCTAAAGACCCTAATGAATTAATTGGGAAAGTGAAAGAGTTTACTGGTAACTTCCACATTTATACATTCGGCGGCTTGAAGGAAACAAACAAGTGGTTGAAGGAGAACGGTTATGTCTAATGAATTTGACTATACTAAACTAAATCATGTAACTTCAGTTGATCAATCAGATCGTGAAGTACCATACAACTTAAGACAGAGTGGGCCTACAAAAGTTGAAATGTTAATTTCAACAAGAGTAAGAAAATCTCCGTATTGGCATTTATCAATGCAAGCAGGTTGTTGGAGAGCAACTGTATACAATCGTATTTATCACCCAAGAGGATATGTAAAGCCCGAAGATGGTGGAGCGATGGTTGAATATGAAGCAATTAAAAATCACGTTACAATGTGGAACGTTGCTGTTGAAAGACAAATTAGAGTTAAAGGTCCGGATGCAGAAAAGTTTACTGACTACGTTATAACTAGAGATGCAACTAAAATCTCACCCATGAGAGCAAGATATGTAATTTTATGTAATGCTTATGGTGGTGTTTTAAATGATCCTATTCTTCTTAGAATTTCAAAAGATGAATTTTGGTTCTCACTATCAGACTCTGATATTGGAATGTATCTTCAAGGTGTTAACGCTGATGGAAGATTTGATTGTACAATTGAAGAAATTGATGTTTGCCCAGTGCAAATTCAAGGACCTAAATCAAAAGCTTTAATGAAGGATCTTATTGGAGATCAAGTGGATCTAGATAACATGCCTTTCTATGGTTTAGCTGAAGCAAAAGTTGGTGGTAGAGATTGTGTTATTTCACAATCTGGTTTCTCAGGTGAAGCTGGATATGAAATCTACTTAAGAGAAGCAACTAAATACGCTGACGATATGTGGAATGCTGTTCTTGCTGCAGGTAAAAAACATAGCCTAATGGTTATAGCCCCTGCTCACCACAGAAGAATTCAAGCTGGAATTCTTTCTTGGGGACAAGATATGGATCATCAACACAACCCTTTCCAGTGTAACCTTGGTTACCAAGTGTCACTATCTGGCAAAGGTGAGTGGAATAAAAAAGCTGACTATGTTGGAAAAGCTGCATTAGAGAAAATGGGTGCAGATCTTAAGGCTGGTCAAAAACCTTACAAACTTCAGTTAGTAGGTCTTGAGTTGGGTGGAAAACCAATTGAAGAATATGCTCCTGACTTTTGGTTAGTGTCACCTGAGAGTGGTGGAGATCCTGTAGGATTTATCACATCACCTTGGTATCACCCTGAAAAAGGTCAAAATATAGCAATGGGATATGTGCCATTTGATGGAACATTAAATGCTAATGGTTTCCCTAAAGGTAAAGTTGGAACTAAGTACAAAGTTCACTTACCTGCTAAATATTCTGACACACCAGGAACACCTGTTGATGCTGTGGTAGTGGATATTCCATTTACAGAATCGTTTAACGCAAACACAAGAGAAGTCGTTAAAGGTTAAATTAATTATTTGGGGGAGGTTAATTCTCCCCCACTAATAATGACAAAATCATTCCTAATCGTAATTTGCATAATAATAGTAATTGCTTTAATACTCTTTCCACTATTTGTTTCTTACAAAGCTCAGAAAAATAGTAAAAAAAATAAATAATGTTTGGTCAATTTTTAAATATAGTTGTTCGGTCTATTAAATTAGATAAATCTCTTTACAAAGATAATAAGAACTTTGGTGAAGCTGCAATATATTTTGCAGGCCTTATCATGATACTAGACGGGTTAGCAGGAGCTGTTGCAGCAAACACTGTTATTAAAACTGCTGTTGCAATGTCTGGTTTAACTGCCATTCTTACTTGGTTTGTATGGGGACTATTTATTTATGTGATCGGTGTAAAATTATTTCCAGATAAAGATACTAAAGTTTCATTTAAAAAAGTTTTAACAGCTGTTGGGTTTGCTCATGCACCAGGGCTTTTAAGATTTTTTGCTGTAACACCAGATTTAATGATCCCAATTATATTTTTAACTCAGTTCTGGATATTTGCTGGATTAATCATTTCAACAAAACAAGTTTTAAATCTAAAGTCTAATTTTAAATCATTTGGAATAGTCTTTTTAGCTTTTTTAATAATTGCTTTTCTTTCAATATCTTTTGTAATGAGCAAAATGAATGCTTTGCCTATAAGCAATATCAGTTAAATTGGAAATATAGTTTTTGAAAGCTTACAAGAATTACAGGTTTTAAATCCTGTTAAAATTAAATTTTGAGAAACACTCGGGTCTTCTTTTTTACACTCTTCACAAAAATTATCTAATTGAAGAACTTCTTCATCATTATTATCTTGATCATTAAAGTCTTTAGTCATTATCAGTAAGGCCAGCTCCTGCTCCACCTTGTTTTAAGCTTTCATTTTCTTCAACAAACGTTTCTTCTGAAAGCTTATAAAGCTCATTCCATTCTTTTTCTTCAAACGAGTCTCTGTTTTCTAAAATTTTTAAATAAATATTTTCAGCAGATTCGATTATTTCGTTTTTAGTGTAATTAGAATAAATATTATTATTAAAGTTTAATAAAAACTCCCTGTCATCNATTTTTAAGAATATTCTTTTACCGATTACCTCAGCTGCTCTACTTACAAATGGTAGGAAAAGTAATGGATATGAGACTTTTTTAAACGTTATCTCATTTAAAGTTTCTAGAGTTTTAATCTGATCTAAAAAATTTACCCCTGCGATTATTGGGCAATAATCATTTTTACCAGCCTCATTGTCTTGCTTTATGATGCTGATATTCTCTAACCTTATTTCTTTTTTTTTCTTAAAAAAACTATTTAAGTTTTTAATTCCAGGCAAACTAAAAATTTCGAGTAGTCTTATATTTTTTCCAATCTCTTCTGCAATCCCCCATGAATATCCTGCAGCTCTACTTGATCTTTTAGAAACTGTATCTATTTCGCTTAATGATCTCATGTTGATTAATTATAAACCCAATGTTCATCATAGTTTTTTAATTGTTCTGGTAGGGGTGCTCCTTGAAACATACATATTCTTAGCCACTTATCAGAACGTGGATCAAATTTTAATGCTCCAAAAAAAGATAATTTTAGTCTCAACATATCAATAGGCATTATTTCTTGGCCAATAGTATTGTCTTGTATTTCCGAATAAGGAAATTTCTCCACTATAAATGCTCTTCTTACAACGTGTCTTAACTCATTATTGGTTGATAAAAATTTAGCAATAGTCCAACTATTTTTAGTAACCGATAACGATTCATAAAGTTTTTTAATATCTCTTGCAATTGCTAAGGGTTGCTCTAACTCAGCACCCACTTCATCAAATCTATTTGCTAGTCTAGGTTCCTCTTTATTTTTTGAGATAAACCAAAAATTTAAATTATTTTCATCTTTGGTAAAATCTATTGTTAAGATATCTGGATATTTTTTTTCTAAAATTAGCTTTAAGTCTTCTACCGTTCGCTCAGTTGGAATATTGAAATATTTTTCTTCTTCAGAGCTCATTTCTTTAATTAACGGGGATGTTATATCATCATAAGGTTCCATCATCATTGAGACGACATATTCGATGCATTCTTCACAGTATTTTTTTTCTAAATACAGATATAATTCGTTAAAGGCATAATCTTGCTCGAAATTAAATTCATTATCTAGATAGACAATAAATTCATTAAGATCTTTCAATAAAGATTTAATCTTATTTATTTGATATTTACTTTCAGTATTCCAAGAAGTGATATTCTTTATTGATTTTTTTAAACATTCTAAAAATAAGTTTTTATCTTTCTCTGATATTGTTTTTATCTCTCTTATTTTTTTTAAAGAAATTTCTCTTGCTGAAATCCAGTTATTTAAAAGAGTTGGATGATTAACAATAAATGGAGCCATTCCAAGACCTGTAGAATTTCCTATTCCTAAACCTTTACAAATATTTATATCAAGATTTACAGCTTTTTTTGGATTCTTACTTTTTGCAACGTGATTAACTTGATCAAAAGTAAATTGTCTTACCAGATAAACCAACATCATTTCCAATCTAAATGGACCATATATTTCTTCTCGGTCTTTAATTCTAAATCTGTCTGCTAAGCCAAATTTACCTGACCCATAAACTGCTGTGGTTCTATATAAATAACCAACACTAGTTAACAAATCATTATCAGGCTGCTTACCTTCGCTTAAACATTCAACCACATGATTGAAAACTCTTACTGATTTATTAGCTCTTGAAAGAGTTAATTCTTTATAAGAAAGTCTGCCAAATTCTTGTTTNGGTACTTCGTTTTTTAATCTTTCAATATCTTGTTTTTTTGGAACACCATCAAAAAGTGTGAAGGCTGCATCCCATTTGGTAGCTATAACTCTATCTGATCTTTCATTATCATCTAATTCATTTGCAAAACAAATTAATGAATACACTCTATTTTTTTTCTTAAATGAATAAACTGCAGTACCATAACCATGTTCGTTTAATTCAAATAAATCTCTTTTGTAATTCCAATCCTTAAACTCTTTTAAAAAACTTCTTAAAAATGAAAGTTTAGATTGATGAAAAGACCCAAGTCTTGATAGCTTCATTACTACATTGGGATCTCTTAAAGAAATNTTCATTGNTTCATTTCTTTGTAAAAATTGTACCAGTTGTTTCCAAGAATTCCATTTACTTCACTTTCTGAAAAACCAACTTTTTTAAGTCCTATCTCTAAGTTTTCAAATCCTCTTGCATCTNNAAACCAATCAGGTTGTTTTGGAAAACCAGGTTTNTTTTTAGACCCTTCTCCATAATTTTTGCTTTTAGTCCAAGTACCATTTCTCATCCACTCAACAATNGTATCTGGTTGGTTTAAACAAAGATCTGAACCTATTCCAATTTTTTCAACNCCCATAATCTCAGCAGTCTTAGCTGTCATTTCACAAAANCTTTCCAAAGAACAATCTGTNCCATCTTTTAAATGATGAGGATATAAAGANAGACCCAACATTCCTTTGTGTTTGGATAAAATTTTTAATAGTTCGTTTGATTTGTTTCTCTTAGCTGGNTGCCAAAATGATGGATTTGCATGAGTTATTGCAATTGGTTTTTCACTTATCTCAATTGCATCAATTGTACTTTTTTCTGCTGAATGAGACATGTCTATTACAAGACCTAATCTATTCATCTCTTTAATTACCTCTTTACCAAAATTAGTAACCCCACTATCTATTGCTTCATAACATCCCGTCGCTAGTAAGGACTGATTATTATAAGTAAGCTGCATAAACCTACATCCTAAATCATAAACTTTTTCAACCAATCCAATATCATCTTCTATAGGTGAACAATTTTGAAAACCAAAAAAAACTGCAGTTTTATTTTCAGATTTAGCTTTTTCAATATCTTTAAAACTTTTACCGTGAAAAATTAAGTCGGAATTTTCTGAAAAGTGATTTTCCCAATTTTTTAATACCGTTTTTAGCTCATCAAAATCTTCGTGGTAAACAATAGTTACATGGATTGCATCCAGTCCTGCTTGTTTATTGATCTGAAAAATTTCTCTAGACCAGTTACAATATTGTAAATTATCAATTTTAAAATTCATTGTGATCTTCTTTGTTTTAAAGAATACCAATAAGATAGATAAATTCTATTAATTTTATTGAAATTTTAGGCTTAATTTGAAATAACAATTTACGTTAGAATAAAATTACAACAAATGGCTAAAAATAAATTAAACAAAGTATCAATTGTTATGGGTAGTCAATCTGACTACAAAACCATGANATTTTGTCAAAATATTCTTAAAAAATTAAACATAAAATTTGAAACAAAAATAATATCAGCTCATAGAACCCCTAAAAGAATGTATGAATTTGCTATTAATGCTGAAAAAAATGGTATTGCAGTAATTATTGCTGGAGCTGGTGGATCTGCACATTTACCAGGAATGATTTCAGCCCTTACTTCTCTACCGGTACTAGGTGTTCCAATTGAAAGTAAAAAGCTGAAAGGTCTTGATAGTCTTCTATCCATTGCACAAATGCCAAAAGGAATACCTGTTGGAACATTAGCAATTGGAGAAGATGGTGCAATTAATGCTGCCTTATTAGCTGCATCTATTATTGGTCTTAGTGATTNNACTGTTAAGAGAAAATTAAATCAGTTTCGTTTAAATCAAAGCAAATCTGTTAAAAAAAAACCTAAATAGTTGTAAAATATGTCTAAACCAATTCTTGGAATTATAGGGGGAGGTCAATTAGGTAGTATGCTTGCTATTGCTGCAAATAANCTTGAAATTAAAACAGTTATTTTTTGCAATGATATTGATGCTCCTGCCCAAAATTTTTCTAATGATTTTGTACANGGTGAATATAATGATAAAAACAAGATTAATGAGTTTTTGAGTAAAGTTGATGTTGTAACTTANGAATTTGAAAATATTCCCTATGAAACATTAAATGAAATTAATAAAATAAAACCTGTTTTACCAAAACCTTCTGTAAATAGAATAATTCAGCATAGATTAGCAGAAAAAGATTTTATCAATAATCTAAATATAAGAACTACAAGATATGTATCTATTGAAAAAAAATCTGAAATGGATTCTGTTGAAGATTTATTACCTGGTATACTTAAAACTACTACATTAGGATATGATGGCAAAGGTCAACACCCTATTAACAGTTTAGAAAATTTAGACTCAATTGATGTTGATTATTCAAAAGGTTATATTTTAGAAAAATTAGTAAAATTAAAAAAAGAAATTTCAATAATCATTACTAGGTTTGATATTCAAAAATATGAAATTTATGAACCCATTGAAAATGAACATGAAGATCAAATCTTAAGAAATTCTAAAATTCCAGCAGAGATTAGTGATAAAATATTAGAACAATCAAAACTATGGGCTACAACAATTGCAGAAGAATTAAAATATGTTGGAACTTTGTGTGTTGAGTTTTTCATTGACAGGAATGATAACCTTTATGTAAATGAAATTGCACCAAGAGTTCATAACTCAGGGCATCTAACAATTAATGCGTATAATGTAAGTCAATTTGAAAATCATGTAAGAGCAGTTTGTAAACTAGAGCAAATACCTCTTAAAAAAATATCCAATGCAATGATGACAAATATAATTGGAGATCAAATTACTAATTACAGAAATAAAGAACACAATGAAAATGAATTTTTCTTTGATTATCTTAAAAAAGAAATTAAACCAAAAAGAAAAATGGGGCACCTAACAACTCTTCTTAAGTAGATATTTCTCATATGCTAAAATCAATCGAAGGAAATTTTGATAATCCAGAAGTTCATGAGCTACTTATAAAGCATTTCATTGAGTTAAGATCTGTGTCACCTGAAGGTAGTGCTCACGTACTTGATATAGCTGGATTAAAAGATCCAACTATTAAATTTTGGAGCCTGTGGGAAGAAAATGACCTAATGGGAAGTGGTGCATTAAAATTCCTAGATAATGAACATGGTGAATTCAAATCTATAAGGGTTAGTGACAACTTTAGAGGTAAAGGAAATGGTACAAAAGTCATAAATCATCT
>JGI26084J50262_1001531_pt1 | contig 12800 bp, 12 predicted proteins | sample SaaInl6LU_22_DNA_FD_50262 | JGI IMG/M metagenome (IMG submission 50262) | reverse complement strand
CGCGCGCTTTGCTCGGCCGCAACCTGTGCGAGCGCAGCATTCAGGCGGCTTCCCAAGGCCTCTATCTGCACCAGAGCATCAGCATCGCGCGCCTCGGAGGCATCGAGCAGCGCCTGCAACGCGCCCAATTGTGACCGCAGAGCCGCGATCTGTTCATTGAGAACCGCAATGCGGCGCTGCCCTTCGGCTGATTGCGCCTGCGCCTCAGCCAATTGCTGGTTGGCCACCGCAAGCAGCGCGGCTTGGCGTTCCACCTCGGTCAGCTCGCGGTCTTCCATCTCGGCAATTTGGGCTGCTAATTCATCCCGCGACAACGAGGCCGCGGCCAGCATGGTCAGGGTTTCCTCGGCCTCGCGGCGCTGTTCTTCCAAGGCCAATGTCATTGCCGTCAACTCGGCATCGGCATTCTCAAGGCGTTCGCGCAACGCCTCAGCCGCGGCGGCCTCAACCAGACGGGTGGCCTCTTCCTCGGAGATGGCGGTTTGAAGGCGGTCAATTTCGGCCAATTGCCCTTCGGTTTGCGTCTCCAGATCAGCCACCAGAGCCTCAAGCGCCTCGCGACGGGCGGCTGCCTTTGAAGGCGGTCAATTTCGGCCAATTGCCCTTCGGTTTGCGTCTCCAGATCAGCCACCAGAGCCTCAAGCGCCTCGCGACGGGCGGCTGCCAAACGTGCGGCTTCTGCGGCGGCATCTATCTCGCTGCGGGCCTGTGCAAGCGCAAGGTTGAGCGCCTCGCTTTGGCTCAGGCTTTCGGCCAATTCGGCGGCCGTAGCATCTAACTCGGTGGCCGTGGCATCCCGCTCGGCAATCGTAGTATTCAGCTCGGCGGTCAGCTCGGAATTTGCAGCCAGAAGCGAGGCAACCTGTTCCTCGAAACTGGCAATTTGCGCGGTCTGTTGGGCATTTGCCGCATTCAGCGTTGCGATCAGGCTTTGTTGCGCCTCGATCTCGGCATTGGCCTCCTCAAGGCTGGTGCCAAGGGTGGCCACCCGCGCCTCCAAACGATCCGCGCGCCCCTGTTCGAGGCCGAGCGCATCGGCCAGTTCATTGAGTTGCGAATTGAGAAGGTTCAGTTCTTCGTCTTGCGTGCTGATCTCTTCGCTTAGAACAAATTGAACCACCATGAAGATGGTCAGCAGGAAGATCATCACCATCAAAAGGGCAGTGATCGCATCCACAAATCCCGGCCAGATCGCGGCGGTAAATCGGTTGCCTGTCCTACGGTGGAAGGCCATCGCGGATTACTCTTTCGCCTTGGGCGCGCGGCGCGGCGCGGGGGCATCATTGGGTTCCGGCGTCGCAGCCGCTTGGGTCAAGGCGCGCAAGGCCGAGCTAAGTTCGTTGATATCGCCGCGCAGGGCCGAAATTTCCTGCTGCCGCCCTGCCCCGATTTCCTCGAAAATCTTGAGCAATTGCACATCAATCGAGCGCAGGCGCATCTTGGCCTCGTCATCCATGCCGCCGCTATCGCCCTGCATCGACAGCATGGCCTCAGATAGGCGATCTTGCGCCACAGCCAGACGTTCCGTGGCAGCCACCTGCCCTGGTCCCAGTCTTTCCGTCAAATTCTCAACCGAGGCGGCCAATGAAATCAGGCGGTCTTCTGTCTCAGCGCGGCGTGTCTCGGAGCGCGCAAAAAGGCTCTCGAGGCTATCGATCTGATCTACCATGTGATCCAAAACGGTCGCCACCGCCGCGCGGTCAATACCGCCGCCCTCGCCATCTCCGTCACCCGTGGAAAATCCGACACGGGTGATGGTCGAGAGCCATTCCTCCATCTCGCGGTAAAAGCGGTTCTGGCCATGGCCTGCGAACAGCTCCAGCAGGCCGACAACCAGCGAGCCTGCAAGCCCGAGCAGCGAGGACGCAAAGGCCGTGCCCATGCCGCCCAATTGATCCTCAAGCCCCGCCATCAGCCGTCCGAAAACAGCCATCCCCTCTTCGCCCTCGGTTGGTTGCAGCGAGCGGATCGTTTCAACAACGGCAGGAACAGTGGTGGCGAGACCAAAGAATGTGCCCAAAAGGCCCAAGAAAATCAGAAGGTTCGCAATGTAGCGCGTGATATCGCGGCTTTCTTCCATCCGCGCACCGACCGAATCCAGAACAGAACGCGACGAGGCCGTTGAAAGCTGCATCCGCGCGCCACGCCCCCGCAGGACACCCGCCAAAGGCGCCAAAAGCTGCGGCACACGATTGCTTTGCGTACCTTGCAAACCCGATGCGGTGCTCTCAATCCATGAGACCGAGGAATAAAGCTGCAATACCTGCCAAAAACAGGCCAGCACACCCACAAGAAACACAACGGCGATTGTGCCGTTCAGATAGGGGTTGGCCAAAAAGACAGGCTGGACCATCGGGAAGATCAGCACACTCCCGAAGGCAAACAGCCCGCAGATGATCAACATCAGCAAAATCTGACGCGTCGGTCTGGTGAAACGAAGCGCCTCGGCGCTGTCTGCTCTGCTTGTCATTGCGGTTCTCTGACGCTTGCTTGGCCTGTCGCGGACAGACTAGCCGCGTTCCGCCGCGCTGCCAACACTCGCCTTTAGCTGCAGCACGCGCTCGACAAGCCAATCAAGATCGGGGTCTGCCAACCCCAGAGAGGCCAGATGCGACGCGGTTTGAAGAAGATATTCATCATTCGGGCCACGCCCCCCCACCGCTTGGGCGATGATTTGGGCTTGGTCCTCCAAGGGCATGCCGCCCAGATATTGCTCATGATCGCGGTCGATCACATAAGTCAGCACATCGCCTTGCGCGGGACCATCATGGAATTGGAGCCTCTGGCGGGTTTCGACATAGGCCGAGGAAATCAGTTCACGTTCGCGCAAATAGGCAATCGTGGCCTCTTCACTGCCCGTTTCCGCGCGAAAGGCGATCCCGTCGCAATAGCTGTCAGGCGCAACATCAAGGGCCAGCACCAAGCCCGGAGCCTCGGGCGTGCCGCGATGATGGATGGAGGACATGCAAAAAGACCGATGCCATCCGTCGAGCCGCGCAACACGGCGCTCGGCCACAGGAAAGCCGGGGTTCCAGATCAGGCTGCCATAGCCAAACACCCAAAGAGGATCATGCGACATCGGATTGGTCCTTTCTTCAACTCTTGCCTATATGCAGGGTGAAGGCGGGTTTGAAGGGGAATCGAAGCCAATGCGGAAACTGATCTGGGTTATCGTCATCTTGACCGCTGGTTGGGGGGCGATCTGGTTTGCAGGGGCAAAGGCCAGCGAGGCGCTTTTGGCGGGCTGGCTGGAGGATCGCGCGGCCGAGGGCTGGCTGGTGAATTATGCCGAGCTCTCGACAGGCGGATTTCCAAGCTTGCTCAGAACCGAGATTTCGCAATTGCAACTGGCCGATCCCGAAACAGGATGGGCATGGGAAGCGCCTTTGGTCATTTTACAACAGCGCCCGTTGCGCGCCGATCAAGTCACCGCCATCTGGCCAGATCAGCAAAGCCTTGCCTCGCCCTTCGAGCGGCTGGAGATCACCAGCAGCGAGATGACCTCGGATCTGGATCTGCGCCCCTCGGCCAATCTGGCCCTTGATCTCTCGGAGACGCAATTGCGCGATCTGGCGATTGCCAGCAGCGCGGGTTGGTCCAGCAGCCTACGGACAGGCACGCTTGTGGCGCAACGGGTCGAGGGCGAAGATCAGCTTTATGATCTGGTGTTCGAGGCCGAGGGCTATGTGCCGCCCGAAGGCGCATCCCGCATTCTGGACCCTGCGGGGCTTTTGCCTCAGGAGATCGAAACGCTGCGCATCGAGGGGCAGTTCGGGTTTGACCGCCCATGGGATCTGGATGCGCTTGAGGTTGCGCGCCCGCAATTCACCTCAATCGAGCTTGAGGAAGCACAAGCGGTATGGGGCGATATGCGATTGCGCGCCTCGGGTGATTTGGTGGTGGATAGCACGGGCAGACCTGTAGGCGAGATTGCCATCCGCGCCGAAAACTGGCGCGCGATGCTGGATCTGGGCGTGAATGCGGGCGTAATTACAACGGATGCGCGCCGCATGATTGAGCGTGGTTTGGGCTTTCTGGCAGGGCTTGGCGGCGATCCAGATAATCTTGATGCCCCTTTAAGCTTTCGGGATGGGCTGATGTTTTTTGGTCCAATCCCGATCGGGCAAGCGCCACAATTTGTTCTGCGTTAGGGGCTTTGCCCCTTTTGGCCTATGGCCAATTCACCCCAAAGTATTTGGGAAGCAAAGATGCAGCCTCAGCGGCAATAGGGACCCGAGCGGTAGCTTGCGACATCAAAATGGAAATGGTCGCGGTGGAACCGATCGGAATTCGGGCCAAGCACAGTGCCAAAGGGGCCACAGGCTTCTTGATGCATGCGGCGCAGCAGGCGCGAGCTTTGACCCGAGCGCCATCCCGTAAGCACCGTTAATTCCCTGCCATTCACAAGACCGATGCCCGCGATATCGATGGCATTGCCTGTGGAATGCTCGGACAGGCGCGCGCCGGGTTGGTTATTGCGGGTACGGCAGGCATAGGAGGCCACCACGCGGAGCGAGGACACACCGCCACCTGTGCGCCCGACCACAGGAACAACGCCCTCCCGTAACCATGTTTGCAGCGCGAGGGCTGCATCACAATTCAAGGTGGCCGGCTGGTTCANCGTGACGCCATCGATTTCGCGAACACGGACAGGCTCGGGGATGCCGCAGCCCCTGATCCGACCGGGGATGGTTTCAAGCCGATCTCCCAAAATGCCTGCGCTGCCGCAAAGCGCCCCTCGGGCTCCGGGCTGCGTTACCCGCCCCGGTGTTGCGCGTGTGGAGGCCGCGCGGCTGCGGTCCTCCAAGCCATCAGGGCGCAAGCTGGGGCGGAGCGAGATGGCAGCCGCATATTGCGTGGCACCTTCAATCACCCGCACCTCGACGCTGCGGCGCACCGTCCCGAAAAGGCCACGTCGTTCGATGACTTGTGTCGTGGTTTCAGCGCTGACAGGAGTTGCATCGGCCTGAACGGGGGCGGAGGACTGAACGGGTTGCGCAGGCGGCATGCCGCCGCGTGCTTGCGGGCGCAAAGATCCGCGCGGAGCCAATGATGAAGCCCGAAGAATAACGGTCGTCGCCGCGGCAGGCTCCGTCGGGGCACGCACGGCTTCGGCCGTTTCGGTCTGATCAGCAGGTGTTGGAACGGCTGGTGCAGGTGAGGCTTGGGGGCGTACAATCGGGCGTAGTGAATTAGACGGGGCCTCCGCCAAAAGCGGTTGCGCTGTCATCACCAAAATTGCCCCCAAAACACCCCAAATTCGCATCATGGCATTTTGGGTGGCCGTGGTTTGGAACTTGTGCGCCCGAAATTCGGCGCATCCGTATCCTGACCCGCTTCGATGATGCCACGACGAATTTCGCGGGTGCGGGTGAAGTAGTCATGCAAATGATCCCCATCGCCCGTGCGGATCGCGCGCTGAAGCGCGAAGAGCTCCTCGGTAAAACGGCCAAGGATTTCCAGCGTGGCCTCTTTGTTCGACAGGAAAACATCGCGCCACATNGTNGGGTCAGANGCNGCTATCCGCGTGAAATCGCGGAAACCTGCGGCGGAATATTTGATCACTTCGCTATCTGTCACGCGGCGCAGATCATCTGCGACACCCACCATCGTATAAGCGATCAGATGCGGCGTGTGGGAGGTGACGGCCAGCACCAGATCATGGTGATCGGCATCCATTTCCTCGACATTGGCGCCGCATTTTTCCCAAAGCAGGCGCAAATTGGCGACTGCTTGGGGGTCTGCCTCAGCCTCGGGTGTGATGAGGACATAGCGGTTGTCGAACAATTCGGCAAAACCCGAATTGGGGCCAGAATGCTCGGTTCCCGCCAAAGGGTGGGCGGGGATGAACTGCACATTTTCAGGCACATGCGGGCCAACCGCGCTGATCACATCCCGTTTGACCGACCCCACATCACTGAGCGTGGCCCCTGCCTTGAGATGCGGCGCGATCTGTTCAGCGACCTGCGCCATCACGCCCACGGGCACACATAGCACCACCAGATCGGCATCTTTCACGGCTGAGGTGAGATCATCCTCGATCCGGTCGCAAAGCTGGATATCGCGCGCGATCTGGCGGCTGCCTGCGGAACGGGCATAGCCGACCACTTCCCCCGCCAGCCCCGCGCGCTTGATCGCAAGCGACAAAGAGCCTGCAATAAGGCCAAGGCCGATGAGCGCCACTCGGTCATAAATCTGGCTCATTGCGCCCCCTTGAAACCCGCAAGTGCATCCAGCACGCGGGTATTGTCATCAGGTTGGCCCACGGTGATGCGCAGGCATTGCGGCAGCTTATAGCTTTTGGGATGGCGCACGATAATACCGCGGGATTTGAGATAGACATCCGCCGCATCGGCCTCGGCCTCATCCTTGAAGCGCGCCAGAACAAAATTGGCAAAGCTTTCATCGCAAGGAATGCCGATCTGGCGCAAGCTTCCGGTCAGCCTTGCGCGTTCCTCGGCATTGATCCGCACACAGTTCTGCGCGAATTCGGTATCAAGCGCTGCCGCTTGCGCCCCCGCCAATGCCAAGGTCGACAGATTGAAAGGTTGGCGGATACGCCCCAGCACATCGATGATGGATTGGTCCGCATAGCCCCAACCAACCCGCAAACCGCCCAAACCATAGAGCTTGGAAAAGGTGCGTGTCATGACAACATTCGCACGCGCTTCGACCAAGGCCTTGCCGCCATCATAGCCTTCGGCAAATTCGGCATAGGCGGAATCGATCACCAAAAGGCACCGCTCGGGCAAGGCATCGGCCAGACGCGCAAGGTCATCCGTGCCAAGCATGGTGCCTGTGGGATTGGCGGGATTGGCGATAAACACAAGCCGTGTGCGATCGGTCAGGCCCGCGATCAGGTGGTCGATATCGACGCGGCGTTCGACCTCGGGAACCTCGACAGGGGTTGCCCCCACCATCAGCGCACAGATGCGATACATCGAGAAACCATGCTCGGTATAAAGCACCTCGTCGCCCTGCCCTGCATAGGCGTGACACAGGAATTGCAGCACCTCATCCGAGCCGACACCGCAGATCACGCGGGCAGGATCAACGCCGTGGATTTGGGCAATCGCGTCGCGCAACTCGGCATGATCGGTGGAGGGGTAGCGATGCATCTCCTCGGCTGCGGCCTTGATCGCGGCCACGGCTTTGGGGCTCGGGCCGAACGGGTTTTCGTTCGAGCTGAGCTTGAGCACATCGTCTCGGCCGTCGATCTGGCTTTGCCCCCCTTGGTAGAGGGCGATCTCCAGAATGCCGGGTTTGGGCTGCATTGGCGCGGACATGGGGCGGATTCCATCAAATGTTTCGAGGGTTTTAGCGAGGCAGGCCGCGCAAGGGAACCGCAATCAGTAGAAGCTTTGCGGATCGATATCGACCGAGAGGCGCAAAGTGTTGGGCAGCTTGAGATGACCCGTCCAACGGGCAATGGCGGCTTGCAGGGCAATACCTTTGGGTGCCTTGACCAGCAACCTGACACGGTGACGGCCACGCACGCGGGCAATGGGGGCGGGCGCGGGGCCGTAGACAATGGCCCCCACATCGCGCAAGGGCTGGTCATTTCGCGCCAGATGCGCGCCCAGATCAAAAGCCTGCGCGGCATCAGACGAGGAGATGATTATGCCTGCCAACTTGCCATAAGGAGGCATGCCCGTTGCCTGCCGTTCCTCTGCTTCGGCCTGCCAGAACCCTTCATCATCGCCTGCAAGCGTGGCGCGGATCACGGGGTGTTCTGGCTGGAAGGTTTGCAACAAAGCCTCCCCCGTTTTTTCGGCACGCCCCGCGCGCCCCGCAACTTGGCGCATCAATTGGAAGGTCCGTTCAGCCGCGCGCAAATCCGAGCCTTGCAAACCAAGATCAGCATCAATCACGCCCACCAAGGTCAGACGCGGGAAATTATGCCCTTTGGCCACAAGCTGCGTGCCGATGATGATATCGGTCTCGCCTGCGGCAATTTCCTCGATCTGCGATTTCAACGCGCGCGCCGAGCCGAAAAGATCGGAAGAGAGGATAGCCTGTTTTGCATCGGGGAACAGCATGGCGGCCTCCTCAGCCACCCGCTCAACCCCGGGCCCTACCACTGCCATTTTCCCTTCAACCTTGCAGGACGGGCAGACCTGCGGCACGGGTTTGGTTTCACCGCATTGATGGCACATCAACCGCTTTTGAAAACGGTGTTCAACCATGCGGGCATCGCAATGGTCACAGCCCACCTGTTCGCCGCAAGCACGGCATAGGGTGACGGGGGCATAGCCGCGGCGGTTCAGGAACAACAGCGATTGCTCGCCCGCCGCCAAACGCCGCTTCACGGCCATTTGCAGGCTTGGGGAAATCCATGACCCTGAGGGCAAATCCTCGGCCCGCATATCAACGGCATGCATCGCAGGCAGCTCGGCCGCGCCAAAGCGGGCCTGAAGATCAAGGCGGGCATATTTTCCCGCTTGCGCGTTGGACCAGCTTTCAAGCGATGGGGTGGCCGAGGCCAGAACGACTTGCGCCGAATTGAGCGAGGCACGCAGCACGGCCATGTCGCGGGCATTATAAAGAACACCGTCCTCCTGCTTGTAGGAGGTGTCATGTTCCTCATCGACCACGATCAAACCAAGATCGCGGAAAGGCAAAAACAGTGCCGAGCGGGCCCCCACCACCAATTGCGCCTCACCAATCCCAACCATTTTCCAGCAGCGCCGACGCTCGGTCATGGTCACGCCCGAATGCCATTCGGCGGGCTTTGCGCCAAAACGCGCTTCAACGCGGGTGAGGAATTCACTGGTCAGGGCAATTTCGGGCAAAAGCACCAAAGCCTGTCGTCCTGCCTTGAGGCACGCAGCAACCGCTTCAAGATACACTTCGGTTTTGCCCGACCCCGTTACCCCTTTCAGCAAGGTGGTGCCGTAGCTGCGCGATGTGATCGCCTCGCGCAGGATTTTCGCAGCCAGCGCTTGGTCTGTCGTCAAAGCCTTGCTTGGCAGGTCGGGATCAAGCGGCAAATAGGGCGTATCGCGCGGGGTATCGACTTCCTCGACCGCGCCTTGAGCGGCAAGCCCCTTCACCACGCTTGAGGTCACACCCGCCATTTCGGCCAGTTCTTTCAGAGTGAAGCCAAGCCCGCCATATTCCTCAAGCACCGCAAGAACACGGGTGCGCGCATCGGTCATACGGTCGGGTGTTGTGGCTCCAAGACGGTAGATTTTGCGCATCGAAGGCGGATCGGACAGGCCAGGCGCGCGGGTTGCCAAACGCAGCATCGCCGAGATCGGGGTCAGCGTATAGGCCCCCGCTTTTTCGAGAAACGCGCGCAATTCGCTGCGCATCGGGGCCACATCCAACACGCGGCGCACCTGCCGCACCTTGGAAATATCCCAATCCCCCTTGCCTGCCCCCCAAACAACGCCCAAGACCTTGCGCGGACCAAGCGGCACCTCGACGAAGGCACCAAGCCAACACCCGCCCTCGGGCGCTTTGTAGTCAAGCACCCGATCAAGCGGCTCGGCCGTCAGCACGCCAACCAATTCGCCTTGTGTGAAATAGTCTTGGGTCATGCTTTCCCGCTGGCAGGGCATTGCGCTACTGGGCGGCAACACACATCGACTATGCCTTAAAAGCCAGCACAGCCATTAAATTCTTTATAGACACCGCCGATGTCGATGCGATCCGCGCGTTCAATGAGTCTGCTCTGGTCGATGCTAAGGCCACGACCCTCTCTATCATCATGAAATCCAGCCATGACATCAAGGATGTGACCAAGGAATTCTGGGATACGCGCAATGAACACGTTTTTGCCGCGACCATTGCGCTCGATACCAAGCGGGATTGCTTGCTGTGATCAAAGCGGTGGCCGATCAAACCCCTTGCGATAAGGGCTAGGACACGTTCATGAGGGATGAAGCAAAAAACAGGGCAGAAAATCCTGAAGAGATCGTGTATGGTCGCGCCAAATCATAAAAAACACTTGAGGCATACCGGTGACTGAACGAGCAGAATTGTTGGAAGATTGGCGCGAACGCGTCTTGGCAGACCCTGAACTGGTGCTTGAGGATCGCGACCTGATGCGGGCGCTGATCTCGGCAAATGACCGCCAGATGGGCGGCAATATCGTGGATATGCGCGGCATCGCGATGGAGCGCCTTGAGAACCGGCTCGACCGGCTTGAGGATACGCACCGCTCGGTGATTGCGGCGGCTTATGAGAACCTTGCAGGCACCAACCAAGTGCATCGCGCGCTTCTCAAGATTCTTGAGCAACCCGATTTCGAGACCTTCCTCAAAGCACTTGGCAACGAGATTGCCGAGATTTTGCGCGTGGATCGCATCAGGCTTGTTCTGGAAAGCAAGGATGTCACCGAAAGCTCTGCCGCAACTGTGCAGAAGCTCGAAGACGTTCTGACAGTCGTGCCCGCTGGCTTCATCGATCTTTATCTCTCGGCAGGGCGCGACGTACCACAGCGCATAGTCACGCTGAGGCAGGTCGGTGACAGTTCCGAGGAAATCTTCGGCGATGCAGCAAGCTGGATCGGCTCCGAGGCGCTGCTCCGGCTTGATCTGGGCAAGGGCCGCTTGCCTGGAATGTTGGTGATGGGTGCGGAAGATCCGCACCAGTTCCGCCCCAACCAAGGCACCGATCTCTTGGCCTTTTTCACGGGCGTGTTCGAACGCGCGATGTGGAAATATCTGGACTGAGGCGATGAGCCTCGCCCTTTCCCCTGCAGCCCGCGACCTGCTTCAACGATGGCTTGCACATGTGCAATCCATCGATGGGGCATCAGAGGCCACGATTGACGCCTATACCCGCGACTTGCTGGGATTTCTCAGCTTTCAATCCGTTTATGCAGGTGACAGCCTTGGGATTGGGCCGTTGCAGAGGCTCGGGGTTCGCCAGATGCGCGCATGGATGGCCGAGGAGCGCGGGCGCGGTGTGGGCGCGCGGTCTCTGGCGCGCAAATTATCGGCGGTGAAAAGCTTTTATCGCTGGTGGTCGGATCATGAGCGCTTTGATCCTACGCCCGTCCTTTCGGTCCGCGCCCCGAAATACCAACGCCCCCTGCCCCGCCCTTTGAGCGAAAGCGCCGCAAAGGATGTGCTGGAGGTTGTGGGCCAGCAAGATGCGCGTGATTGGGTGCAAGCCCGCGACACTGCAATTGTGACCCTTCTTTATGGCTGCGGCCTGCGCCGTTCCGAGGCGCTCGGGCTCACGGGGGCAAACCTGCCCATGGGGGATGCTCTACGCATCACAGGCAAGGGCGGGAAAGACCGCGAGGTGCCCGTGCTGCCTGCCGCACGTGACGCCGTGGCCCGCTATGTCGCCCTCTGCCCCTATCGCTCCGATCCAAGCGAGCCCCTGTTTCGCGGCATCCGCGGCGGGCCGCTGAACCCGCGCCAAGTGGCAAAAATGGTTGAACAGGCGCGTTTGCAACTGGGCCTTCCCGCAAGCGCCACCCCCCATGCCATGCGCCACAGCTTTGCGACCCATCTGCTCAATGCGGGCGGCGATTTGCGTGCTATTCAGGAATTATTGGGCCATGCGTCATTGTCGACCACGCAGGCCTATACGGCAGTGGATACCGCGCGTTTGCTGGAGGTGTATAACGCCGCGCATCCAAAAGCATGAGCGGGCAATGTCACAGAACTGTTGCACTCCATCCCACAAGGAGGCATGAGGCATCAAATGACCCAACGCCATAAAGCCTTCCTGATCCATATGTTGACCGCCGTGGGCGCATCGCTTGCAATGCTGGCCCTTCTCGAGGCGATGCAGCACAACTGGGCGGGTATGGCGCTTTGGCTGGCAGTTGCCTTTGTGGTCGACGGGATCGACGGGCCATTGGCGCGGCATTACGAGGTCAGCGAACATGCCCCCGAGATTGATGGTGTGATCCTCGATCTCATGGTCGATTTCCTGACCTATGTGATGATTCCCGCCTATGCGCTTTACGCCTCGGGGCTTTTGCCAGGATGGAGCGGCTGGGTCGCGGTTTTGCTGATCCCTTTTGCGAGTGCAATTTACTACGCAGACACGCGGATGAAGACGGCAGATTACAGCTTCAGGGGTTTTCCCGGATGCTGGAACATGCTGGTTTTGCCGCTTTTGGTGATCGTTCCGCCTTGGTGGGTCACGCTTGGTCTGGTGGTGCTTTTGGCGGCAGCGATGTTTGTGCCACTGAAATTCATCCATCCCGTGCGCACCAAGCGCTGGCGGCCCTTCTCTCTCGGCGTGGCCATCCTCTGGACGGCAGGCATCACCTATGCCGCTTGGACAGATTTTGCGTCAAACCCCGCGCTCACAATGGTGGTGGCCGCGACATCCGTTTACCTGATGGTCGCGGGCATTCTCCAGCAAATGACGGAAAGCGCCTAGCGCGTTGCGCCGCACCAAGTCACAGATATCACGCGTGAGGTGATGTGGATTGCCTAAGCTTCGAGGATTGACGCTTTAGTCTTTCGCGCTGCGAATGACTTTTGCAAAGGGTTCGAACATCGTGCCCGAACCCGCGATCAGATGGCCGTCTTCCAGCATGTTCTGACCTTCACGGACAGGCTCGACAAACCCGCCTGCTTCACGCACCAAAATGATGCCCGCTGCAATATCCCACGCATTGAGATCATATTCCCAATAGCCCTCATAGCGGCCAGCCGCGACATAGGCCAAATCCAGCGATGCAGCGCCCCAGCGGCGCACACCTGCTGTCATCGGCAAAAGTTGCCCCAGATCACGCAGGGCGGCGGGAAGGTATTTCTTGCCACCGAAAGGAAGGCCCGTGGCAAAAACTGACTCGATCATCCGGTTGCGCCCTGAGACGCGAA
>JGI26084J50262_1001529_pt1 | contig 12813 bp, 13 predicted proteins | sample SaaInl6LU_22_DNA_FD_50262 | JGI IMG/M metagenome (IMG submission 50262) | reverse complement strand
ACGAGGCGCGAGAATTTTACGGTCAGAAAATGGGCTTTGCCGAAGGAAGAAGCGCATCCGACTGGATAGACTTTGATATGTTTGGACATCAATTTGTCGTTCATCTGAATCGTGAGCTTGGTCCGCAGGGGTCAGTGCGCAGCATAGCGAATGCCGTCGATGGACACGGGGTTCCCGTGCCACACTGTGGCGTTGTGCTCGCGTTCGATGACTGGGAGCGTTTTGCTGAAAGGGCGCGGGAATTCGTTGACGAATTTGTGATCGAGCCCTATGTAAGATTTGCGGGTGAAGTCGGTGAGCAAGGCACGATGTTCTTCTGCGACCCTAGCGGAAATGCGTTAGAGTTTAAGGGATTTAAGGATATCGCTTCGCAGCTGTTCGCGAAATAATTTAGAAGAGGGCGGCCGCATGATCGTCAATATTCTCAAAGCGATAATCGAACTGGGGCTGCCCTTAGCCTTGCTCAGCTGGCTCATTTTTATGCGGCTGTTCGTTAGCGGTGAGTTAGATCGACAAGCGGACCGGAAAGGGATCGAGCGCGGCGTCAAGAAGATAAAAGCGTCATTCAAGAGCGAGAAGAAAAAAACATTCGCCGAAAAATCAAAAACCGACCTCGTCTTCGAGAAATGGATGTATTTCGGCAGTGGCTTTTACGGTCTGGCAGCACTCTGGACATTCCTGGTCATTGAGGTGGGTGAGCTCATAGGCTTCGTCTTCAATTTCCCCGGCTTCGATGTACTCTTTGGCGACGGGCTGATTTCCTTTCTTTTCAACCTAGGCATGAACCAGTTGAGCAACCTGATCTCCGCATTCGTCTGGTTTAGCTATTGGGACGGTTCTATGCTCATTTGGACACTGGTCGCCTACGCAGGCTATCTGGCCGGTATCGAGGCGGCGCGTCGCAACCTAAAGGTCTCTAAAGAAACTTTACTCGAGCAGGTGAGGCGTAGGCCTCGCGGCTAACTGAGTCTGTGTTGCAGTGCGTGCTATGCCGCCTTTTCCTCGGCAGGCGCAAGTTCAAATTCGTTGGCGAGTAATTCATACGAGCGTAGGCGTGCTCGGTGATCGTGCACGATAGTCACTAGCATGACNTCCTCTACACNAAATTCAGCTGCAAGCGANTCGAGCTTGGCCCGCACCTGCGCAGGCGTTCCTACCGCGCGCTTGTCTTGGTTAGAGTGAATGAGTGCGAGTTCGCTCGCGGAATACGGATAATCCCGCGCCTCTTCAGGCGTAGGAAAAGGCCCAGGATTCCCTCGAAGTAATCGGATATACCAGAGGTCACGGCTGCTCGCGAGTCGTTTTGCCTCCTCTTCGGTGTCAGCACAGACAGCGAACAGTGAGAGACACGTATGCGGCCTGTCGAGATTCGGTCCTGGTTTAAACCGAGCGCGATAGAGGTCAAAAATATCGGGGCTAATATTCGGGTTGATAAAATACGCGAAGTTATAGGGCAGCCCAGCGAGCCCAGCAAGCGTTGCGCTGTCGTCGCTAGAGCCTAGCATCCACATCTCCGGTGGCACCTCGGTCCGCGGGAAGGCGCGCGCATTCTCCATGCCGGGGGTCGGCGGATCGGTGTCATTCAACAGCGCCTGAAGGTCGGCGATCATATTGGGGAAGTGTTCGGGCCCCACGCGTGAACCATAGCGAATCGCGGCGGCGGTAAAGGGATCTGTGCCCGGTGCGCGCCCGACACCAAGATCCACGCGGTTTGGATAGAGTGTCTGCAATAATTTAAAGTTCTCAGCAACTTTATAGGGGCTGTAGTGGGGTAGCATCACGCCGCCTGAGCCGAGTCTGATACGCGTTGTCTCGGCGCCCAGTCGGCCGAGCAATACTTCGGGCGAGCAGCCGGCGAGCGCGCCTGATGCGTGATGCTCAGATACCCAGTAGCGATGATAGCCAAGCTTATCCACGTGCCCAGCGAGCTCGATTGTTTCCTGCAATGCGGCATAGGGAGTGCTGCCGGCACGCACGGGAGACTGATCGAGGACGGATAAAGTGAATGCCATGATTAATCTACTATTGCCTGATACACACCATTGCGAAGGGTGATGTGATCGTCGAGTCCAGTCGCAGGAATTATCTGCGTAAGGTAGACGACAACGAGGCCTTCCATGGGATCTACCCAGTAGGTCGAATGATACGCGCCGCCCCAGGCGTATTCGCCTTCAGATCCGAGTGTGCCCCGCAGGCCGAGGTCTGTCGCAATCGAAAAACCAAGGCCGAAGCCCTGACCAGGTCGAAATTCGATCTCACCGAGGTGATCCGTTGTCATGAGTTCGATGGTCTTGCGGGACACTAGGCGTTCGCCATTAAGCTCGCCGCCGTTTAACGTCATTTGCAAAAATTTCGCGTAGTCGCCTGCAGTGGAGAGCAGACCGGCGCCACCTGAGTAACTCTGTTGCGGCCCGTCGGCATAGAGGCCTTGGCTTTGCATGCCGTTCGTCTCGGGGATTGCTTCGATACCGCCCCCGTCTCGCGGTCGGTAAACTGTCGCGAGACGTTCGCGTTTTGCCGCCGGAAGGTAGAAATGCGTGTCGTTCATCCCCAAGGGCGCGAAAATATTATTGGCGAAAAAATCGGCGAGATTNTCACCGCTAACGACTTCGACGACNGCGCCGAGGATATCGGTGTTATAACCATAGATCCAGCTTTCACCGGGATGCGCATCGAGTGGGAGCGATGCCATGCGTGCAATTGTCTCTCGAATAGGTTCATTGCGGTCGGCGAAATACCAGCCTTGCATGTTTGCTCGCTGCCACTCCGCTGCACTGCGCCCCGTGCCATAACTCATGCCGCCGGTGTGCGTGAGCAGGTGCCGCAGGGTGATTTCATTGCGGGCGGGCTCTAGGGTGTAGCCGCCAGAGTCGTCAGACACCGCAACCTGTGGATTACTCCACTCGGGTAGATACTTGGACAGGGGCTGATTTATATCGAGCAGTCCCCGCTCTTGCAGCATCATGATGGCAAGGCTCGTAATCGCTTTGGTCTGCGAGGCAATCCGGAAAATCGTGTCAGTCGTCATGGGTATGCCGCGAGCGACGTCCTGCAGTCCATTCGCCTCGTGTGCAACCACCTCTCCATGGCGCATAACCAAATACACTTGCCCCGACAGACGATTGTCCGTGGCATAGGCTTCAAGATTCGCGTCAAGCCTTGCGAGGCCCTCGCCTGACATACCCACGCGCTCTGCTACAACTGTTGTATCAGCAAAGACGACTGATGGGGTCAAAAGCGTCGCCGTCGTGAGTGCGAAAACACCAAGCAGAGACAGTAAAGACGTTGAGGCGCGTGGCTGCAGAGTGCTGCAGTGAGTATTCTGGCGATGTGTCGAAGGCATAGCTAGGCTCCCACTTTNTTGTTTTTTCTTTTATTAACGAGCCCTGATTATTGATCGCGAGCTTGGACAAATCAATCGGGATCGCGGCTTGGGCTAGGCGCCTCAGCAGGCAGCTCATTCTGAAACCAGATAGCGAGTCTCAGACCAGCAAGTCCTAGGCGATCGCTCGCAATGCTTATCATCTCGGCCACGTAGTCGTCGCTAAGCGATTGGTTTGGCAAGCGCTCGGCGCCGATGCTGTCGGCGTTGGCTATCGCATCNAGCANNGCGTCGTTATAAACCGAAGGAATTAAAATTTTTCGGCTTTCGGCAAGCCAGAGCGTCCAGTCAGATTCGCGACCCGATAGGTCTTCGTAGGTGGCGGCATATAGCAGGTTTCGCGATTGTTTGTCGGCACCGCGCATCGCTCGGTCCCACACAGAATGGAGATTGCTCTCGCCGACTCGGACGGCGTTGCCTCCGCGGTCGCCGGTTGCAAAGAGCTCCGCGCTGTAGAGTGAGCCAGAATGCAGAGGTTGGTGAATATCACCCATGAGATGGAGTACCCAGCACAGTGCAACGGCGCGCTGTGCCGGCTCTGCCTCATCATCGGCGAGAACGCGGGTATTGTAATCCAATGCCGTGACAACATTGTCGGCATCGCGCTCGGATGTGATCGCACTCCCATCAGCGCCTTGAATCTCTGGCGCTGGCGGGCGGTTAACATAGACATTTCCCTGCACGTTGGCGCTATCTCGCAGCCAAGCGCCATCGATATAGTGCCAGCTTGGACGGCTATATTTTTCGCGTTCGCTGTCGTTAAATCCGCGCGCGATGTCTGGCCAGTAGGCGGCTTGCCCTAACAGCCAGCCGAGTTGACGTTCGGGAGGCGCGTCGACGAGCTCGGTAGGCATTTGCCCGACAAAGTCTTGCTGATAGCGCGGATGTTGTTGCAGAAGCGTGAGTAGTTCGCGCTGTGTGTCAAAGTCTAAGTACCGCAGCGCGACGCTTGCTGAAAGCCTGTGCCCGGTTTCATCCCAAGCCGCTGCAGAGCTGGGCAGAAGAATTTGCATAATGCCCAAACAAAGCGTCAATGCGCGCAAATAAACGCTGTGCTTAACAAAGAAAGATTGGGCGCCACTCGGTGGCTGAGTCTGGCGAAAAAAGTGAGTGAGGATGGAGCGGGTCATGCGGATGTTCTCTGTATTGGTTAGACTTCAAGCCATTCGGCACGCACATCGTGCGCCTCAAGTAGACTCTGAGGTGTGCCTTCGTAAACAATCTTACCATGGCCCATCACGTAAAGGCGGCTGGAAATCTTGAGTGCGATCGACAGCTTTTGCTCGACTAGTAAAATTGAGACGCCCCGATTCGCAATCTCCTGCAGAAGTGATCCTATCTGTTCAACGACCTTGGGGGCGAGGCCCTCGGTGGGCTCGTCGATCATGATCAACTCGGGATCCCCCATCAGCGTGCGGCACATGCACAGCATTTGTTGTTCACCTCCACTCAGCACCCCGCCGGGCACGTCGGCGCGCTCGGCAAGGTTGGGGAACAGTTTAAACATCTCATCGATAGTCCAGCGTCCGCTTTCGGCTTTGCCTTTAAGACCAAGGGTGAGATTCTGGCGCACGGTGAGCGTTGGAAATATATCCCGGCTCTCTGGAACATAACCCAGCCCCCGGTGAGCGATTTCAAAACTCTTTAGGCCAGCGATTTCCTCACCTTTGAACTGAATAGATCCTCTGGGTTCGACCTCGCCCATGATGGTCTTAACAGTGGTCGAGCGTCCGACGCCGTTGCGGCCGAGCAGGCTAACAATTTCACCCGCTGCGACATGGAAATTGACACCCTGCAAAATATGGCTTTTGTCGTAGTATGCGTGCAGATCAGTCACCTTAAGCATCGCTGGGCACCTCTCCAAGATAGGCTTCTTGTACCCGCGCATTGCCGCGAATATTTTCGGGCGTGTCGGTTGCAATAATTTCGCCGTAAACCAAAACACTTATGCGATCGGCAATATCGAAAACGATGTTCATGTCATGTTCGACCATGATGAGCGTCTTGCCTTCGGTGATTCGTCGAATCAACGCAACCGCGTTTTCGGCTTCGCTATTGCTCATGCCAGCGACGGGTTCGTCGAGCATAATCAATTCTGCTCCGCTCGCGACAGCAACCCCGAGCTCGAGCGCTCGCTGCTGCGCATAAGCGAGTTCGCCGCTTGGCAACTGAGCTTTGTCGCTGAGGCCGATCTGTTCGAGTATGTCGAACGCTTTATCGTTAAGCGGTTTCTGGCGTCCTAGGAGCTTCCAGAAAGAATAGCGATAACCCTCCGACCAGAGCAGTGCGCAGCGTATGTTTTCGAAGACGCTCATGCGTGGAAAAATGTTAGTGACTTGGAAGCTTCTGGCGATCCCACGACGCGCGATTTCGTAGGGAGGCAGGTTTTGAATCGCTTTTCCCTGAAAGCCGATTGTGCCTGAGCTGACGTTGTAGCGTCCGGAGATAAGGTGAAAGAGCGTCGATTTTCCCGCGCCGTTGGGGCCTATTATGGCGTGTTTCTCGCCTGCCTCGATGTCGAGTGAAACGTCATTGATTATGCGAGTGGAACCGAAGCTCTTGCAGACGGAGTCGAGGGTCAGAAGGCTCATCGCGCGTCACCATCGGCGTCTTTCGCCACTGTGTTGGCAGCCGCCCAAGCAGCATTTAGACGCGGGCGTGAGAGTTTGACGCCAAGAGCGCCGGTACCAGCGAGAGTCAGCAAAATTCCCCAGCTAAGCATTGAGTCGGCGCCAAGACTTAAGCCGAAGAAAGGGAGGATATCGTCACCTTTGTGACTAAGTTCGACGAGTCCGACAAAGCCCGCCAAGAAAAGCGACACAGGAATCGCGGTGATCAAATAGGGTAGTATGAGCATTCCCAGTCGGCGGTTCCGCCATGCGGTCTGATGCATCATGATGAAGCCTGCGAATCCGCGAGGCAAAAATAATACGGTGAGTAAAAACATGATGCCCAAGTAGAGCATCCACATTTCGCTGTAATTACTGAGTAGCGAGTTCATTAGCGTTAAGATCACTGCACCAACGATGGGCCCAATAAAAAAACCGAGCCCACCGATATAAGCCATGAGGAGCACACGCCCCGACGTGAGTGCGTTTAGATTCTCTTCGGTAATAAATTCATAGTTGATCGCGAAAAGTCCGCCCGCGACACCGGCGAAGAGTCCCGCAGCGCAAAACGAGATAAACCTTACCCGTCGCGTGCTGTAACCGATGAATTCTGCGCGTTCTGGATTATCGCGCACGGCATTTGCCATTCGGCCCGCAGGTGTCTGCGTAAACAGATACATAAACAGTGTGGCAACGAATAACCAAAACGCCCCTAGATAGTAGACTTCTGCGTCTTGTAAAAACTCGATTCCAAAAAAGGGAGGGCCGTAGGTCCTATCGCCAGTCACGCCGGCTTCTCCACCAAAAAAATCAGCAAAGATTAGCGAAGACGCGACGATCAGTTCGCCTATGCCTAGCGAGATCATGGCGAACACTGTGCCGGATTTACGTGTTGAGAAGCTGCCAATAAATACAGCGGCAATTAGACCCACCGCGCCACCGACGAGAGGGATCAGCGTGATCGAAAAGACAATTATTTCATCGGCGATGAGATTGAGCGCATGCACGCTCATAAATCCTCCGAGACCAAAATAAACGGCGTGCCCAAACGAAAGCATGCCACCTTGGCCTAGCAGTATGTTGTAGCTCAAGGCAAAGATAATCCATATGGTCATTTGATTGAGAATCGAGATGCCTAATACCGAATCGAAAATCTGAGGGAGTACAATAAGCGCGAGCGCGAATCCGAGCCAAACAGGCAATTGCTTTTTCATATTATTGTTCTCTATTGCCCATCAGCCCGGTTGGTTTAAAAATCAGCACTAAAACCAAAAGAAGGTAAGGCAGCACCGGAGCGATCTGTGGCAAATTGAGAGTCCACAAGTCGTCGAGCGGGTGACTGCTGTCAAAGCTCACACCGAACAGGTTGAGCAACTCGGGCATACCGACATCGGCGGCTATCGCATAAGACTGCAAGAGCCCGACGAGCAGGGAAGCAATTAACGCCCCGGGCAGGCTGCCAAGCCCGCCGATCACCACGACAACAAAGACGATGCTGCCCAATACGGTCGCCATTCCGGGGAAGGTTGTTAGCACAGGACCGGCTATTACACCGGCAACACCCGCTAGCGCGGTTCCTACGCCAAAGACACACATAAAGATAAGGGGCACATTGTGGCCGAGATTCGCAACTGTCTGTGGATGACTTATTGATGCCTGGATAATTATTCCGACGCGGCTTCGAGTAAGGATGAAATAGAGTCCTGCGAAGATAAGGCAAGCGATGGCGATCATGAATCCTCGGTAGGCCGAAAACTCTTGCCCGAAAAGGGAGAAAAGGGCGAAATCGAAAAGCTCCGGCGACTGATAGTTTTTCGTGTCGCGTCCCCAAAAAAACTGCACGGCTTCTTCGATCAAAAAGGCAAGGCCAAAGGTGAATACTAGCTCAGCCACATGACCCGATTGATGCACACGTCGAAGCCCATAGCGTTCGATTGCGGCGCCGATACAGCCAACGATAAGCGGGGCGATTAACAGGCCTCCCCAGAAGCCTATGTAGGTACTGAGGGTATAGGCGAAGTAGGCGCCGAGCATGTAAAAGCTCGCGTGGGCGAAATTCAGCACACCCATCATGCTGAAGATAAGCGTCAGTCCGCTTGCGAGCATGAATAAAAGCAGACCGGTGACGAGGCCGTTTAGCGTAGCAAAGACGAAGACTTCAGCCATGGTTAACGACGTGGCCGGCGCATACGGCAGCTGTGATCAGTAATGGTTTCCTCTGTGCCGACCTCGTATTCGGTAAAAAGACCGAAACCTGAATTGTCGGCGTCGAATTCGATACCTTCGTCGGTCTGTTTCGAAATATACAAGGGTTGAAAGAGTTGATGATCCTCGCCGCGCATCCATAGCTCGTCGCCGGCGATGCTCGTGAACCGCATGTCTTCGAGTTGCACGGCAATATCATACGGATCGGTGCTTTGCGCTTGCTCCATCGCCTGAACCACCATCATGAGTGCATTCGCAAGGCGCGACTGAGTGATATCTGAGTCCGGATGTTTAGCTTTAAACGCCCGATAGAATTCGCGTCGCTCATCGCTGGCAAGGGGGTTTGCGCGGTCTGTGTGGATGAGACGAATGCGGTCTTTACCATCAGCACCGAGCGTCGCGGTAATGCCGTCGTAGGCGGCGTAGAATGTGTAGATAGGCACGTCCAGTCCAGAATCAATAATCGAGCGCGCGAGCGAAACCATGTCGGCGCCGAAATTACCCGTGACCACAGCGTCGGCCCCCGAGGAGGCTATCTTAGTTACATAGGGCGTAAAGTCTTTAACCTGACCGATGGGATGAAATTCATTGCCGACGATTTCGATGTCGGGGCGCTTTTCGCCCAGTAGCCTAATCGTATTGTCGGCGACCACTTGGCCGAAAGAATAGTCTTGGCCGATGATGTAGACACTGCTGAGCTCGTCATTCATCGCCATAAAGTCGGTGAGTACGTCTAGCTTCATGATGGCATGGGCGTCGAAGCGGAAATGCCAAAAGCTGCATTCCTCATTAGTCAGAATAGGATCGACCGCCGCATAGTTAATCTGCAACACCTCTTGGCCCGCATTGCGCCGGTTATGCTTCGCGATTGTCTGATTTAATGTGTTGGCTACAGCAGAGCTATTGCCCTGAAAAATTATCCGCAGTTCCTCGCTGACGGCACGGCGAAATTGCAGTTGAGTCTCGGTTGGGCTTTGCTTGTTATCCAGAGGCACGATCTCGATCATGCGTCCGCCCAAGATCCCGCCTTTGGAGTTATAAAAATAGTCTGCAGCGAATTCGAGGACGTTCAAACCGCTTGTGCCAACAGAGGCAAAGGTGCCTGAGAGCGGGTCCATGAAGCCTAAACGAATGGGCTCTTGCGCATTAACCGCGGTGAGGGAGAACGCGCAGGCGACTGCGCCAATCGTAGCTGAGGCAATCTTTCTTAGGGAATGCTGGGAACCCAGCCGATTTTTCTTTGCTTGAGAGTGGTAAAGACTACGATTCAATGACATAGGTCGAAATCCTAACAAGGCTAAGGGCTCGCTTTAAAAACGAGTCTAATCGCCCGACCTTATCGCACCCTTAAACGCTGTGCAACAGCGCAATCGTGGGCTAGTCTTGTCGGTATTAATGCCTGTCTACATTGGACCTAGTAATAGCAATGCGCGAGATTAAAGAGAGTGAAGTCGAATTTTCTGCAATACGGGCGAGCGGCCCGGGTGGTCAGAATGTCAATAAAGTGTCGACCGCGGTGCAGCTGCGTTTTGATTACTCGCGTGCGCGTNTGTCTAACGCGCAGCGCGAGATGATTAGAGACACTCGCGATGCGCGGATACTCTCCTCGGGTGAAATAGTGATCAAAGCGCAGCGGTTTCGTAGCCAAGAGAAAAACAAGCAGGATGCACTCAGCCGCCTGAACACGCTGCTTGAGAAAGCGACTTCGGTGAAGCCAGCGCGGATTGCCACTCAACCGACGCGGGGCGCGAAGGAGCGTCGACTTGAGGCTAAACGAAATACGTCGGGCAAAAAGTCTAGCAGAGGCGCAGTTCGTGATTTGGATTAGGTGCTTANTTGCTCTGCTGTTGGTGCTTGGCGGGCAGGGTGGTCAGCGTGAAATCACTGCACAGGACGAGAGCGACACATCGCCACTCGGGCTTTTCAGCTATGTGCACGATACTCTGAGTGCGTTTGAGGCAACGGGCAGATTGGAGCCCAATCCAGGGATCGACGGTGCCGATATCGAGGCTTTTGTCGCTCTTTTGGTAAGCTATAGAACAGAGTTTGCAGCGATAGAGGGAGAGTCATGCGTAAGCTNCGAACGCCTGAGTCTGAGAATCAAGGAGAGCATTGAGCAAGAATTTGGCACAAGAGTGACAACGGAAATTTTGTTGATCACGCAAACACTTTCTCCGCCACGCTGTTAATTGTTTGCGTGATAGTACTAGGCGCAAGCAAAAAAAAAGCGAAGCGAGCAAGGCCCACTTCGCTTTTTTAAGTTCCTCGCGAGTTAGTAAACTTCGAACAGACCCGCCGCGCCCATGCCGCCACCGACACACATTGTGCAAACAACATATTTAGCACCGCGACGTTTGCCTTCGATGAGTGCGTGGCCGACCATGCGCGCGCCGCTCATGCCGTAGGGATGGCCAATCGAAATCGCGCCGCCATTGACGTTGAGAAGCTCATCAGGGATTCCGAGTTTGTCGCGGCAGTAAATAACCTGCACCGCAAACGCTTCGTTAAGTTCCCAAAGGCCGATATCGTCCATTGTCAGGCCGTTAGCAGCTAACAGCTTGGGGATTGCATAAACTGGACCTATGCCCATTTCATCCGGTTCGAGGCCCGCAACTGCCATGCCGCGGTAGGCGCCGAGGGGGCTCAGGCCGCGCTGTTCGGCAAGCTTGCTGTCCATGATAACCGAGGCAGAGGCGCCATCTGAGAGCTGGCTTGCGTTACCGGCAGTGATCACGCCACCTTCGATTACAGGCTTAAGGCCAACGAGGCCCTCAAGCGTCGTCGACGGACGATTACCTTCGTCTTTGTCGAGCATGACGTCGTGGACGCTTTGCTGTTTAGTCTCTTTGTCCATGAACAACATCTTGGACGCCATTGGCACGATTTCGTCATCAAACTTGCCTGCTGCCTGCGCGGCTGCCGTGCGCTGCTGGCTGCGTAAAGAGTATTCGTCTTGTGCATCGCGCGAGATATTGTAGCGGCTAGCGACGACTTCAGCCGTTTGCAGCATCGGCATGTAAGCATGCTGTGAGCGCGCAACGACATTGGGATCAATTGCGCGATACGCGTTGCGATGCTCGTTCTGCACCAGGCTGATTGACTCTAAGCCACCGCCGATCACGATTGGCATGCCATCAACGATCACCTGTTTAGCGGCGGTTGCTATAGCCATCATGCCCGATGCGCACTGACGGTCCATACTCATACCCGACACGCTGGAGGGGAGTCCTGCTGCGACGCCCGCTGTGCGGCCGATGTTCTGCCCCGAAGAACCCTGCTGCATGGCGCAACCCATCACCACGTCCTGGACTTCGGCAGGATCGATGCCCGCACGCTGAACCGCCGCAGCGATGACGTGGCCGCCCATTGTTGGCGCGTCGGTGTCGTTGAAAGCACCGCGGTAGGCCTTGCCGATCGGGGTTCTTGCCGTGGATACGATTACTGCTTCTCTAGTCATGCTGCTGTTTCTCCGGTCTATTAAAAGAAATTTGTTAAATAGTAGTTGTGGTTACTCTGCCGCGCAGACTAGCCGTTTAATTTTTTCGATGGCGTCTCGCGCCAGTTGCGTCATCTCTTCATCGCTACGATCTTGTATGGGATGCGGAACGAAGAGGCTGGCTGGTGTGATTCCCAAAGAACGCCCCTGCGCCGCGGCCGCGTCGACGAACTCAGTCGAGGCGATAAAGGCTGAGGGAAGTCCACGACTTTCGAGATTCATGATGTCATGCAAACTGCACGAGGTACATGAACCTCAGTCGGCGAGCCCTTCAATTACCGCGTCGCATTCGACGCTAATCTTTTGCGTGAGCTCTAAGGGCGCCAGTCTCGCGAATGTCGGTTTTGCATAGCGATTAACCTTTGCACCCACTGCGACAAGCTGTCTTTCGACTTCGTCTAAGAACTCCTTTCCGCGTGGTTTCGAGATATCTAGCAGCCCTACGGTTGCACCTGCGAGTGTCGCAAGCCTTGGTAGGATTTGCCGCTCAACCGGGCTTAGCTCGGCAGTCGGATCAAGCAGAGTAGTGTGCATTGCCTCACTCCTTTGGTCGTTAACTTGCTGTTGGTTGAGAAACGAGCTGACTGCCGCGTTCCCCAGATGCGACCCAGCCGCCGATAATCGCTGAAAACATGCCAGCGGTGCCACCCAGCGTCACGATATGCAGGCCGTCGTCTCTAAATTTGTTCAATATCTTGTCTTTGAAACGCTCGGGCATTCCCTCGGCAATGCCGTCGGCGCCGCGCATGATTTCTTCGCCCGGCGTCATTAAATTATTGTACAGGGCAGCGCGCAAATCTGCCTTGGTCCAGCCGCCCTCTTTGAAAACGCGCCGGTGTTCGGGGGAGACTAGCAGAATCGCGTCTGCCATACCAAATAGCTTGCTATGAGCGACTGTTTTGAGGCTCGCGGCGAGGCTGCGAGCGAGTGACTCTGGTGTACGGGACTGCTGATCAACGATGCCCTGCAGCCCCTCGCCGGCAAAGAGGCTGACGACGGATTGGTTTCTGTCAAAGCCGCGATCTTGGGCAAGCGTAGGCCAATCGTCATCCGATTCGTCTTCAGCGAAGCAGTAGCTGTATTTGCCCGGATTACCCATCGTGGCGCGATCGATGCCGCCC
>JGI26084J50262_1001516_pt1 | contig 12881 bp, 10 predicted proteins | sample SaaInl6LU_22_DNA_FD_50262 | JGI IMG/M metagenome (IMG submission 50262) | reverse complement strand
TGCCCATTTCGCGAAGATACATCCGCACCGGATCATCGGTACCCGATACATCACTATCGGATAGATTGCCTGCCGCGCGGCCTTCTTCGGTTGCGTCTTCGTCATTATCGCTTTCGGCGCTATCAACAACCGATACGCCCATCTCGCTCAAGGATGACATCACATCATCAATTTGTTCGGATGTATAATCTTCGGCAGGAAGCGCCGCATTAAGCTCGTCATGGGTAACAAAACCGCGTTCCTTGCCAAGCTTCATCAAGGTTTTGATGGTTTGCTGGGCAGCGTCAAGGCCGGCCGCTTCGGCTGCCTCTGGCGTATTCTGATCAGGTTCGGCTTGTTTTTTTGCTTTACTGGCCATTTTGTTGCTCATGTTCCTGTCCGGCTGTGCACGCAACCGAATGCGCTTGATCCGGTGTTGTTGCATCAAATGTCATTTGCCTGCCGTTTTGGCAAAGCCTGTGGGCAAAGGCCCGGTATTATCTATTTTTTGGGGGCGCCGGCCTGCGAAAACAATCCGGACTTACCGCCGACAAGTTGAAGTAATTCATCTAGATGTATCGCGGCTTTGTCATTTGACAATCTGCTCGGATCAAATGGCAGTCTGGCTTTCATGTCATCCCCCGTCACCGCCGCCAATACATCACCTAAATTCAATCCTTGTAGATGATAGTTTATCGCTGCTGCGTCAAGGTCTGGATCGCGGATTACCGCGTCAATAAGTGCTTTTTTCAGGCTTTCGAGTGATTGATCGCCCGAATCGAGCATCGACAACGCCTCAAAATTGGCAGAAACCAAGGATGGATGCGCCAATAATAGCGCCACAACCGCACGATGCCGATTAATCAGCCCTGTTTGCGGCCGAGACGCACGCCGCGGCGCCACCATTGACGATATGCCGCGAATTTGATTACGCATTGCGGCGATTCGGCTCTCGATTTCATCACCATAGGCGCTTCGTACCTGGTTATTGCCAATGCTGCGCACATGACCGCGAACCGCCTGCCAGAATTGCGCCCGCGCCTCGGGTTGGCGAATATCAAATTCAGCCTGAATCTGTTCCCACAGGCTATCAACAAGCGACCGCGCCGTGCCAATCACTTTGCGAAACCCTTCAGGCCCGCTTGCCGCAATCAGATCATCTGGGTCCTTGCCTTCGGGAAGCACCGCCAGCCGCGCCGAACGTCCGGGCTCTAAAAGCGGTAAAATCCGCTCAAGCGCGCGCGTTTGCGCCCGCTGCCCAGCAGCATCACCGTCAAAACATAGAACCGGCTCATCATGCAATTTCCACAACAGCGCAATCTGTTCGGGCGTCAAGGCCGTGCCAAGCGGTGCCACCGCCGCTGCGGCGCCGCTACGGTGAATTGCAATCACATCCATATAGCCTTCAGCAACGACAAGCGGCAGGTTCCGGCGAAGCCCCTCACGGGCTTGAACCCATCCATAAAGAACGGCTTTTTTCGAAAAAGTCGGCCCCTCGCCCGAATTCAGATATTTTGGCTGGGCGTCGCCAAGCGCTCGTGCACCAAAAGCAATGACCTTGCCTTGCCTGTTTTCAATCGGAAACATGACGCGGTCACGAAAATAATCATACAGGCTGCCATCACGATCCGATTTGCGGATCACACCAGCGGCAAGCATATCCTCATCGGAAAAGCCCTTATCCTTTAGCGCAGCGCGAAGACCCATTCGCGGCGAATAACCAATCCGAAAGGTTTTCACAATCGCCGAATCAAGCCCACGCTGTTTTAAATAGCGGGTTGCGTCACGGCCATCATCACGCCGCAATGCTGCTTCGAAAAACAAGGTCGTCTCTTCCAGAATATCAAGCGCGGCTTTTCGCTGACGTGATGCGGCTGGGTCTTGTGGTGCAGTGCGTGGCACGGCCAATCCGGCCATTTCGGCAAGGCGCTCAACCGCCTCCATAAATTCCAAACCGTCCATTTCACGAAGAAACGAAATCGCATCACCATGAACGCCGCATCCAAAGCAATGGTAAAACCCATCATCATCAACAACCGAAAAGGACGGGGTTTTTTCCGCATGAAACGGGCATAAACCGCTATGGCGGCGGCCTTTGCGAATCAGTTTTACCCGCCGCCCAACAACATCAGACAATGGCACGCGTTGGCGAAGATCTTCGATAAATTCGGGCGGCACCGCCATAATTCAAAGCTCCGCTTGGCTGGTCAGCTAAAGAGGTTCCAGTGATGGGGCCACTATCATCCAGTAACCATCATTACCGATATCACAAAATTGAGGGCCAAAACCACCAAATTTGGGCAAGAATGATCAATTTGACATCAGGCAGACATGATCAAAATGCAGCAAAACGACAATGAATAATGGGCGCATTCGGCATGCTGAAAAGACTGCTCAGCCTTTTCCCATTAGGGCCGTCTTGACCGCCTGGCTGGCGGCCGAAAAATCCATTTGGCCAGCGTAATTGCTTTTCAAAAAGCCCATTACCTGCCCCATATCTTTGACCGAAGCGGCGCTTGTCTGTTCGATGGCAGCAGCAATTGCTGCCGTCATTTCATCATCACTCAGCTGGGCTGGCAAAAATCCTTTGATGATGGCAATTTCGGCCTCTTCAGCGGCGGCCAGCTCTGGTCGCCCCCCATCATTATACATTTTTGCTGATTCGGTACGCTGCTTGATCATCGTCTGTAACAGACCAAGGATATCGTCATCGCTGATGCCATCGGGATTGCCATTGCCTCTTGCAGCGATGTCACGATCTTTCAAGGCAGCCATAATAAGCCGCATTGTGCCTAAAGCCGCTTGATCCTTATCCTTTAATGCCTGCTTCATTGCTGCTGCAATATTTTCGCGCATGAGAGTGTAATCCTTTATGAACCCAATGAAGGTATCGCCCCAACCGGCCGACGCGCTTTTACGCGACTAAAGCAATTGCCGCAAGCCCTCCTGCTTTGGCTTGACCAATGGCGTCTGCTCGGGTAAGACAACAGCCGTTTGGCAAACGTTGGTTTGCTAACGGGTTTCTTATAATAGGATATGGGATCAAATGGGGCAGAAAATCAAGTCTGGCCAGTATTTTGCTGCGCTTCGCGCCAATCGGGACAATCCGACAGCAGCCCTCGTTCTTGAAGATGGATCTGTCTTCACCGGCTATGGATTCGGTGCCGCCACCACCAATGTCGGCGAAATATGTTTCAATACATCAATGACTGGCTATCAGGAAATCCTAACCGATCCATCCTATGCTGGGCAGATCATTACCTTCACCTTCCCGCATATTGGCAATGTTGGCGCCAATGATCAGGATTTCGAGACCGCCACCCCGGCAGCCTTGGGATTGATCGTTCGCCAAGCCGTCACGAATCCGGCAAGCTGGCGGGCGACAAGTGATCTGGATAGCTGGCTGAAAACCTATAATTTGCCAGGCATCAGCGGCATTGATACGCGCGCCCTGACCCGCCGCATTCGCGATCTTGGCGCGCCGCGCGGCGCCTTGTGTCATACGCCTGATGGCAATATTGATATTGACGCGCTAAAGGCACAGGCCGCCGCATGGCCGGGTCTGAAAAACATGGATCTTGCGATTGATGTCACCTGCGACAACGCCCATGACTGGCGTCAGGGAAGCTGGCAGATGGACAAATCCAGCCATCTTGAAACACCATCTAAATATAAAGTTGTGGCCATGGATTTTGGCTGCAAACACAATATTCTGCGCAGTCTTGAAGATGCCGGCTGCGCGGTTCATGTTGTGCCTGCCCAGGCCACGGCGGACGAAATCATGGCTTTGCAGCCAGACGGGGTATTTTTATCGAATGGCCCCGGTGACCCGGCCGCAACCGCCGCTTATGCTGGCCCGCAGATCGCCAAGCTGATCGACCAAAATATGCCCGTTTTTGGCATTTGTATCGGCCATCAGCTCATGGCCTTGGCGCTTGGTGCCAAAACCCACAAAATGGATCGTGGTCATCGCGGCGCCAATCATCCGGTCAAAGACCTTGCCACTGGCAAGATCGAGATCACCAGCCAGAATCATGGCTTTGTGGTCGATCCGGACAGCCTGCCTGCCGAATTGGAAGTGTCGCATATTTCGCTATTTGACCAATCTGTTGAAGGGCTGCGCCACACCAGCAAACCTGCCTTTTGTGTTCAATATCACCCCGAATCATCACCTGGACCCCATGATTCGCGGTATCTATTTGAACGATTTACCGACCTGATGGAAAAAACGAGAGCTTAAGATATGCCGCGCCGTAACGATATCAAATCTATTCTCATCATCGGCGCCGGCCCCATTATTATCGGGCAGGCCTGCGAATTCGACTATTCTGGCGCACAGGCCTGCAAGGCACTGAAAGCCGATGGATATCGCATCATTCTGGTGAATTCCAATCCAGCGACGATCATGACTGATCCGGACATGGCCGATGCCACCTATATCGAGCCAATCACCCCTGGCACCGTTGCCAAAATCATCGAAGCCGAGCGCCCTGACGCGCTATTGCCAACAATGGGCGGCCAAACCGCGCTGAATACCGCGCTTTCGCTTTATAATGATGGCACTTTGGAAAAATACGGCGTCGAAATGATTGGCGCACGAACCGCCTCAATCGAAATGGCCGAAGATCGCGAATTATTCCGTCTGGCGATGGAACGGATCGGGCTTGAATGCGCCCGCGCCAGCACTGTCAGTAATTTTGCCGATGCGTTGACTGCCCTTGATAAGGTTGGTTTGCCAGCGATTATCCGCCCCTCTTTCACCCTTGGCGGTGAAGGTGGCGGCGTTGCCTATAACCGCGCCGAATTCGAAACCATCGTTGGCAATGGTCTTCGCCTGTCGCCCGTTTCAGAAGTGCTGATCGAAGAATCACTTCTTGGCTGGAAAGAATTCGAGATGGAGGTTGTGCGCGACACGACCGACAATTGCATCATCATCTGTTCGATCGAAAATATTGATCCGATGGGTGTCCATACAGGCGATTCAGTTACCGTTGCCCCTGCCCTGACCCTGACCGACAAGGAATATCAGGTGCTTCGCGATGCGTCATTGGCGGTGCTTCGTGAAATTGGCGTCGATACTGGCGGGTCGAATGTGCAATTTGCCGTTTGCCCAAATACCGGCCGTGTCATTGTGATCGAGATGAACCCACGCGTCAGCCGCTCGTCAGCGCTTGCCTCAAAGGCAACTGGCTTTCCAATTGCCAAAGTTGCTGCCAAATTGGCTGTTGGCTATCGGCTTGACGAGCTGGTCAATGACATCACCGGCGTCACACCGGCCAGTTTCGAGCCAACCATTGATTATGTCGTGACCAAAATCCCGCGCTTTACCTTTGAAAAATTTGCCGGTGCCGAACAAAATCTATCGACCTCGATGAAATCGGTTGGTGAGGCCATGGCGGTTGGTCGGTCATTTGAGGAAAGCCTGCAAAAAGCGCTTCGGTCGATGGAAATTGGTCTAACAGGTCTGAATAATGTCGATATGCCTGCGCCTGATAGCGCACTTGGCGAAGATCCGCTTCGCGGCTGGCTTGGCGAGCTGGTTCCAAACCGGATTTTGCGCATTGCGATGGCGCTGCGAAGCGGCATGTCAATTGCTGAAGTGCATAGCGCAACAAGCTGGGATATCTGGTTTCTGGAACGGATTGCGGCCATCATTGATGCTGAAAATGCCGTTATTGATAACGGCTTGCCTGATGATGCCGTATCGCTTCGCCATCTAAAATCGCTTGGCTTTGCCGATAGCCGCCTTGCCGAGCTTGCCAATCTTGATGATGCCACCGTTCGCGCGATGCGCGTAACCGCAGGGGTCAAACCCGTCTATAAACGGATCGATACTTGCGCTGCCGAATTCGCATCTGATACGGCCTATATGTATTCAACCTATGAAGTCACCGATCAGGCCGAATGTGAGTCTGATCCGAGTGACCGGAAAAAAATTGTCATCCTTGGTGGCGGGCCAAACCGCATTGGCCAGGGAATCGAATTTGACTATTGCTGTGTCCATGCTTGCTATGCGTTGTCCGAAGCTGGCTATGAAACCATCATGATCAATTGTAATCCGGAAACGGTTTCAACCGATTATGACACGTCCGACCGGCTGTATTTTGAGCCTTTGACCGACGAAGATGTGATTTCGGTTATCAAGCGCGAAGCCGAAAATGGCGATCTGCGCGGCGTCATCGTCCAGCTTGGTGGGCAAACCCCACTGAAAATCGCCGCCGCCTTGGAAGCCGAGGGCATTCCCATCCTTGGCACCAGCCCAGATGCAATCGATCTTGCTGAAGATCGCGAACGCTTTCAAAAACTATTGCAAAAGCTGGATCTGTTGCAGCCCGAAAATGGCATCGCCCATTCCGCCGAAGAAGCACGTGCGATCGTTGACCGTATTGGCCTGCCGGTTGTGATCCGGCCATCCTATGTTCTTGGTGGGCGGGCGATGGAAGTCGTTCACCAAATTGCCGATCTTGAACGCTATATGCGTGATGCCGTTGTTGTATCGGGAAGCAACCCTGTCTTGATTGACCGCTTTCTCAATAATGCCATCGAAGTTGATGTTGATGCGCTATGCGATGGTACTGATGTCTATATTGGTGGCATCATGGAACATATCGAAGAAGCTGGCATTCATTCCGGTGATTCGGCCTGTTCATTACCGCCACAGCATTTATCTGACGATATTCTTGCCGAAATTCGCCGCCAAACCTCAGAACTTGCCTTTGCCTTGAATGTTGTCGGATTGATGAATATCCAATTCGCCATCCGTGAAGATAAAATCTATCTTCTCGAAGTTAATCCGCGGGGCAGCCGCACTGTGCCGTTTGTGGCGAAAACCACCGGCGTTCCCCTTGCCAAAATCGCGTCACGCGTCATGGCTGGTGAAAAGCTGGCAAGCTTTCATCTCAAGGATCTTGATTTGCCGCATGTTGCTGTCAAAGAAGCGGTCTTCCCATTTGCACGATTCCCCGGTGTCGATGTGTTCCTTGGCCCTGAGATGAAATCGACTGGCGAAGTCATGGGCATTGACCGCAGCTTTGGCGCGGCATTTTCCAAAAGCCAGCAAGGTGCCGGTGTTGATCTGCCGCTATCGGGTACTGTCTTTATTTCGGTCAAGGATGAAGACAAACAAGCCTTTGTCGAAATTTGTCGCAATCTTGTCGAAGATGGCTTTAAGATTCTGGCGACAGGCGGCACCACCGATGCCTTGAATGCGGCTGGTGTTCCAGCAACACGGATCAACAAAGTCATGGAAGGTAGGCCGCATGCGGTTGACGCGATGCTGTCTGGCGAGATCCAACTTGTTTTCAACACCGCCAAGGGTGCTGGGGCGATTAAGGATTCTTTCTCGCTTCGGCATAACGCTCTTACCAATAAAATTCCCTATTACACAACGGTTTCAGGAAGCCGCGCGGCGGCTGAGGCAATTCGCGCCCTCCGTCAGGGACAGCTTGGCGTCCGCACGTTGCAGGATTATCTTGCAGATATTAAGCGTTAACCGTTAACCTACCGTAATACTATTGGGTAACGCCGCTTTGCGGCCCGCGTAAATGGATTATTAAAACGATGGAAAAAATACCTTTCACCCCACAAGGGCTGAATGTCATTAAAGAAGAGCTTGCGCATCTGAAAGGCACTGAACGTCAGGCCGTGATTAATGCCATTGCCGTTGCCCGCGAACATGGGGACTTGTCAGAAAATGCCGAATATCACGCCGCGCGTGAAAAACAGTCATTCATTGAAGGTCGCATTTCCGAGCTTGAAGATGTGACAAGCCGTGCCGAAGTTATCGATGCGGAAAAATTAAATGGTGAAAAAGTGACCTTTGGCACAAGTGTCGGGGTTGTTGACGAAGAAACCGACGAAGAATCGCTGTATCACATTGTCGGGCCTTACGAGACCGATATTTCCAAGCGCATGATTTCAACATCATCACCTGTTGCCCGTGCGGTCATTGGCAAAAGTGTTGGCGACTCAGTTGAGGTGCAAACCCCAGGCGGCGTGCGATCTTATGAGATATTGTCGATCGCCCTGTTTGACATCACCAAGGTCTAGCCAAACCACAAGGCACCGATAGCCACAGTCTGGCCAGCTCTTTTTGACTTACCTTATCGTTTCAAAGGCATGCCGATGAACCGATCCGGCAGTTCGCTAGCTTTGGTTGATTGGCACGCCAACAAGCTGTTTTGCCGACCGGATCGACAGGGCGGTTTTCACATGGCTGACATTTTTTGCTGGTGTCAGATGGCCTGTCAGGAATTTCTGGAAATCATCCCAATCATGGGCAACTATTTTCAATAGAAAATCAGTCTCGCCCATCAGCATATGGCATTCGCGCACTTGCGGCCATGTCGATACCAGCGTTTCAAAATCCTGCAAATCGGTTTCGGCCTGGCTGGTCAAACCAACAAAGGCAAACACCTGAACGCTATAGCCAAGCGCATCCGAATCAATATCGGCATGATAGCCTTTGATTATACCGGCATCTTCCAATGCGCGGACCCGCCGAAGACATGGCGGCGCCGAAATACCGGCATTTTTGGCAAGATCGACATTCGTCATGCGCCCATGATCTTGCAAATCACGCAAAATCTGTCGATCAACCGAGTCCAGTTTTATTTTTTCAGCCATAAATACAGCGCCAGCAGTGATAAAGCGTTACGTTAAGACCTGCATAATAGACGCGCCACACATCATTCGACAAGCGCTATTGCGTAATATTATTGCCTGAAGACCGCGCCCAAGTTACTTATAGTTATCAAGCTGACCAAGATGGAGACAACGCTTTGCCCGCATGCACCCCTTTGACCCCTTCGGGCAAAAACACCAAAATCAACGGTGCAAATTCCCAGATTTGGGTGGTTAGCGATGGCACGGCAGGCATGCGGTTACAGGCCATTGCGCTTGGCGATGCGTTGGTCGGCGCCAACATAACAAACCAGACCAGCCTTGCCGACATCATCATAACACCATCTTGNTGGCTCCGGCACCTGCCGCGCCTTGTCCCTTTCTTGCCAAAAGCCTTGCTATCTTCATTGCTTGGGTCGATTGCAACGCGCCTAAACCAGGATAAACCGGCAGTCATTATCACTTGTGGTCGACGCATGGCGGGAACATCAATTGCCCTAAACCATCTGTCAAAAGCGAATGGGGCTGGCACGCGCACAATCCATATTCAAGATCCGCGTCTACCACCACATTATTTTGATATTTTGATCGTGCCACAGCATGATCCGGCACGCGGCCCGAATGTCCTGACAAGCATGGCATCGCTAAACCGTCTTGATAAGTCCAAGATCGCCGATGCAGCAAATCAGCTTGGCGATAAATGGACTGGTCTTCCCGCGCCGCGGGTGGCGGTTCTGCTTGGTGGGGCCAACCGGCGCTATGGCATTTCGGCGATAATGGCAAAGGATATGGCGAAAAGACTTGCCGATTTTGCCACCAAAACAGGTGCCAGCCTTGCCCTAATCCCGTCACGGCGAACGCCTGCCAATCTTGTCGCCCATCTCACTGCCGCGCTGGGGCCATTGCCCTATGCGGTTATGGATCAGGCCGAAAACAACCCCTATCCGGGAATTTTGGGGCTGGTTGATGCGGTGATTGTTACATCTGATTCGGTCAATATGATATCTGAGGCGACGGTCACCGGCCTGCCAATTCTCATTGCCGAATGGCAAAGCGAAACCGGCCGGATTGGCGCATTTCATGATGCGATGATGACCGCGGGGCATATTGCGCCATTACGCGATCATCTTCCGCAAAAAGGCTTTGCCCCGCTTTTTGAAATGCCCGCAATTGTAAAATCAGTTTTGGCACGACTGGACCGCTAGATTACCGCCAGCGGAGCCAATGCAGATTAGTGAAATAATTTGCGGTTATCATTGGGGAACATACCGTCATAAAGACCGGCAACCTGTTCGGCATATCCGTTATAGATTTGCGTTTTTACATTCTTATTACTGCCAAGCAGCCGCTCGGTTTCTTGCGACCAACGCGGATGCGGCACTTCGGGATTCACATTCGCCCAAAATCCATATTCACGCGCATTTAACTGTTCCCAAAAAGACACGGGCTGTTGATCGGTAAAGGTGAAACGCGTGATCGATTTGACCGATTTAAACCCATATTTCCACGGTGCTACCAACCGGATTGGCGCGCCGTTCTGAGCTGGCATTGGCTTGCCATAAATGCCCGTCGCCAGAAAGGCCAGTTCATTTGTGGCTTCGGCAAGGGTCAGCCCCTCAACATAGGGCCATGGATACCAGCTTTGCTTTTGTCCGGGGGCAATTGATGGATCAAGAAAGGTTTCCATCTGCAAATATTTGGCTTCGGGCTTTGGATTTGCCAGCTTGACCAAATTGGCCAATGGCACCCCACTCCACGGCACGGCCATCGCCCATGCCTCAACACAGCGATGCCGGTAAAGTCGTTCCTCAAGCCCACCTATCTTGGCGATCAGATCTTCGGCATCAAGCTGCATTTCAGTTTCAACCAGACCATCAATTGTAACCACCCACGGATCGGTAACCAGCTTTTGCGCGCGTTTACGGATATTCTTTGATGATCCAAATTCGTAAAAATTCGTATAGGTGGTTGCATCATCTTCGGGCGTGATATCACGATCTAGCCGATAGGCCATATTACGCGNCGCTGGATAGCCCTCGATGGCAGCTGCCGCGGCAGCGGCAAACCCGCCAACACCAGTCAAGGCCGTTGTCAGTCCAAGACCGGCAAAGCCTGCAGCGCGAAGCCATTCGCGGCGGTTTAGGTAAATATGTTCAGATGTTGCATCTGCTTCAGCCATTGCCCAGCTTGGGCGTTTTTTGATCAGCATTGACCATCTCCTTCAGCGACACGGCGTTGGTGATCTTCATTTGTAATGGTTTAATATGGCAAATATGCGGCATAAAACCTGCGCAATTATGTCTGCTGCAATATCAGATTTTTACGTCAGGCTGGCGGTTACTTTGGCAATTCTTTGCATCGCATCGGCCAAAACATCATCAGCCGCGGCATAAGAGATTCTGAAATAGGGCGACAGACCAAAGGCAACGCCCGGCACCACCGCCACTTCACCCGCCGCAAGAAGATAGCTGACAAAATCACTGTCGCTTTCGATGATTTTGCCATCTGGCCGCTTTTTGCCAATCAATTTGGCAATCGAGGGATACACATAAAAGGCCCCATCGGGAAGCGGGCAATCAATCCCGTCAATATCGTTCAGCGCAGTGCAAACAAGCTGGCGGCGACGGGCAAAAGCAGCGCGGTTTTCAGCCATGAAATCCAACGGCCCGTCAAGCGCAGCAATGGCAGCATATTGCGCCATTGAATTCGGACTTGATGTTGATTGCGATTGCACCTTTGCCATGGCTTTGATCAACGGCACTGGCCCGCTGCCATATCCAATGCGCCAGCCTGTCATGCAATAGGATTTCGACACGCCATTGACGGTTAGAATACGATCTTGCAGATCCGGCGCAATCGTTGCCATCGTCGCAAATTGGAAATCGTCATAGACCAGATGTTCATAGATATCGTCACTAATCAAATGCAATTGCGGATGGCGGCGCATGACCGCGGCAAAAGCCAGCAAGTCATTTGCATCATAGCCAACCCCGCCAGGGTTTGATGGGCTGTTAAGGATAAGCCATTTACTATTCGGCGTAATGACCGCTTCCAGATCTTCGGCGCTAATCTTCATGGGGTTAGCACCGCTTCCCTTTACAAAGACTGGCTTTGCCTCGCAAATTTCGACAATACCAGCAAAGCTAACCCAATAGGGTGTTGGAATAATCACTTCATCGCTAGGGTTCAAACTGGCCATCAACGCATTAAACAAAACCTGCTTGCCGCCAGTGCTAACCGTAATCATATCAGGCGTACAGGCAACATTGTTTTCACGCGCAAATTTCCGGCAGATCGCTTCCTTCAATTCGGGAATACCATCAACTTGCGTATATTTTGTTTTGCCTGCCTTCATCGCCGCAATCGCAGCATCCTTGATATGCTGCGGCGTATCAAAATCGGGCTCGCCAGCAGCAAGGCCAATCACCTTGCGGCCTGCCGCTTTCATATTCAATGCCATGTCGGTAATCGACACTGTTGGTGATGGCGCGATGCGGTTTAGCCTGTCCGAAATAAGGCCCATTGATCCAGTCTCCTTTTCCCTTTCAAATTTATGGGGTGCTTTGTGGTCTGGGACAAGTGCTTTTCGCCACGCCCCCTTTCTTCTTTGGGCGAACATGCCTATCTTAGAGGCATGACCGAAACCAGCAACGACAAGCTAATCATCACCCGATCAAGCGGCCCAGCAAATTTTGACCTAACGTCAGAATTTAAACCGGCTGGTGATCAGCCAACCGCGATTGCCGAATTGATCGAAGGCATTCAAACCGGCGAACGCGACCAAGTGCTGCTTGGGGTGACAGGATCAGGCAAAACCTTTACCGCCGCGCATGTCATCCAGCAGATCAAGCGGCCAACGCTTATTCTGGCGCCAAACAAAACACTGGCAGCCCAGCTATATGGCGAGATGCGGTCGCTATTTCCCAATAATGCGGTCGAATATTTCGTTTCCTATTATGATTATTACCAGCCCGAGGCCTATGTGCCTCGATCCGATACCTATATCGAAAAAGAATCGTCAATCAATGAACAGATTGACCGTATGCGCCATTCAGCGACCCGCGCGCTTCTTGAACGGGACGACGTCATCATTGTTGCTTCAGTATCTTGCATCTATGGTATCGGTTCGGTTGAGACCTATTCCAGCATGACGATGAAACTCACTGCAGGTGAAACTGTTTCACGGCAAGATTTGCTGCGCCAGCTGACCGAGCTTCAATATCGCCGCAATGATACAAATTTTGTGCGTGGCGCATTTCGGGTTCGCGGGTGACTCGGTT
>JGI26084J50262_1001510_pt1 | contig 12899 bp, 9 predicted proteins | sample SaaInl6LU_22_DNA_FD_50262 | JGI IMG/M metagenome (IMG submission 50262) | reverse complement strand
AGGTCGTCGCTCATAGCGCTGAGCACTTGCTGTAGTCCCCACCCTTGGCCTGCGTAGCGCTCCCCTTCGGCGAGCCCTGTACCTTTAAAATGCACATAGTCGATAAGCGCATAAAGTCCAGCGGGCGAATGACAAGTCGAGAGTTTTTCTACGCGTCTCTGTAAGCGCTCACGCTCGGCAGACGGAGCCTGCGAAACTATACCCCCAATGCTGTTCTCAAGCCTTTCGATGATGAATTGCGCCTGCTCTCGCCGCGTCGTATCGAGCAGTGTCCTGAGTTCTTCCATGCGGCGGCTGTCGATGTCTTGGTAAAAATCAGCTCGCGATTCCCAAGGCGAGTCTATGCCCGCACGAATATCACCATCAGGCCGGTCGTTATTGGTAACTAGATTATTCGGCTGTAGCCACTTCGGCAGCGTTATGCCTGTTTTGGCAAGGTAGGTTAGGAGATCTGGGAAGGTTTCTGCAAAAATTTCGTCCTGATTTCGCTGAAACCAAATGAAATGGCCTATACCGAGTGAGGGGAAGTCTTCGCCTTCGTTCCAACTTGTCAGGCACGCACGCTGCGTCGCGCACTCGTTCGCGAAGATTCGCTCTCCCAGCCACTCTGCGTCGGCGGTGTTGAGTCGTGGCAGGACACTGTCGGATTGTTCTTGGCTCAAACCCGCATGGCTAAACATTGCAGCCAGAGTAGCGAGGGCCACGAGAGCAAAAGGTAGGGCGGTTTTTGTCGTGTTAGGCATATGAAAATTCCTCGCCGTAAAACCAATGAGCGTCTGCGCCGGCAGTGCTCATCATATCAAGCCTAGCCAACTGAGGGCAGGTCAGTGTCATTCGACTCGAGGTAATAGATGATAGTGCAAGGCATTAGGGGAGTGGAGCGCCTTTCAGAGGAGCAGTTTCTAGCAAGACTCAATGCGATCTATCAAATAATTCGTCAGTCGAAAACGCTAGAAGTGGCTCTCGAGACTGTTGGAGAGGGGCTGTTAGATATTTTAGGCGTGCGCCTGTTTACGGTTTATCAGTGCGTAGAGAACGGCAGAGAGCTTCTGGCGATTTATCGAGGAGGGGACACCGAATACAATTTCTCGAATGAGATACGCGTCCACTTTAGCGCTACTTCGGTTGCCGGCTATGTCGCATTAAGTCAGCGTCCTATTCTCATCAATGATGTAAACGATACCAGCGAGCTTGTTGATATTCACCCCCGTCTCCAATTTGATCGGCGCTTTAGCGACGAGCGAGGCTGGCCTATAAAACCGATGATCGCGGTGCCAATTAAAGATGAGGTCATGCTTGGTGTCTTGCAGCTAATTAATTTTGAAGGAGACCCCAGTTTCGACTCAAGCGATTTAAAACGAGCGGCGTTTGTTAGCCAGATGCTCGCGCGGCAGTTTCGGGAGTCGCTTCAGAGTAAGGGTGGCCCGTTCGATCAATTGCTTAAACAGGGGAGTTTAAGCAGCAGAGACCTTGCCGACGCGCAGGCCAATGCGTCGCTTCGAGGAGCCTCTGTGTCTAGTGTGCTCATGGACAACTATAGCCTCTCAGCAGAGGCTATAGGCAAGTCGCTTGCGCATCACTACCGCGTCCCTTTTATGGCCTATGACCCAGCGTTGATTTTGCCGCTGCGATTACTCGAGAATATTAGCAAAGGGTATTTGCGCAAAAACCTGTGGCTCCCTGTTGCNGGNGACAAAAACGAGGCGGTCATCCTTATCGATGACCCTTCGAATCATCAACGTATTATGGAAATNCAAGGCGTTCTCAANGCGCGAAATTACGTTTTCCGCGTTGGCCTGCCCGAGCATATCTCTCTGTTTCTTCGTGATGACTCCCCTCCTGAATCATCAACCAGCTTCGAAGATCTTTTCTCCGTCCTCGCCTCTCAGAGCAAAGCGGCGCAGCCCGAACGCCTCGATGACGAAGACCATGGCAGTGAAACATCGGGGATGATTCAGCTTGTTAATCGGGTTATCGCCGAGGCGGATAGGCTGGGCGCATCTGATATCCATATCGAACCGAGTCGAGAGGGTGCACCTGGCAGTGTCAGGATTCGGGTAGACGGCCTCTGTCGACAGTTGTTAATGATACCCGAAGAGCACTGTGCAGCCGCAATCGCGAGGGTCAAAGTTATTTCGCGATTGAATATTGCCGAACGGCGGCTTCCCCAAGACGGGAAGTGCAAACTGAAACTCGCCGATCGTCATATCGAGATGCGGGTCGCAACATTGCCGACGGTGCATGGCGAGAGCGTGGTTATGCGGTTGTTGACGCCAGGCAGCCCAATGCAGCTAGAGACTTTAAGTTTGAGTGTGGCGAATCAGCGCGAAATTATGACAATCGCGACACAACCCCATGGGTTGTTTCTTGTTGTGGGCCCAACAGGGTCGGGCAAAACAACAACCTTGCACGCCGTTTTAAGCAAGCTCAACACGCCTGAGAGGAAGATTTGGACCGCCGAGGATCCTGTAGAGATCACTCAGGAGGGTNTACAGCAGGTGCAGGTGCAATCCAAAATCAATTTTACCTTCGCCATGGCGATGCGCGCGTTTCTGAGGGCTGATCCGGATGTCATTCTGATTGGTGAAATGAGGGACAAAGAAACGGCAAATATTGGGATTGAGGCCTCCCTGACTGGACACCTCGTGCTGTCGACCCTGCACACCAATTCTGCGCCTGAAACGATCACGCGGCTGTTAGATCTTGGCCTTGACCCAATCAATTTCTCTGACGCGCTGTTAGGTGTTCTGGCGCAGCGACTCATGCGGACGCTGTGCGCTAATTGTAAACAGGCCTACGAGCCAGACGAGAGCGAAAGGCTCCGTCTATTGGAGTGGTATGGAGAGGAAGATTTCGTCAATCACGGACTTGAAACTAGGCAATGGACATTGTGTAAGGCCGTTGGGTGCAGCGAGTGCGGAGGCACGGGTTACAAAGGGCGTATGGCTATTCATGAGATGCTTGTGTGCGGAAGCCGCCTGCGGGGCTTGATCTACCGGCGCGCAAGCCTTGATGAGCTGCGTCATCAGGCAGCGCAAGATGGCATGCGAACTATGCGCCAAGATGGGATTGAGAAAATACTGTCAGGGCACAGCGATTACAGTCAGTTAATTCAGGTGGTGGGTGTGGCGATCGGCTAAAAAAGCGCCCCGTAAGCTAGCTTGATAGCGCGTCTGCGAGGATTGAGAATTGTGTAACAAGCCATTCATCGCCGCTGCGAAGGTAGGTGATCTGAATGTCGGCAGGGCCGCTTTCAAACGTAACTTGCACTGTATGGCTCGCTGTTGACTCCGCTGAGTCGCTGTCAAAAAGGGGGGTTGCAACCGTGCTGCGCAGTGCATCAATGCTCGTCAGGCTTCCTAGTCGACCGCGCAAGTAGTAGAGGTGGCTCGGCCAATCGAGTTCGCTTGTTGACTCAAACAGAGCTGGGTGCGCATAGAGCATGAGGTTCGAGGGTTTTTCGTCGACGAACAGGTTTCGAACAAGAAGGAGGGAGCGTGCCTTCGCCTCTTTACCTGCCGACCAGCGCGAGAAATTTGCGCCAGCGAAGAGTGCAAGGATGAGGGTTAGCGTAATGATTGCACAGAGACGCAGCGCAAAAGAGGTTTTGAAAAAGCGCAATGGCGAGGTCATAGCAGCGATGCCGGTAACAAGCGAGGTGGCTATTGTCGCACAGGCGNTTTTTGGAGTGGAGGAGTATAAACGGGCAAAAGTTCGGAACGAGCGTTTTGCNGGGTCATAAAAATTCATTAAAATCAGTAGGGTGCGTTTNAGTGTTTTATTGAGTGCGCGTTAACCTCGCTATTTTATGCACATGCGCTACATTCGTGTCACAAAACGCTATTTTTAACGGTATTTTTGTGATTTCTCCANGCATAGGCTNATTAAGCCATTGATTTTATTATTTATTATGAGTTGAGCAAAAATTAACCAATTTATACTTNAAAGCGCTAATTTACAGGCTTTTACGCGTTTTTCCTATTTTACCCNCAGAGTTATCCACAGTTTCTGTGGAAAAAAAGTGTGTTNCCCCGCTCTCTGNAAACAATATTAAACACAATAACTTACAGCGACAATGTCTGAGATTGCTTAGGTCATGCCGCTAACTTGCCCCTTCAACGCTGACGCGCATCACACGCTGCAGCGATATATACCCCTTACTATTTGTGTTATCTTTGTACCCCTAAATGGCGATCGCAGCGCTACTCCAAAGACCCTTTTTCTTCGCCATCCGTTTTTAGGCATCTTCGCTTTATGATCGAACTCAACGCCGATATTCCGTTTCTTTGGAGGCTAAGCCCAGAGAGCAGCGAAGGCTATTGCTCTGTGTCTCTTGTGGTGCCCCGCCCTCCCGACGAGGTTCCCGATCTCACTATAGAGACCACTGTTCTGAGCTTAGCGTCGGACAGTATGCGATCTGAACAAGAAGAAACCTTGGAATGGAACGAGGAAGACATCAGCCTCTTCCTTCGCCTGTTAAGCCAGAAGAAGCCAAAGGTGGAATTTGAATCAGTCCCCGACGAAGGAAGAACACTCAGAGTAGATCTCTCAGACCCCGATGTTATAGAAATTATTCATATCGTTGCAGCGGCAGGGTTTGGTGTGGCATTTACCTCGACTGGTCTGCTTAGATCACCGTCTGCGCTTCTGCCGGCCTATCGGTTCGATATTGGCTCGAAGGCTTCGCTCAACACAATCGTGGGATTTAAACAGGCAATTGTTGTCGATGTAGACGATGACGATGTGGTGTGTGTGCTTACTGAAGAGATTGATGTGCAGGCCATAGACTCGGCGGCGGATGAATACGACAAGCTACTGCCCAACGATTTGCTCCTCGTGCAGCGCGCGGATATTCTCCACGCCGATTATTCTGAGTCGCGCGAGATTCCTAGTGCAGCGGTGCTGCACTAGGCCACGCCGTCGGCAGACTACGCTCTTTGATTGAAGCGCCGGCCAACAAGCGCCGCAGTAATATTCACCTTCTGAATGTCGATAGCTCCCCCGGCGATCCCCCATCCCCACGAGTCTCTCAGCTTCTGCTCTAGCGGGAACTCTTTCGAGTAACCGTAGCCACCCATGAGCTGCATTGCCTTGCCGGTAACCTCGCGGGCGGTCTCATTGGCGAAGCATTTAGCGACCGAGCTTTCGGCAATTGACGGCAGGCCGCTCTCGGCGTTGATGACTGCACGGTAAAGCAAGAGCCGAGCCGCCTCGAGCTTCATCTTCATTTCAGCAATCTGTATCTGTACGCCTTGGAAGTCGACAAGCGGTTTACCGAACTGCTGGCGTTCTTGNACNTACGCCAGCACATAATCGAANGCTGACTGCGCGGTTGCCAGTGACATGGTTGTGTTACCGCAGCGCTCAAGATCGAAAGCGTCCATCAGCTTGCCAAAGCCNCCCGNGGGCACGAGGATATCTGCATCGGTGACTTCGACGTNGTCGAAATACATATCCGCACTGTANACGCCGCGGAATCCCATATGGTGGTCTCGTTTGCCAAAGGTGAAGCCCTTGCTGCCCTTCTCGACGAGCACGGCGCCGATGGATTTGGCGCCGGGGCTATCATCCATGCGGCANTAAACGACATAGGCCTCGGAGTGCCCAGCACCGGAGCTCCAGCGCTTGTTGCCGCTAAGAAGCATCTTGTCGCCTTCACGGCGCACCTGAGTTTTTAAGTCGGTGAGCGCAGAGCCTGCATCGGGCTCAGACATTGCAACGGCAACAACCATCTCGCCAGCACAAACTTTGGGCAGAACGCGCTGTTTCATCGCGTCGCTCCCAAAGTGGGCTATGGCCAGCGTGGGGCCGAAGCAGGATTCAAAAATGGGGAACGCGACAGCAATTGAGATTTTGGCGACTTCTTCCAGTACTAAAACCGCATCGAAATGCGACATCCCGCCACCGCCGTATTCGCTGGGTAGGTTAACGCCAAGATAGCCGAGTTCACCGAAACGGCGTCGAAGCTCGAGGCTGGGCGGTTCATCGCTGAGCTCGATCTCACGAGCGAGTTCGGGGAGTTCTCGCTGAGCAAACTGCCTAACTGATTCTTGGAGCGCGCGCTGTTCGTCGTTTAAGGTGAAATCCATACTGATGCCTGCGTTACTGAGTCTATTAGTAAAAATGATCAAACCGAGTGTAGGTGAACTCAGGCAAGGATTGTAGCCAGTAATTTGATACTATGCGCCCCTTGCGCAGACTGGGAAGCTTTTGAGCATCGATAGCGCAGATTATCTAATTAGACATTGTCACTTTTGGGATTCATCAGGTATGGGTGTTAGCAACTTAGCCAACGAAATTGAAAAACGGCGCACGTTTGCCATCATCTCGCACCCCGATGCTGGTAAAACCACAATAACCGAAAAGCTCATCCTGCTTGGCAATCTTATTCAGGTGGCAGGCTCGGTTAAGGGCAAAAAGGCAGACAAGCATGCGACCTCCGACTGGATGGCGATGGAGCAGCAGCGCGGCATCTCGGTCACCTCTTCGGTCATGCAGTTTCCGTACATGGACCGCGTAGTCAATCTCCTCGACACTCCGGGCCACGAGGACTTTTCGGAAGACACCTACCGCGTCCTTACCGCAGTCGATTCGGCGCTGATGATAGTCGACGGTGCCAAGGGCGTCGAAGAACGAACCATTAAGCTGATGGAGGTTTGCCGACTGCGCGACACCCCCATTTTTACCTTTGTGAACAAACTCGATCGCGATATTCGCGATGCTATTGATGTGCTCGACGAGATCGAGACTGTGCTTAAAATCAAATGCGCCCCTATCAACTGGCCGCTCGGCATGGGCAAAGAATTCAAGGGTGTCTACAANCTCTATAAAGACACGATCCACGTCTACCGACACGGGCAGGGGAGTCAGCTGCACGAGGTGGAGGTGATCGAAGGCATAGACAGTGACGAGGCGAAGGCGTTGTTAGGCAGTTACCGGGACGACTTCCGCGACGAAATAGAACTGGTGCGCGGCGCGAGTAACGATTTCGACCTCGACGCTTATTTGCGCGGTGAGATGACGCCGGTCTATTTCGGCACGGCGCTCGGCAATTTCGGCGTGAAAGAAATGCTCGACGACTTCGTGGAATATGCACCAGCGCCGCAAACGCGTGCGACCGAGTCGCGCGACGTCACCGCAACAGAGTCGGGGTTTACTGGCTTCGTCTTTAAGATCCAAGCGAATATGGATCCCAAACACCGAGATCGAATCGCCTTCATGCGCCTCTGCTCGGGTGAGTATTCGCGCAATATGAAGATGCGCCANTCGCGACTCGGCAAGGATGTGAAGGTTGCCGACGCGGTAACCTTTCTCGCAGGCGACCGTGATCAAGCAGAGTCTGCGGTGTCCGGCGACATAATTGGCTTGCACAACCACGGCACNATTCAGATTGGCGATACCTTTACCGGTGGCGAGGAACTCAAGTTTTTAGGTATTCCGCATTTCGCGCCCGAACTGTTCCGGCGCATNCGCTTAAAAGATCCGCTTAAGATGAAGGCGNTACAAAAAGGGTTGCAGCAGCTATCGGAAGAGGGCTCTACGCAGTTGTTTATGCCGCTACGCAATAATGATCTCATTGTAGGCGCGGTTGGCGTGCTGCAGTTTGAGGTGGTTGCGTTCCGCCTCAAAGATGAATACAAAGTTGATGCTATCTACGAGCCGATTACCGTGCAGTCAGCGCGCTGGGTGGATTGTAAAGATTCAGTCAAGCTTGCAGAATTCCGCAAAAAAGCCCACGACAATTTGGCCATAGATGGCGGCGGCTATCTCACCTACCTCGCGCCCACGCGCGTCAATTTGAGTCTAATGGAAGACCGCTGGCCCGAGGTGGAGTTTCGCGCGACCCGCGAGCACTAGTCTCTAGGTAAGAGTCTCGAGGCAAACTACCGAACGAATTAATGAGACGGTCACGATGACCGGCAGATGAGTTATCTATGAGCCACATGAGTTTTGACATCGCCGCAACCGACGGCAAGGCGCGCACCGGCAAGATGTGTTTTCCACGCGGTGAGGTTGCCACCCCTGCGTTTATGCCTGTCGGGACCTACGGCACGGTTAAGGGGCTGACCCCCGAGCAGGTACGTGGAACGGGAGCCGACATTCTCCTCGGCAATACTTTTCACCTGATGCTGCGCCCCGGCACCGAGACGATTAATGTTCATGGTGACCTCCACGACTTCATTGGTTGGGACCGACCCATACTCACCGACTCTGGTGGCTTTCAAGTATTCAGCTTGGGCGAGATGCGGAAGATCAACGAAGAGGGCGTGACGTTTAGCTCGCCCGTCGACGGCGCTAAAATTTTCCTTGGGCCCGAATCGGCCATCGAAGTGCAGCACGCGCTCGGCTCAGACATCATTATGGTGTTCGACGAATGCACGCCGTATCCGGCAACGCGTGAACAGGCGCGCGAGTCGATGGAGTTGTCGATGCGTTGGGCGGGTCGGTGCAAGGAGGCGCATGGCGAGCATGAGTCGGCGCTGTTCGGCATCGTTCAGGGTGGCATGTACGGCGACTTGCGCGAGGAATCGCTCGCGGGACTCGTTGAGCTTGGCTTCGATGGCTATGCACTCGGCGGTCTCTCCGTTGGCGAACCCAAAAACGAGATGCGCGAAGTAATACAGCACTGCGGCGCCTTGCTGCCTGCCGAAAAGCCGCGCTATCTGATGGGCGTGGGCACGCCTCAAGACATTGTTTATGCCGTTACGCAGGGCATCGATATGTTCGATTGTGTGATGCCCACGCGCAACGCCCGCAATGCCCATATTTTTACCTCGAAAGGGCTGCTACGTCTGCGCAACAAACGCTATCGTCAAGATACCAAGCCGCTAGACGAAAATTGTGGCTGCTACACCTGTCAGAATTTCTCACGCGCTTATTTGCATCATCTCGATAAATGCCGTGAAATGCTGGGCGCTCAACTCAATACTATCCATAATTTACATTATTATCAGGATCTTATGGTGGGATTGCGGGACGCGATAGCCAAGGGCAAATTGTCAGAATTCGTCGCTACATTCGAGGAAAATCAACAGGCANTGCAGGCCGAAAGCCTCGCGCTAGAAGCGCAGGCTGAGTCTTAGGTGGCAGGCAAACGCTAAAAAAAGCTGATTAACGCGGGCGAGCGAGCAGTTAAACGGGCTTTCTCGTTAGCCTGAGTCTTGATATCGTTTCGGATGCCTCCATTTGTGAGACAATGCGCAGCGAAGAACGCAGTATCTGACTAGAAGATAATTCATTAAAGAAGAGTTTTCCCCTTGCATGGATGTCACTGCTGCGTTTGAACTAACTAATTCAAACCTAAGAGAGAGCACAGTACATGGACTTTTTGTTTCCAGTAGCCTACGCCCAAGAACCCGGTCAGCCCTCATTGACCTTCAACCTCATCTTGTTCGGTGGCATGTTCCTCCTTTTCTGGCTGTTAATTCTGCGGCCCCAGTCGAAGCGTGCCAAAGAACATCGCGATCTAGTCACCAGCATAGGTAAAGGAGATGAGGTGTTAACCTCCGGCGGCTTGTTGGGCAAAGTGGTGCGCGTTAGCGAGGATTACCTCGCCGTAGACGTCGGCACCGGTCTCGAGGTGAAAATACAAAAGGCAGCGATCGCAGCGGTATTACCTAAGGGTACTCTCGCGAAGATCTAGTCCTCTCAAAAGGGAGTGCCGAGTAATCTCTGCGCTCCCCTCGAAATTAGGCGTGTTGACACACGTTTTTTTGTAACCGTTAACCTAGCAATTTGCAGAGCCCTCTTATGCTCAATCGATACCCCGCGTGGAAGAACGCGCTAATCTTTCTAGTCGTTCTATTGGGCCTGCTTTACTCGGTGCCCAACCTCTATCCCGATGACGAGGCGATCCAGATTAGCAGCGAGCTATCGCCGTTAACCGAGTTTGACATTGAAAGGGCAACCACGGCACTCGAAGCCGCGCAGCTCAATTTCTTCGGTGCAGCGATTAACGACGAAAGTTTGCTCGTCAGGCTCGACTCTGTAGAGGATCAGNTGCGCGCTAAGACAGCGCTCGAAAACGCGTTTGGCCCTGATTATATTATTGCGCTCAATCTCGCGCCGACCACGCCTGCNTGGATGCAGTCGATAGGTGCAGGAAAAATGAATCTNGGNCTCGACCTTCAAGGGGGNGTTCATTTCTTGATGGAGNTCGACATGGACGCGGCGATTGAGCGGCGCATGGAAGACAACCTAAGTAACGTGCGCTCGATTCTCCGCGAGGAGCGTATCCGCTCGCGCGGGCTAACACTCGTCGACAGCACACACCTCGAAATACGCTTTGCGACGTCGGATGACCGGTCGGCAGCGCGCTCCGCCCTCATTACTAATTTCCCTGAGCTGCAATTGCAAAATAGCGAGTCGGGAGACTTTTTCGTGCTCGATATGCGTATGACTCAAGATGTCATTCTGCAAATCCANCGCGACACNATNCAGGCTAATCGCACGACGCTAATCAATCGAGTCGATGCNCTGGGGGTGTCCGAACCAACGGTTCAGCAGCAGGGTGCGAATCGCATTGTAGTAGAACTGCCCGGCGTGCAAGATCCCGCGCAAGCTATCCGTATTTTACAGCGAATCGCCACGCTCGAATTTCACCTCGAAGCTGAGTTAGGCGCGTCGAGCCTTTCCTATGAAGCCTTCGACTATCAGGGCCTGTCGATTAACGTTAACAACGATGTAATCCTGCAGGGTGATCGCATTAGTAATGTGCGCTCGTCTCTCGACCAAAACGGGTTACCGCAAGTACAAATCAGTTTAGATGCGCAGGGCGGCAATCAGATTAATCGCGTGACTCGAGACAATGTTGGGCGCCTGATGGACATCCTTCTTATCGAGACGAAATCGCGAACAAATACGACGATCGATGCGGAAGGCAATGAGGTTGACGAAGTCGAATTTTATGAAGAGAAGCGGCTTATTAGCCATGCGCGAATCAATTCGGCCTTGGGCCGTCAATTCGTCATCACCGGCCTGTCGTCGCGTGAAGCGAATGATCTTTCGCTGCTGATCAGTTCCGGTTCGCTCGCGGCACCGATGACCATTGTCGAACAGTCTGTTATCGGTCCTTCTATGGGGCAGGAGAATCTTGATCAAGGTATCCGCGGTGTGCAGGTTGCTGCGGCGCTGGTCATTCTGTTTATGCTGTTTTATTACCGCGTGTTCGGCCTTGCGGCAAACATTGCTCTCATCATGAATATTCTGCTTATCTTCGCGGTGATGTCATCGATAATCCCAGCCACCTTAACGCTGCCAGGAATTGTCGGTATCGTTCTCACCGTTGGTATGGCAGTCGATGCGAACGTGCTGATCTTTACCCGCATACGCGAAGAGATCGCCGAAGGATCGTCACCCCAGCGCGCGATCGATGCTGGCTATGATCGCGCCTTCACGACTATCTTGGATGCTAACTTAACCACTTTCCTCGTTGCGATGGTGCTTTTCACGATTGGCTCGGGGCCAGTAAAAGGCTTCGCCATTACACTGATGATAGGCATCATTACGTCGATGTTTACCGCCATTGTCGGCACGCGCGCGTTGATCAATTTGATTTACGGCGGTCGCAAGGTTGAGGCGCTGTCGATCGGGACAATTCCTCCCCGCACCGAAGCACTGACGGTTGAAGACTAAGCGCCTGACTGCGCAAACTACGGATAAAAGATTATGTTGAGTAAGCAATACAACTTTATGGGTGTGCGGCGCGCAGCGGCGATGGGTTCGCTTCTTCTGGTCCTTATCTCACTCGGCTCACTCGCTACGCGCGGCCTAGACTTTGGTCTCGATTTTACGAGCGGCACGTCGGTACGGCTAAATTTTTCAGAATCGGTAGCGATTGGTGAGGTGAATACAGCCCTCGCCGAAGGCGGTTATAACGATGCGGTAGTCGTTAGTTTTGGCTCCGACCGAGATATTCGTATTATTCTGCCGGTAGACGAATCGGTTGCCGAGGCGGATCAAGCGAGCCAAGCCGTGCGCGTAGGTGAGACGATTACTGCGCTCTTAGCGTCGTCTACGGCCGCCGACATTACGCTTGAGGGCTCTGACTATGTGAGCGCGAAGGTCGGCACTGAATTGGCGGAGCAGGGAGGCTTAGGAATGCTCGTCGCGCTCGGTATCATTATGGTCTATATTGCCGTGCGCTTTCAGTTTAAGTTCTCTGTCGGCGCGGTTGTTGCCCTCGCTCACGACCTCATCATCACGTTGGGTCTCTTCTCCGTTTTCGGGATGGAATTCAATCTTAATACCCTCGCCGCAATGCTCGCGATAATCGGCTATTCCCTAAACGATACGATCGTCGTATCGGACAGGATACGAGAGAATTTTCGCCGTCTGCGTAGCGGATCGCCGGCTGACATGGTCAACGTGTCTTTGAATCAAACACTGGGCCGGACGGTTATCACGTCATTCACTACTCTCCTCGTATTAGTGTCGATTTTACTCGTCGGCGGAGAGTCGACTCAGGGTTTCGCTATCGCGTTGATTATTGGCGTTGTGGTCGGTACCTATTCATCAATTTATATCGCATCGAACGTGATCCTCATGATGAACGTGACGCGCGAAGATCTGATGATTCCTATCAAGGAAGGATCGGAATTGGACGATATCCCCTAGGGCGACATTCACATTCAAAGGTTGAGAGCATTGTCATACTTTGCTAAATCATTAAGTATCAGCAGCATTTTTCTCGGCTGTTGCGCTGCAGTTTTTGTGTGGCTATTCTCATTTCCCGTCACTGTCTTTGGCCAAAACAGTCAGAATCTACCCAGGCCTGTAGAGCTTGAACCTGCGATTCAGTTTTGGGTAAAGGTTTACACAGAGGTAGATACCCAGAGCGGCTTTCTTCATGATGCAGACCATTTAAGCGTGGTTTATAGTGCGATGCCTTTAGATAGAAA
>JGI26084J50262_1001503_pt1 | contig 12927 bp, 14 predicted proteins | sample SaaInl6LU_22_DNA_FD_50262 | JGI IMG/M metagenome (IMG submission 50262) | reverse complement strand
AAAATTTCAGCAGAAAAAGATATTGATGAGATTAAAATAAATGTAAAAGCGAGTATTAATTTTATTATTTTAAATTGATGTTTCATTGATAATTTTCCAATCATTGTTAAATTTCTTCCAAATTTGCATCTTATGGGAACTGTTTATTAGTAAGTTACTTTGGTAGTGCTGGTCAAACTCCACATACCTTATTGTATCTTTATCATCTGGATAATCAATAATCGAAATATTTTCAATCTCAACTGAAATATTTTTTGTATTTCTAAAAATTTCAAATTTATCATTTGTCCAGTCTGAATAGTGTCTTCCATTATTTTTGGCATCACCATCATAAAAAGCTAAATAATTAGCAATAAATTTTGACTCCCATGAGTTTTTCCATTCATCTAGCGTTTTTATAAAATTATCATGAGAATCCTCTAAATTTTTTTCAAGATAGCTTTGATAGGACTCTTCAGAAATAATAACTTTTGTTTTATTTGATTTAAGTATAGTTTCTAATCTCTTTAGATCGTCATTAGCAAGAACTACACATCCATCGCTTGATTGAGGTGCTCTGCTATATGTATTCTTTGGAGTTCCATGAATCCATATCCCATGACCAGTTTTATTCTGTAATTTGTCATATATGTTTGGATAATTTATAGGGAAGGCACCATCTCCATAGAAATCGCTTAGCTTTTGTTTGATTTTATTTCCAAGCGTATAGACTCCGATAGGCGTTTTCTTATCCCCTTCAAATTGCTTACCAGATCCATTTTTTCCTATGGAAATATAAGCGTCCATTAATTTAATAATTTCTCTACCATTATTTTTAAATACAATTAATCGAGACCCGGATGTATCAATAAAAACTAAATTATCAATTTTATTGGATAAGGTAAGCCTTTGTTCTGAATTAGGGCTTAAATAATTAGTTTCCAAGTGACTTTTAATTCTTCTCCTGGCTTCTTCTCTTAGTCCGCTAACCTCTTCTGAGGAATAGTTAGTAGAGCCTCCAAATCTTTCCAAACCTTTAGCTTGTGCAAGATAGATATCACCCTTGATCAGATGGGCAAGTTTAAAGTTAGGTTCTTTTTCAATTACATCATCAATATTATTTAGAGCTTCATTCAGGTTTCCTTCAGAAATGTCGAACAAGGTTTGAATTAAAAGATCTTCGATATTTAAATGATTATCGTCATTGGATTTGGCTTGCAAGTTACCAGATAGTCCTTCAAGACATAAAAAGAGGAAAAAAAGCGGAAGTATTTTTATGCTATGAGATCTCATTTATTATTTTTAATACGCCATTTTCATTTTTTAAAATTAATGTTTTCTTGCTAGTGCTTGAAATATTATTTGATTTGTAGGTCTGATTGAATGAAACTTCAACAGTCTCTTTTTGGACTTCAAAATAAAGGTTTGATATCTCAATGAAAATTTCATCTTTATAAATAATTCTGGGTTTCCTGAACTTTTTCCATTCTTCATAATTTTGATTTTTGTTGTTCATAAAATCTAAAGAATAATGGTTTATGTAATTATCAAAATCTTTACTAGACCATGCAGTCTTCCAGCTTTCGATGAATTCATTCACCTGGGAAGGGTTTATTGTAATTGGTACATTTAAGTTACTTTCTGATTCCGCCTTTTCATTTTCCTCTGAAATTTTGAGTGCCACATTTTTACCAATAGGTTGAAAGTTAAAAAGTCTTTTTATCAAAGATAATTTAGTTTTAGCGCTCTGATTGCTTTTATCAATCTGTAAAGCTTGATTATAAGACTCGCTAGCCATCCTTGTGTATAAATCGCCTAAATTTACATGAGCTGTTGAATAGCTAGGATGAGTTTTAATAGCTTTTTCTAGTGCATTTTTTGCCGCAAGAAAATCACCTTTCTGAGCATATAAAACTGCGAGATTATTATAAGGTTCGGGAAGGTTTGGATGACTTTTGGATAAATCTTCAAAAACTTTTATTGCTTCATTTTGTTTACCCATTTCGGAAAACAACACCCCTTTTATAAATAGTAATTGAGGGTCATCACTATCACTTATCAATAATTTTTCAATTTCTTCACTTGCAGATTTATAGTCTTTGGATTCAATTAACAAGTTAATACTTTTAATATCTGCTGCATATATTGTTGTTGATATAAATATATATAACACCAAGTTTGCTATTAAATTTTTTTTTGACATACTATAATTAATTAAAGCGTATAAGAAATAACATTTTAACAAATTACTCAGAATCTTACTATTAAATATCTACCATGATCCAAATTTATAATACTCTCACAAGGCAAAAAGAAGTCTTTAAACCACTAAAAAAAAATGAGGTGAATATGTATGTTTGTGGAATGACGGTTTATGACCACTGCCATCTTGGACATGCAAGAGCTTTAATCGTTTTTGACTTAATCTACCGCTGGTTGTTAGATGCTGGTTGCAAGTTAACTATGTCAGAAATATAACTGATATTGATGACAAAATTATTGCTAAAGCCAAAGATGCAAACGTTGATTTTTCAGTCATAACGCAAGAATTCATTCAGTCTATGAACGAGGATTCGAGCGAGTTAAATATTTTGCCCCCCAAAAAACAACCTAAGGCAACCGAGTCAATTGAAGAAATGATTCAGATGATCTCAAATTTAATTGCCGAAGAATATGCTTACATTGGAAGGAATGGTGATGTTTTTTTTCATATTTCGAAGTTTAAGGAGTACGGAAAGTTATCAAAAAAAACTTTGGAGGATTTGGACCCAGGATCAAGAGTAGGCCTTGATGAAAATAAAATCAACCCTCTTGATTTTGTTCTCTGGAAATTAAGTAAGCCAGGAGAGCCATCATGGAAATCTCCATGGGGCGAAGGAAGACCAGGTTGGCATATTGAGTGCTCTGCAATGAGTACAAAGTATTTGGGAAAAAGTTTTGACATTCATGGGGGAGGTCAAGATTTAATATTTCCCCATCATGAAAATGAAATCGCACAATCTGAATGCTGCAATCATCAAAAAATGGCTAACTACTGGGTTCATAATGGATTCGTGAATGTTGATAATGAAAAAATGTCAAAGTCATTGGGAAATTTTTTCACTATAAAAAAAATCTTAGAACAATTTAATGGTGAAGTAATTCGCTTTTTTATATTAAAGTCGCATTACAGAAGTCCTTTGAATTATTCTGATACTAATTTAGTCGACGCAGAAAATAGCTTAAAAAAAATATATATTTCTTTGAGAGATTATAATTGTATTGAAATAGCAATCGACTGGAATAAGCCCTATTTGCATAATTTTAAAGCGGCTTTAGATGATGATTTTAATTCTCCAAAAGCGCTAGCAGTAATTTTTGAATTGATTAATAAGCTTAATAAAAATAAAGATCAAGTTCTGGCTAATGAAATTTTTACAATTCTTAAGAAAATAGGCTTATTAAAATTTACCCCTGAAGAATTTCTCAAGAATCCAATCAATCTTGATGTTAATAAGATTGAAGAATTAATCAAATTGCGGCAACAGGCTAAAATTAATAAAAATTTTTCTCAGGCTGATCAGATTCGTAGCGAAATTGAATCATTGGGGGTTGTTATTGAAGATTCACCTGGCGGAACATCTTGGAGAAAAAAATGAATATAAGTTCAAAATCCAATCTCAATAAAAATATAAAACATATTGAAGGGTTTAAATTTATTACTTTCAATGCAAAAGTAAAAGAAAAGTCAGTTAGAGATGATTTTTTGATCATAATAATGGATGATAAATCAAAAGTATCAGCTGTTTTTACAAAAAATAAATACTGCGCAGCTCCAGTTTTGATAGCTAAGAAAAATTTAAAAAATTCAACAAAATTGCTTGTTATAAATTCGGGTAATGCAAATGCGGGGACAGGTAAAAAAGGTGAACAAGACGTCGAAAAAATAAATCATAAGTTGGCAACTTTATTTTCGATTAAGCCCAGTCAAGTCCTACCATTTTCAACCGGAGTCATTTTGCAGCCTATGCCAGTTGCTAGAATAATGAAGTCCTTTGAGAAATATTTAACGAAACCATTTTTGTTCAAGTCCGATTGGCTAGATGCTGCAAAAGCAATTATGACAACAGATACTATTCCAAAAGCTATCAGTAAGACTTTTAATATCGATGGCCATAAAATTAGTTGTACTGGAATTGCAAAGGGTTCTGGCATGATTAATCCAAATATGGCAACCATGCTCGCTTTCATTATGCTTGATGTAAGTATTTCACAAAAAATGTTAAATGAGCTAATAAAGCAAGTTGTTGCTAAATCCTTTAATTTAATTACNGTTGATGGTGATACATCTACCAACGACTCTCTTGTTATTGCATCATCAAACAAGGCAGCTAACGAGGTAATCAAAACAAAAAACAAATATTATTTTGAATTAGAAAAACATCTAATAGCTATTGCCAAGACTCTAGCACAAGCCATTGTTAGGGATGGTGAAGGTGCGACAAAATTTGTTGAAATAGAAATAAAAAATGCAAAAAATATTTATGAGGTCTCAACTGTTGGAAAGGTTATTGCTAATTCACCGCTTGTAAAAACTGCTTTTTTTGCATCAGATCCAAATTTAGGAAGAATTTTAGCTGCTATAGGAAATGTTGGAAGTATTAATTTTGATCCAGGAAAAATTGATATTAAGTTAAATAACAGTATTGTCATTCGCAATGGTCAGTTAGCTAAATCATACTCAGAAGAAAAAGCATTTTTAGCGATGAAGAAAAAAGAATTCAAGTTAAGCATAAATTTAAAACGTGGCTCTGTTACCGAATCAGTTTTTACTACAGACTTTTCTTATGATTATGTAAAGATTAATGCAGAATATCGATCATAGCGTAATAAAGGTTTCTGCAGGTATTTTTATTCGTGATGATGAAATATTAATATCCAAACGCCTTGATAACCAATCATGGGGCGGGTATTGGGAATTTCCTGGTGGAAAAGTTGAGGAGGGCGAGACCTTCGAGAGCTGTCTCAAAAGAGAAATTTTTGAAGAGTTAGGTGTTGTTATTCATTCTTTCAAAAAATGGATTACCAGAGAATTTGAGCAGGATGGTAAGAATATACAAATAGTTTTTTTTAAAATTTTTAGTTGGCAGGGTCGATTTGAAAATAAGGATGTTGCTGATCACAAATGGATTAAGATCAATGAAGCCCATCAATTTTCTGAAAAAATATTACCGAAAAACCTCTACATACTAAGGGCGTTAAAGCTACCCCCTCTATATCTAATTACAAATTATTTTGAAAATAAATTCTTCATTGATCAAATTGATAAAATTAAGACCAGCTACTATCTTCAACTTCGCGAACCAGATATTAATGAAGCTGAATTGGTTCATTTAATAGATAAAATTAAAAGTACCAGAGTTGAGAAAACAATAATAAACTCTCGTCATGTAAATTTAAAAAATAAATTTGATGGTATTCACTTTACAAATAATGATTTGAAAAATTTAGAAATAAATACTTTTTTTGGCATTCGTTCTGCATCTGTTCACGATATTAGTGGTATTGAATTAGCGGAAAAATATAAATTAGACTTTGTTGTATTGTCGCCAGTTAAGAAGACAAAGAGCCATCCTGAAAAAAAGCCAATAGGTTGGAATTTTTTCAGGACAATCGCAAACAAATCCAATATACCCGTGTATGCACTAGGCGGGATGAAAATCGATGATATGGAAACAGCACATGCTAACGGCGCTATAGGGATTTCGTCACAAAGAGGTTTCTGGTAATTATTTAACCTCAAATGTAATTAATCTATTAAATGATTCGCCGGCCTCATTAGTAAATGAAAACTCAATATCAACTGCTTTAAGTGTTTCTAAATTTTTAGTAAGATCGTATATCATCAGATGATCACCACCTTTTGATAAAATAAATTCTTTATTTTTCTCAATTTTTGGCTCTTCTATTTTTCTCATCTTCATAACATCATTTTCCATCTTCATTGAGTGTATTTCGATTCTCTTGCTTATATTTGATGAAATTTTATTGATTAAAAGATTTTCATCAGATTTTATTATGACAAAGCCAGCAGTAACAGCTCTTCCGTTATTATTTTTAATTATGGGTTCTATGAAAGAGACCTGAGAATAGCAGTAGGTGCTAAAAAAAATAATTGCTGCAACTAGAGTTTTTTTCATCATTTATATCCTTATAGTGAGTGTAAGCTTGCCGAAAATTTTATAGTCTTTCTTGTACTTTTTTCTTCATCAAGTTTGCTTAAATTAATATTAATAGCATACTTATTTGCAGAAATTGTTGGCTCATAGAGCGAGGTATCTCTCAAGTGAATAGTCAGTAAATCAAATCGATTTGATGGGTTAAGTTTTAGCTGGGCTACAGCATTTATTGCGGTTAGATTTTCTTTATGTGAGTCTTTTCTTAAAACACTAAGAATAAAATAAATTGAATCTTTTATTGGGTTTATGTGGCCCGTAAGGCCTCTAAAAAACAAATTTTTTGTTCGGGTATCTTGCGTTTCATTCCAAAGCTTATATTTTGAAAAATCAATATCATTTATATAAGTTGGAGACTCAGAACGTACTTTTAACTCTTGAATCATTTTGTTGCCAATGGAACTATAAGGTGTAAAAGAATTATTTTTTTCAAGCCTTTTTTTTAACTTATTAGCATCATCAGAAAGTTTTTTATATTTCGTTTGTATTTTTTGTAAGTCATTAATTAATTCGACTTTAATGTCGGCCCTTGCTGCATTTACATTTAATTTAAAAATTAGCTGAAAGATTACGTTGGATATGTATTGATTATGTTTCTGTTTAATGAAAAAGTCATATTGCTTGAACAGATATTCAATTTTTAAATATTTTCTAAACTTTTCATTGATGGGAAATTCGTAATTAATCATAATCTTGAGATAAGTTCCTTTTTTTGTTCCTCAATAGACAATCTTGAATCAATCTCAAAGTCGGGTTTAATAAAGCTATAGTCTTTCTCTTGAGATTGAATTATTTTGTTTATCAATTTTTTATCTATATTATCCCTTGATTGTACTCTCTTAATTTGTTCATTTAAATCACAAGTCATTTTAATTTTATAATCAAAATGAAAATTTTTAATAAGGTTCTTAGTAAGAGGGGTTACTAGGAGATATGAATCGAGATCGTTAACAATTGCTTTTATATTGTTTATGATCAAAGGATGAAGAATGCTTTCAATTTCATTTTTTAGAATTGAATTATTAAACAACGCTTCCTTTAATTTTTTTTTATCAATTTGTTCAGATGTAAAGAATTCCTTTCCTAAATTTTGATAAAGCCTTTTGTAACCCTCATTTCCCGGCATGATGAGTTTTCTATTAATATCATCAAGCTCGAAAACGGGAATTAAGTATTTTAAATTCGAGGCTAGAGATGACTTTCCAGAGCCGATTGATCCAAATAATAAAAGTTTTTTATTATTCATTTGTTGTTAAAAGTGTCTGTTTATCGAATCAGCAAAAAAATTTCTTATACGATGTTTATAGTAATCATTGTCAAATAAGTCTAACTTTTCATCTAAGTCTCTCATTAAACCTAATACTATATTTTTGGAGTAGCTTATGGACTTGGTTTTTTCAATGATGTTTATTACCCTAGTCAGCTGACTTACATCACCTTGGACGATTGCTGATTTAATTAGTTCTTTGTCGTGGATATTTGAAGCCCTGTATGCTGCAAGCAAAGGAAGTGTCATTTTCCCATCTTTGAGGTCATCCCCTAAATTTTTCCCAATTGCTTTTGCATCTCCTGAGTAGTCAAGAATGTCATCAACTAACTGGTATATTTTTCCATAAAGCTTTCCAATTTCAGAAAGAGCTTTTTTTTGGTATGGATCAACAGGGTTAGACAGAGCCGCTAATTTTCCGCATGCCTCAAAAAGAACGCCAGTCTTACTTTGAATAATATTCATATACTCTTCTTCGGTTAAGTCGGTATTATTTTTGCTTATTAACTGCATCACTTCACCCTCGGCGATCTTGTTGGTTGTGAATGCAAGAACATCCATAATTTCAATATTGTTAATATCAACCATCATTTGGAACGATCTTGAGTATAAAAAGTCGCCAACCAAGATACTGGCTGCATTACCAAACTTAATGTTGGCGGTAGGCGTGTTTCTCCTTTTTTCAGATTCATCAACAACATCGTCATGAAGGAGAGTGGCTGTATGAATAAGTTCTATTATTGCTGCTAATTGAAAATGAACTGCCTTGACCGAGCCTGCAAGCCCTGCAAGATTTATTAGGCATTGGGGACGTGTTTTTTTCCCGCCACTTTCAATTATATATTTACCGATTTGATTGATTAGGGGGACATCAGAATTAAGGGATGACTTAATTACTTCATTGACTTTCTCTAATTGAGAATCCACGCTAATATTTTCATTTATTGTTTGCATATATAGCTATTATTAAAATATTGTTGATTTTAACATACAGATTAATCTAAATAATTTGTTGATTTAATGAATAATTTTACCTATAATATGCGGTCTTTATTGATATTAAAAGTAATTAGGAACATACCATGCATGCTGTAATAAAAACAGGCGGAAAGCAATATAAAGTAGCGGTTGGGGATACACTAAGAGTTGAAAAACTTACTGCTAAAGAAGGCGAAAAAATTAAGATTGATAGCGTTTTAGCCGTTGTTGATGGCGAAAAGACCACTATTGGTGCACCACTCGTAAAAGGTGCTAACGTTGATGTTTCTGTGGTTTCCCATGGCAAACATGATAAGGTTAAAATCTTTAAGATGAAAAGACGTAAGCATTACATGAAAACACAAGGGCACAGACAAAATTTTACAGAATTAAAAATTGAAAAAATCAACGCTAGTTGATTTATTAGAAGGGATTATTTATGGCACACAAGAAAGCTGGCGGAAGTTCGCGAAACGGAAGAGATTCTAATGCTAAGAGGCTTGGTTTAAAGGTTTTTGGTGATCAGCTCGTTAGAGCTGGTGGTATTATCCTAAGACAGCGTGGAACTAAAATGCATCCAGGTGAAAACGTTGGCATGGGCAAAGATCATACTTTATTTGCGAAAGCTGATGGAAAAGTCACCTTTTCTGTTAAAGGCCATTTAAAAAGAAAATTAGTTAATATAGTTACTAATTGATCTTAAAATAATATTTTATTAAAGCCCTATCATTCAGATAGGGCTTTTTTGTTTGGACTTAATTTTATGAAATTTATTGATGAAGTGATGATAAAAGTTTTTGCTGGCGATGGCGGCAATGGTATTGCATCATTTCGAAGAGAAAAATACGAGCCGCTAGGTGGTCCAAGTGGTGGAGATGGCGGAAGAGGGGGCTCTGTTTTTTTTGAAGCAGATGAAAATTTAAATACATTAATTGACTACAGATTCAAAAAAGAGCACAGGGCGCAAAGAGGTGAGAATGGCAGAAGTTCCGACCAATATGGAGCTTCAGGGCAAGATCTTACCCTGAAAGTGCCAGTGGGGACAGTAATTAAGGACAGCTTCTCTGAGCAAATTTTTGGCGATTTAACGAATCATGGAGATTCTATTTTAGTTGCTAAAGGTGGCAAAGGAGGTCTGGGAAATATTCATTTTAAATCGAGTATTAATAGAGCTCCAAGGCAATGCACTAATGGTGAGCCGGGTGAAGAGTTTGAAATTTTTCTCGAACTAAAATTAATTGCTGACATAGGCCTTTTAGGTCTCCCGAATGCCGGAAAATCTTCTTTTATCAGAAAAGTTTCTGCCGCGAGACCAAAAGTGGCAGATTATCCATTCACAACCTTGCAACCAAATTTAGGGGTTGTTAAATACAATATTGATAAAAGCTTTGTGATTGCCGATGTTCCTGGGCTAATAGAGGGCGCTTCAGAAGGTGTTGGGTTAGGTGATAAATTTTTAAAACACTTAACCCGAACCAAAATTCTATTGCATCTTGTGGATGGGATGAGTGACTTAAATGGCGGTGACCCTGTNAATGATGCAAAAATGATCATTGATGAGCTTAAGAAATATGATGAACATTTATTCAATAAGCCTCGATGGATTGTTTTAAATAAAATTGACTTAAACTATAACGCTGAAGAACTTATTTTAAGAATTAGAGAATCATTAGCATGGGAGGATAAGATATTTGTGATTTCAGCATTGAGTGGATTAGGCTGTAAAGAATTGATAAATCATATTGCAGAACACTTAGAAAATTTAAAAAATGAGATTTGATAAGATAAAAAAAATAGTTATTAAAATTGGCTCTAGCTCAATATCAAGTCTAGACAAGGGGCTCAACCGAACGAACTTAAAAAATCTTGTTACGGGTATTAACTTATTGATTAGCAAGGGAAAACAAGTCATTCTTGTCTCAAGTGGGGCAATATCATTGGGTCTATTTATCGATGGCAAGAAGAGGAAACCTTCGAAGCTATCTAAATTACAGTATGCGGCTTCGATTGGACAAATTGAATTAATGCAAGCTTATAAAAAAACTTTTCAGTCCCTCAATAAAAATATAAATATTGCACAGATCTTACTTACCAGTGATGATTTAATTGCCCGTGAACGTTACTTGAATGCAAAAAATACTATTCAAGAGTTGATTGATCATAAAGCTCTTCCTATAGTTAACGAGAATGATACGGTTTCTTATAAAGAAATTCAGTTTGGAGATAATGATCTGTTAGCGGCAACAGTTTCTAATTTGATTGAGGCAGACTTGTTGGTAATATTCACTGATCAAAAAGGGCTATATGATGCTGATCCAACCAAAAATAAAAACGCAAAATTAATAGCTGAAATTAGCATTGATGATCAAAGATTATCAGTATTAGCCAGTAGTAAACAATCCAGCTCAGGTATTGGTAGCGGAGGGATACGTTCAAAAATAATTGCAGCTGAAACGGCATCCCGAGGTGGAGCAGCTACTGTTATTGCAAAAGGAGTCTCCAAAAGTTTTTTTCAGAGCTTCTCTGATGATCAGATCGAAGGAACTTTGATCAATCCTGGGGCAGCTAAAATAAAAGCTAAGCAAAAATGGATGATTGATAATTCTAAGTCGAGAGGTATTTTAACATTAGACGCGGGCGCAGTAATCGCGCTCAAAAATCATAAAAAGAGCTTGTTGCCGGTTGGAGTGTTAAAATTAGAAGGAAATTTTGTTCGCGGCGACTTACTGAAGTGTATTGATGTTGATGGCAAAGAAGTGGCAAGGGGATTGTCAAATTTTTCAAGCGAGGATGCTAAAAAAATTATTGGAAAACGTTTGGCAGGTCAAAATTTTGAGCTTGAGAATAAAATTGATGATAATTTAATACATCGAGATAATATGGTAATTATTAAATAATGAGAAGGTTATGACAAACTTAAAAGAAAAGATAGCAATCATAATGGGTTCAAATAGTGACTGGGAAGTAATGAAGCATGCTATAGAATTTTTAGATTTATTGGAAATTCCTTATGAGGCTAGAGTAGTGTCAGCCCATCGAACTCCTGACTTGATGTTTGATTTTGCACAGTCAGCAGAAGAAAATGGCTTTAAGTTAGTTATTGCTGGAGCGGGTGGCGCTGCCCATCTCCCAGGAATGGTCGCTGCTAAAACAACCCTTCCAGTCCTTGGTGTTCCAATCCCTACGAAATATCTGAATGGTCAAGACTCTTTGTTATCAATTGTTCAAATGCCAAAAGGGGTTCCTGTTGCTACATTTGCAATCGGTGAGGCTGGAGCAGCAAACGCGGCTTTATTTGCGGCATCGATTTTGGCAGCAAACAATGGGGAAATTGCAAAAAAACTAAAGCTTTTTAGGGAAGATCAAGAGAAAAAAGTACTTAGCATGCAACTTGAAGGGAGGTAGCTTGAAGGTTGTTCCATCAAAAATGTTAGGGATGCTCGGGGGAGGTCAGTTAGGCAGGTATTTTGTTTTAGCTGCTCATAAAATGGGTTACAAAGTCACGGTTCTGGATCCTGATCCGAAAAGCCCAGCTGGGAGAATTTCGGACATTCATTTATGTAGTGCATACGATGACAAAGAGGCTTTGGATGTTATAAAGAACTCTTGTTTAGCAGTAACAACCGAATTTGAAAATATTCCGGCGGACTCTCTTGAGTATTTAAGTCAAAGTATCCAGGTTCATCCTAGGGCCAGTGCCGTTAGGATTGTTCAGAACCGTATCCGTGAGAAAAGTTTTCTAAAAGAAAATGCTCTTCCGGTTGGACCTTTTTATATTATTGACTCAGCAGAGGCTTTGGTGAATATACCGTTAAACCTTTTTCCAGGAATTTTAAAGATTGCTGAATTTGGGTACGATGGAAAGGGTCAGAAGAGAGTAAATAATATCGAAGATGTTAACGCTGCCTTTGAGGAGTTTGGAGAGCGTCCATGTATCTTGGAAAAGCAAATTAGGCTTGATAGAGAAGTCTCTGTTATCTTGGCGCGCTCAATTGACGGTCTGGTTGAGGTTCATCCGGTTGCAGAAAATGTTCATGTGAACGGCATTCTTGATACAACCGTNGCCCCAGCCAGAATCGATCAATTAGTTGAAAAAAATGTATATGACCTAGCTAAAATCATTGCATTAAAGTTGGGATATGTCGGGGTAATGGCGGTGGAGTTCTTTATATCAGGTAAGGAAATTTTCGTTAATGAAATTGCACCAAGACCACATAACTCTGGACACTACACAATCGATGCTTGCATATCATCTCAGTTTGAACAGCAGGTAAGGACATTGGTGGAAATGCCTTTAGGAAATCCATCGGCGCATTCAAATGCATTAATGATTAATTTATTGGGCGATTCATGGATAAAACCAGAAGTACACGAGCCGAACTGGGAGTCCCTTTTGTCTCAAGGTCAACTCAAATTGCATCTCTATGGAAAAGATGAGCCACGTATGGGTCGAAAAATGGGCCACATNACCTTTTTAAGTGTTGATCC
>JGI26084J50262_1001495_pt1 | contig 12966 bp, 10 predicted proteins | sample SaaInl6LU_22_DNA_FD_50262 | JGI IMG/M metagenome (IMG submission 50262) | reverse complement strand
AATCTACAAGATGCTTTTGAGAAAAAATTAGACTTAAAAACAAAACGTGATCATGACAGACATCATAATAACAAAAAATTAAAATAAATGAAATTTTTAGACAACTTTAAAAAACCAAAATTCTGGAGATTATTTATAAATTTTGCCATTCCATTTTTTCTTTTTGTAATTGTTTTTTCACTGTTAATTAACAGTTTTTCAGATATTTTTTCGGGTAATTTTTCTGAGGTTAATAAAACCAACTTTGCTGAAGGACGATATAAAGCATTCTTTGCTCCTAAAATTGTTTTAAGCTTAGTGTATGGTTTTTATATGACAAATAAAAATATAAAAAGTGAATATAAAAAAGGTTAATCAAAAACTAAATAAAAACATAAATGAAGAGACAGAATTAATAAATTCTTTATCTATTGGTAAGTACTTATTAATTTATATTCCTATACTATTTGCAATGTTTGCAATAGGTCAAATTATAGCTAGTTTCTTTTTAAATATTGAGTTTGATTGGCGTTTGATTTTATTTCAAGCTTTTAGTTTTGCTGTTTTATTTAGAATTTTTCATAAAATTAGAAAAGTCATCAATTCAAATTGGAAAAATAAAAACAATTAAAAAAATCGTCTAAAATTTTATTTTAGACGATTTTCTTTTTAACATTATTTGTTAATGCGACTAGCTGTTCAAGTTATTGACATCTTATTTTAAGAAGTTATAAGAAATTCCAAACATAATTAAATCAGTGGTCATGTCATATGAAACTTCACTACCTGGTATTGCTCCATAAGGATTATTTGCTGAAGCAAACATTGGGTTTAATAATTGACCAGAAGTTCTACCATCACTTGCTCCATGATGATAAACAGCATCTAACATTATTTTATTACTAATTTCATAACTAAAACCAAATTGGAAAGCATTTGCTATAATAGCTGTAGCAGGAATGTTGAAAAATGCAACATCACTTTCAATAGGATTTGAACTATATGTATAGCCTAATCTTAATGGAAACTTTTCAATTCCTTTATATTGCAATCCTGCAGATATAATATTAATGTTTTTCCACCCAAATCCTGCAACAGATGCAGTTTGAGTCCATCCAGTTTTAGAGAAACCATCTGTGTTTTCGTAATCAACAGATCTGTAATCTAAAGCGAAATCAAAATTTCCTTTTGAATAACCAAGACCAAATGATAATATAGCAGGATAATCCATTTGAAAATTATTGGTAGCAGTACTACCATCTAAATATGTATTATTAAACTCGAATTCACTAAACTTCTGAGTTGTTTTATAGGATGCACCTAACTTAAAACCAGAACCTGTATCAAAGAAAACTCCAAATTGAGCCCCAAAACCTAGTGCAGTAGCTTTATCTGTTGATGGGTAACCTGCTTGTGTTGGATTTGCTGTTGGATTTGGCATCAATTCTAAGGCAGCGTAATTCATTGTAGGTTGTACCCCAATAGAAAACTTATCACTTAACTCATAAGCCCAACTAAAACCAACTTGTAATAGCATGTAATCAGATTCAATTTTACCAAATCCTCCCATACTTTGAGGCATATTAATAGGGTTTGTTGTACTTTCTGGAAAAGTAACTCCAAATCCACTTATACCAAATGCAGACACTCCAAAAGTATGTTTACTATCTTCTTTACCCCAAACCATTGCTAGTGCTGGCATTGGAGATATTCCTCTATCATCAGCTGTGGTTCCACTCATAAAGTTTCCTGTTGGTTGTCCATTTGAATCAAAAATTGGAACTGTAGAATTTAATTCTGGTGCTGAGAAAAATAAGCCTAAATCAAATTTTATAATTTTTTGGTCAAAGGTTGATAATGCAGCTGGATTCCATTGCATTGCTCCAGAAATATCTAATGGTTGTGCTGTTGCAGCACCACCCATAGACATATTAACAGCACCAACACCTTGCATAACATGCCCAGTTTGAGCAAATAAAGTTGACGCGAATAAAAGCGTAATTAATTTTAAAAATGAATTTTTCATAATATTAATATTTGTGAATATTTAAAGATTTTAAACATTCTATTTGCAACATTAAATCTAAGGCGAACCCTATTTTTATGCTATGACAAATATCATTTTTAGAAAATTTTCATCTCTTTTTAAAACAAAAAACACGACCCTATGAGTCGTGTTTAATATACTTTTCTAAGTTTTAAATACTAAATGAAATTAATCTAATTGAATTAAGTCTATATCACTATTTTTCACTTTTGTATTTAATTCTTTTACACCATTATTAAAGAGCTTATTTAATTTAGCCAATTCAAGATCTATTTGTTTTGTAATTTCATTTTTAAAATCGATAGCCTGTTGTGTAGGAGCATAATTACCAATTCTTGTTAATGAATTTAAATGAGCTAATTTGTTGTTAAGTCTAATTGGAAAATTTAAAGGATCTTGACCACTTTTACTTTTTGTTTGGTACAATGTTTCTTCAACAACAGTCATATCTTTTACTAACTTATCTGCAAAATCTATTAAGTCTTTATGTTTCTTTTTGTCTTTAATAGATTTCTTTAATAAACCAACTTGACTTCTAACTTTTTTCACATTCTTTAATGCTTTATGTATCTCAGTCATTTTAGTATTAATATCATTTATAAAGTCAAATTGTGCTTTCATATCACTTTCTGTAGCTTCTGACATAGGATTTTTTAAGATACTAAAAGGCTGACTCATTATTTTGTTATTTACTTTTAATTCAACCTTATAATCTCCAGGTAAAGCCATTGGTCCACTTAAAGAAGCCCACCATAAAATCATGCCTGGTACACGTTCTGCACCATCATACATCATATTCCAATAAAAAATATTATTACCATCTTTTACAGACAATTTACCATCTTTATTTTCTTTGTTAGGTTTTGTACTAAATGTTTTGATGGCATTATCATTTTTGTCATAGAACGTTAAAGAAACAACATCCTTATCACCTTTTTCTTTAATGTAATAATTTACTGCAACTCCTCCTGGATGATTTGTACCTGCAGTTCTAGAAGTCCTTCCACGACCACCACTCATATTATAGGTATCTTTTGGTCTGTATAAGACAACATCTTCTTTTAATGTTGAAGAATTTAGTTGATGAAGAGGTGTTAAATCATCAATAATCCATAAAGATCTACCTTGTGTAGCTGCAATTAAATTATCGTTTTTAATAGCTAAATCTGTAATTGGTACAATTGGTAAATTTTGCTGAAAAGTTTGCCAATTATCACCATCATCAAAAGAAATATACATACCTCTTTCAGTACCTGCATATAATAAACCTTTACGTTTTGGGTCTGCTCTTAATGCTCTTGTAAAATCTTCAGAGGCAATTCCGTTTGTAATTTGTTTCCAAGATTTACCATAGTTTTCAGTTTTATAAATGTAAGGTGCATAATCTCCTGTTTTATATTTAGTACCAACAATGTAAGCTCCACCTTTATTAAAAGGATCAACTTCTATGCAATTAATCATCATCCATTCTGGCATTTTTTTAGGAGTAATATTATTCCAAGTAGCACCATTATCTTTAGAAACATGAACTAAACCATCATCTGAACCAGTATAAATTAATCCAGGTTCAAAAGGAGATTCTGTTGCTGCGAAAATAGTTCCATAATATTCTACTCCAGTATTGTCTTTAGTAATTGGACCTCCAGAAGGACCTAATGTTTTTGGATCGTTTCTAGTTAAATCTGGGCTAATAATTTTCCAAGATTGTCCTTCGTTTTCTGTTACGTGCAAATGGTTAGAAGCTGCATACAATCTCTTTTTATTATTTGGCGAAAAGAATATTGGAAAATTCCATTGAAAACGATATTTAAAATCTTCTGCTCCATGACCCATAGGATCATCTGGCCATACATTTATAGCACGTGTTTCGTTTGTTTTATGATTAACTCTAGTTAATAATCCACCATAACTACCTCCATAAACAATATCAGGATTTAATGGATCTGCAGCTAAATGTGCACTTTCACCACCAGCTGTTGAGCTCCAATCAGATTCTGTAATGAAACTACCATCTGTTCTATGTGAAATTCTTACAGTTGAATTATCTTGTTGTGCTGCTAAAATTCTGTATGGAAAATGATTATCTGTGGTAACTCTATAAAATTGAGATGTAGGTTGATTCATATACGTACTCCAATTTTCTCCAGCATCAAAAGAAATTTGTGCTCCACCATCATCACCAATAATCATTCTTTGGTTATCTTCTGGAGCAATCCATAAATCATGATGATCTCCATGAGGTGCATTATAAGTTTTATAAGTTCTACCACCATCTGTAGATTTATGATAACGTACATTTAAAACATATAAAATATTTTGATCTTGTGTATCTGCATACAAACGCGTATAATACCAAGCTCTTTGACGTAATTTACGTTCAGAATTTATTAATCTCCAAGTTTTACCAGCATCAAAAGACTTGTATACACCACCTTTTTTATTTTCTATTAAAGCATAAACTATATCTGAATTTACTGGTGAAACTGTAACACCAGCAATACCCCAAATTCCATCAGGTAAACCTTTGTTGGTAGAAATATTTGTCCAAGTTTCTCCTTCATCTGTACTTTTCCATAAAGCAGATCCATCACCACCAGAAGATAAACTGTAAGGTGTTCTTCTTACATTCCAGGTAGTTGCATATAAAATTCTTGGGTTATTTGGATCAATAATTAAATCTACAACTCCAGCATTTTCATTAGAAAACAATACTTTTCTCCAAGTTTCTCCTCCATCTGTTGTTTTATAAACTCCTCTTTCTTGAGTAGGTTTGTATAAATCTCCCATAACTCCTGCAAAAACAATATCAGAATTTTTTGGATGAATACGCATTCTTGGAATGTGTCTTGAGTTTTTTAAACCTACATGTTTCCATGTTTTTCCTGCATTTTCAGATTTCCAAACTCCATCTCCAGAAGAAACATTTCCACGAACGGTTTTCTCACCCATTCCAACATAAATTACATTATTGTCTGATTCAGAAATAGCCACTGAGCCAACTGAGCCTCCAAAAAATCCATCAGAAATATTTTGCCAAGTGTTACCTGCGTCATTAGTTTTCCAAACTCCACCACCTGTAGATCCCATGTAAAAAAGGTTTGCTTTACCAGAAACACCTGTAACAGCAGCACTTCTTCCTCCTCTAAAAGGTCCTATATTTCTCCATTCTACTGCACTAAAATATTCTTCAGAAACTTTGGTAGATTTTTTTTGTGCATTAACTTTGGCATTTGCTGTTAAGAAGATGCAAACTGCCAGAAAAAGTATTTTTTTCATGTTGGGTTAGTTATAAGTTTGAGGTTAAAAATAAGAATTAAATTCAGTTTTAGAAATGGACATATTGTTAAATGTTTTAGAGGATAAAAAATTACACCAAGAAATTACTATATCTGGCTCTAAAAGTGAATCTAACAGATTATTAATTTTACAGAAGCTTTTTCCTGAAATTTCAATAAAAAATTTATCTGATTCTGATGATTCTGTTCACATGCTACACGCACTTTCTACTCAAGATGAATTAGTAGATATAGGACATGCAGGAACTGCAATGCGTTTTTTAACTTCTTATTTCGCAGTTCAAGAAAACAGAGAAACTGTACTTACAGGTTCTGAAAGAATGCAAAATAGGCCCATTGAAATTTTAGTAAATGCGTTAAAAGATTTAGGAGCTAATATTACGTATGAAGCTAAAGAAGGGTACCCTCCAATAAGAATTATTGGTAAAAAACTAATTAAAGATAAAGTACAAATTAATGGTAATGTAAGTAGTCAATACATTTCTTCTTTACTATTAATAGCGTCAAAATTAGAAAATGGATTAGAGATAGAATTAATTGGTAAAATAACTTCTGTACCTTATATAAAGATGACATTGAGTTTATTAACTCAATTAGGAATTGAAAATAAATTTGAAGGAAATTTTATTACAGTTTATCCTAAAAAATCAATTCATAAACAAACTGTTGTTGTAGAATCAGATTGGTCTTCTGCTAGTTACTTTTATTCTATAATAGCTTTATCAGAAATTGGTTCAGAAATCCAATTAACTGCATATAAAAAAGAGAGCTTACAAGGAGATTCTTGTTTAGCTGAAATTTATAATCATTTTGGAGTAGAAACAACTTTTAATCAAAATTCTATTATTCTAAAAAAGATTAAAAAAAGTAATACATCTTCTCTTGATATCAACCTAAAAAATGCCCCAGATATCGCACAAACAATTGCTGTGACTTGTTTTGCAGAGAATATCTCATGTAATTTAACAGGTTTACATACTTTAAAAATTAAAGAAACTGACAGATTAGTTGCGTTACATGATGAGCTTACTAAACTTGGAGCATCAATAAAAGTATCTGATGAAAGTTTACATTTAGAAGTTTCTACAAAAATCAATGCAAATGTTTCTATAAAAACCTATAATGATCATAGAATGGCTATGGCTTTTGCACCTTTGGCTTTAAGAGTTCCAATACAGATTTTAGATGCTGAAGTTGTAACAAAATCTTATCAAAAATTTTGGGATGATATGCAGCAATTAGGTATTAAAATAGATAATATTTAAATTAAATCGCTAAACACTTGACAACCCCTATCATGAGATTGTATCTTTGCAACTTTTGTAAAAGAATATAGACTTATGAAATTATCAAACTTTGACTTTGAATTACCAGAAGAATTATTAGCAGAATATCCTGCAGAACATAGAGATGAATCTCGTTTAATGGTTCTAAACAGAAAAGAGCAAACTATAGAGCACAAACTGTTTAAAGATGTTATAAATTACTTTGATGAGGGAGATGTAATGATGTTAAATAACACAAAGGTTTTTCCTGCTAGAATGTTTGGTAACAAAGAAAAAACAGGAGCAAGAATCGAAGTTTTCTTATTAAGAGAGTTAAATGCAGAAAATAGACTTTGGGATGTTTTAGTAGATCCTGCAAGAAAAATTAGAATTGGAAACAAATTATTTTTTGGAGAAGATGATAGTTTAGTAGCAGAAGTGATAGATAATACTACTTCTAGAGGTAGAACATTACGTTTCTTGTTTGATGGAAGTTATGAAGCCTTTAGAGAAAAATTATTAGAATTAGGTGAGACTCCTTTACCAAAATATATCAATAGAGAGGTAGAAGCATCAGATGAAGAGCGTTACCAAACTATTTATGCAAAACACGAAGGTGCAGTAGCTGCTCCAACTGCAGGTTTACACTTTTCTAAACATTTATTAAAGCGTTTAGAAATTAAAGGAGTTGATTTTGCAGAAATGACTTTACATGTTGGTTTAGGTACTTTTAGTCCTGTAGAGGTTGAAGATTTATCTAAGCATAAAATGGATTCTGAGCAAATTATTATTCCACAATCTGCTGCAGATAGAATAAATTTAGCTAAAAATGAAAAGAGAAGAATTTGTGCAGTAGGTACAACTGTAATGAGAACAGTAGAATCTTCAGTATCTTCTAATCAAATGCTAAATCCTTACGAAGGTTGGACAAATAAATTTATTTTTCCTCCTTACGATTTTAGTATTGCAAACTCAATGATTACTAATTTCCATACACCAAAATCTACATTGTTAATGATGGTAGCAGCATTTGCTGGTTACGATTTTACAATGAAAGCTTACAAAGAAGCCGTAAAAGAAGGGTATAGATTTTACTCTTATGGAGATGCAATGTTAATCATCTAAATTAAAATAAAATTTATAAAAATATAAACCTCACAAGTTTCTTGTGAGGTTTTGTACTTTTGCAAGCAAATGAAGCCTAAAAAGAAAGACATAAGAGCCTTAACCAAAGAACAATTACGCCAATTTTTTGTAGAAAATGGCGATAAAGCTTTTCGTGGAAATCAAGTTTACGATTGGTTATGGAGCAAATCTTTACACACCTTTGAAGATATGACTAACATTTCTAAAGAAACTAGACAAATGTTAGAAGATAACTTTGTTATCAATCATATTAAAGTAGATTCTATGCAAAAAAGTGCAGATGGTACTATAAAAAACGGAATAAAACTACATGATGGTTTAGTTGTAGAATCTGTTTTAATTCCTACATCAACCAGAACAACAGCATGTGTTTCTAGTCAAGTTGGGTGTAGTTTAGACTGTAAATTTTGTGCTACAGCTCGTTTAAAAAGAATGCGTAATTTAAATCCTGATGAGATTTATGACCAAGTTGTGGTGATAGATAAACAAAGTAGATTATATCATCATCATCCATTAACAAATATTGTTTTTATGGGAATGGGTGAGCCACTTATGAATTACAAAAATGTAATGAAATCCATAGAAATGATCACCTCTCCTGAAGGGTTGGGTATGTCATCAAAAAGAATTACTGTATCTACTTCTGGTGTGCCAAAAATGATTAAAAAAATGGCAGATGAAGAAGTTAAATTTAATTTAGCAGTCTCTTTACACTCTGCAATAGATGAGGTTAGAACTTCAATTATGCCTTTTAATACTACTTTTCCTTTAAAAGATTTAAGAGAAGCTTTAGAATATTGGTATGCAAAAACAAAAAGAGCAATCACATACGAATATGTGGTTTGGGAAGGTATAAACGATAGAAAAGAAGACATAAAGGCTTTAGTAGATTTTTGTAAATATGTGCCTTGTAAAGTAAATCTAATAGAATACAACCCAATTGATGATGGCCAATTTCAGCAAGCAAGTAATGCTGCAATAAACAATTATATTTCTAACTTAGAAATGAATGATATTACCATAAACGTAAGAAGAAGTAGAGGTAAAGATATTGATGCTGCTTGTGGGCAATTAGCAAATAAGTCTTAACATATATTTCTGATTTCTTAGAGTTTAACTTGTAAAAATTCTTGTTTATATTTTGTATTTTTGTGCTTGAATGAAGCCTGTAGAACTTATAAAACTTCCTATTAAAAAAGAGATGGAACTCTTTGAGAAAAAGTTCAAGGATTCCATGCTTTCTAAAGTTCCGCTTTTAAACAGAATTACATATTACATTGTTCGTAGAAAAGGAAAACAAATGAGACCAATGTTTGTTTTTTTGGTTGCAAAAATGGTTTCTGAAGGCGGTTTTGATGAGCGAACTTACAGAGGTGCTTCTGTAGTTGAATTGATTCACACAGCCACTTTAGTGCATGATGATGTAGTTGATGATTCTAATAGAAGAAGAGGCTTTTTCTCTATAAATGCCCTTTGGAAAAATAAAATTGCAGTTTTAGTTGGTGATTTTTTACTCTCAAAAGGTTTGTTGTTATCTATTGATAATGAAGATTTTGATTTACTTAAATTGATTTCGATTGCAGTTCGTGAAATGAGTGAAGGTGAATTGTTACAAATAGAAAAAGCAAGAAAATTAGATATTACAGAAGACATTTATTTTGATATCATAAGGCAAAAAACAGCTACTTTAATTGCAGCTTGTTGTGGAATTGGTGCTGCTTCTGTTGGTGCTTCAAATGAAACTATTCAGCAAATGCGAAAGTTTGGAGAATACATAGGTATTGCTTTTCAAATAAAAGATGATTTGTTTGATTATACAGATGAGAAAATAGGAAAACCAACAGGTATAGATATTAAAGAACAAAAAATGACCTTGCCTTTAATTTATACATTAAATAATTGCTCTAAGAAAGAAAAATCTTGGATAATTAACTCTGTTAAAAAGTATAATAAAGACAAAAAAAGAGTAAAAGAAGTAATTGCTTTTGTAAAAGAAAATGGAGGTATAGATTATACTATAGCTAAAATGAATGATTACAAAAACAAAGCACTTTCTATATTAGAAACTTATCCAGATTCACCTTATAAAAGTTCGTTATTACAAATGATAGATTATGTGGTTGAGCGTAAAGTTTAAATTTCCAATAACTCTTCAACAAAAGCTCTAGAATTAGATAATCTTGGCACTTTGTGTTGCCCACCTAATTTCCCTTTTTGTTTCAGCCATTCATAAAAAAGTCCTTTTTTAGCAACGTGAATTTTAGGCATAGCTAAAGTCATGTTGTTGTAACGTTTAGCTTCATAATCAGAATTAATAGACTTTAAGGCATTGTCTAAAATTTCTGTGAAATAGTTCATGTTTTTTGGATGTTTTTCAAATTCAATAATCCACTGATGACCACCACTGTTTTTGCCTTCCATAAAAATGGGACCAACAGTATAATCATTAATTAAAGCATCAGTCTTTTCACAAGTAAGTTTTAGTGCGTCTTCTACATTTTCAATATTTAATTCTTCTCCAAATACATTAATATAGTGTTTAGTTCTTCCTGTAATTTTTATTCTGTAAGGATCTAAAGAAGTAAAACGAATGGTATCACCAATCATATATCTCCATAAACCACTATTTGTAGTTATTACTAATGCATAATCTATATTTTTTTGTACTTCAGATAATGGAATTGCTATAGAACTCTCACCTTTGTATTCAGACATAGGTATAAACTCATAAAAAATACCATAATCTAGCATTAACAATAGTTCTTTTGAACCATTTCTATCTTGTATAGCAAAAAATCCTTCAGAAGCATTATAGGTTTCATAATACTGGAAACTCTTTTTCGGAATCAATTTTTTATATTGTTCTCTGTAAGGATTAAAGTTTACGCCTCCATGAAAATATACCTCCAAATTAGGCCAAACTTCAAGAATGTTATCTTTTCCTGTTCTTTCTAAAACACGATTTAATAAAACTAACATCCAACTTGGTACACCTACTAAACTTGTAATATCTTCTTTAATAGTTTCATCAATTATGGCTTCCATTTTGGTTTCCCATTCAGACATCATTGCTACCTCTAAACTTGGTGCAGAGCTATAATCTGCCCAAAAAGGTAAGTTTTCTGTTATAATTGCAGATAAATCTCCAAAGTAAGAATTGTTGTCTTCGTAAATATCAGAACTACCTCCTAATTTTAAACCTTTACCTGTAAAAAGCTTTGTTTCTTCGTTATTATTGATGTATAAACACAACATATCTTTACCTGCTTTCATGTGGCAATATTCTAAAGCTTCATTGCTTACAGGTATAAATTTACTTTTTGCATTTGTTGTACCACTACTTTTTGCAAACCATTTAATTGGTGTAGGCCAAAATAAATTTTGTTCGCCTTTTCTACAACGTTCAATTAAAGGTTCTATGCTTTCATATTTTTGAATAGGAACTTTATCAGCAAAATCTTGATAGGTTCTTATTGAAGAAAAATCATATTGTTTTCCAAATTCAGTGCGTTTTGCAGTTTGTAAAAGTTTCGCTAAAACTTCATCTTGAACATCTGTAGGATACTTTAAAAACAACTCAATTTGATGAATTCGTTTTTTTAAAAACCAAGAAATTATAGAATTTACAATTGGAAAAGGCATAAATAAAGTTCGGTTTTTTACGTAAGTTTGTTAGAAGCTAAAAATAGTAAAATTTGGTTATGGTTTATCAAGGAGTATTAAAAAAAATGATGACAGAGAATGCTGAGGAAATTCAGTATTATTTAGATATGAAATCTGATTTTTTAAACATGAATCAACTCATCAACAAAGAAGTAACACTTTCTTTTGTGACTTATGAGTGTCTAAACTGTCATTTAGAAAAGAAAATTTACAGACAAGGATTTTGCCAATCTTGTTTTTTTGATATTCCACAAGCAGCAGATTGGATCATGAGACCAGAATTAAGTAAGGCGCATTTAGATGAAGAAGATAGAGATTTGGCTTATGAGAAAAAAGTACAATTGCAACCTCATATTGTGTATTTAGCAAATTCAAGTAACGTAAAAGTTGGGGTTACCAGAAAACAACAAGTACCTACTAGATGGATAGATCAAGGAGCACATGAAGCCATAGAAATTGTAGAAGTACCTAATAGATATTTAGCAGGCATTACAGAAGTTGCTTTAAAAGAGCATGTTGCAGACAAAACCAATTGGCGTAAAATGCTTAAAAATGATATAGAGGATGAAAATTTGGTGGAATGGAGAGATCGTTTAAAACAATATATTCCTGAAGAAGCTATGCCTTATTTTATAGAAAATAACACTGAAACTAATTTGAACTTTCCTGTAATTAAATATCCTGAGAAGCCTAAAAGTTTAAATATTGAAAAGCAAAAAAATTATAAAGGGAAATTAGTAGGTATAAAAGGACAATATCTCATTTTTGAAGATGAAACCGTTTTTAATATCAGATCTAATGAAGGATTGGTGGTTTCTATAGAACTGTAAGTATTTTTTGAGTTTACGACTCTTAAATTTTAAATATTTAAAATGAATAATTTATTAAAAGTAGCCTTAGCACAAATTTCTCCTGTTTGGTTAAATAAAGAAAAAACCATAGAAAAAATTGAAAAATCAATTTTAGATGCAGCCAAAGAAAATTGCGAACTTATTGTTTTTGGTGAAGCCTTATTACCTGGTTATCCTTTTTGGTTGGCATTAACAGGTGGTGCTGAATGGAATACAAAAACCAATAAAGAAATTCATGCACACTATGTACGTAATTCCATTACCATAGAAAAAGGTGAATTAGACTCCATTTGCAAATTAGCCAAAGAATACAAAATGGCTATTTATTTAGGTATTATGGAACGTGCAGCAAATAGAGGAGGACATAGTATTTATGCAAGTTTGGTGTATATAAATGAAGAAGGAGAAATAAAATCTGTACATAGAAAACTACAACCAACTTACGATGAACGTTTAACTTGGGCTCCTGGAGATGGTCATGGTTTGCAAGTACATCCTTTAAAAGAATTTACAGTGGGTGGCTTAAATTGTTGGGAAAATTGGATGCCTTTACCAAGAACAGCATTGTATGGTTTAGGTGAGAATTTACATATTGCTGTTTGGCCAGGAAGTGATCATAACACCAAAGATATTACTCGTTTTATTGCAAGAGAGTCAAGATCTTTTGTAATTTCTGTATCTGCACTCATGCAAAAATCAGACTTTCCTAAAGATATTCC
>JGI26084J50262_1001493_pt1 | contig 12970 bp, 10 predicted proteins | sample SaaInl6LU_22_DNA_FD_50262 | JGI IMG/M metagenome (IMG submission 50262) | reverse complement strand
TAGCGACCACCACGACGCTCGAGCTCATGAACAAGCGTTGTCATGAGTTTGGCTCCGGTACCGCCTAGTGGGTGGCCAAGAGCCTGCGCGCCGCCATTGACATTTAACTTGCTCATGTCGGCACCTACCGCTTTTGCCCACGCTAACGGGACAGAACCGAAGGCTTCGTTTACCTCATAAAGATCGATATCGTCGATCGAGAGGCCGGCTTTTTCGAGCACTTTAATCGTCGCTGGAATAGGCCCTTCGAGCATGATCACCGGGTCGGAGCCAACAACGGCAAGTGAATGAATCTTNGCGCGTACCTGCAAGCCGTGCTTTTTAACCGCGTCTTCATTTGCGATCATAATCGCCGCGGCGCCGTCGCTGATCTGACTCGCGCTGCCGGCAGTAATAACGCCTCCCTCTCGAAGAGTATTCAATCCTTGAAGGCCTTCGAGCGAGGCTTCTGGACGAATTCCTTCGTCAATCGTGTGCACATCCGCCGTGCCGTCTTCGAGCGTGATATTGAGCGGGACTATTTCCTTTTCGAAATAGCCTTTCTGCGTAGCTTCCCACGCACGCTGGTGACTGGAAAGCGCGAAGGCATCCAGCTCGTCGCGACTTATGTCGTATTTTTCCGCCAGCAGTTCAGCGCCATCGAACTGGCTAAACTGAATGCCTGGGTATTGAAGCTCGAGTCGCTCACCCTTAGGAATGCCACGCCCATTGGCGAGACCATCGCGTACGTTAGAACCAATCTCGACGGTGCTCATGGCTTCGACACCGCCAGAAATAATAACGTCCTGAGTACCTGACATCACTGCCTGAGCGCCAAACTGAATCGCCTGCAGCGAGGATCCGCACTGCCGATCGACAGTCGTGCCCGGCACGGCGAGATCGAGCTTAGATGCCATGGAGACATTGCGACCGAGATTGCTCGCCTGTGCACCGATTTGCATGACCACGCCAAAGATCACATCGTCGACCGCGTCCACGGGAATCCCCGTGCGATCAACGAGTTCGTCGACCACAGCGGCGCCGAGGTCAATAGGATGTATCGCGCTCAAGCGCCCTTTCTTTTTTCCGGTTGCTGTGCGCACCGCGCCCACAATGTATGCATCTGCCATGGTCTTTTCCTTCTCTCTCGTTTTATTTATTTGTCTTTCGTAGCGTTCCTGATCGTCCGCGTTAAGCAGGCATCCGGATACCCGAGTCGAGGCGAATCGTCTCACCGTTGAGGTAACCGCAGTTGACGATATGCGCGACTTCTTGTGCAAACTCTGCAGGATTTCCTAACCGCTTCGGGAACTGTGTAATCGCAATGAGCGGTTCACGAACTGACTCTGGCGCGCCTGCCATCATCGGTGTTTCGAACACGCCGGGAGCTATAGTCATTATGCGCACGCCGCGCTTAGACAGGTCGCGGGCAATGGGGAGAGTCATAGACACGATGCCGCCTTTAGATGCGGCGTAGCCTGCCTGACCCGTCTGGCCGTCAAACGCGGCGACAGAGGCAACATTCACGATCACGCCGCGCTCACCGTCGGNAGTAACCGGCTCGTTTACCTGCATAACTTCTGCGCAGAGACGCAGCACATTGAACGTACCCACAAGGTTAACGCGAACGATGTGCTCAAATTTAGCCAGAGGCATGGGCCCGTCTTTGCCTACGGTGCGCGCTGCGCCGCCGATACCTGCTGCATTAACGTTGATGTGAATAGTGCCAAATTTTTCTTTCGCGATGGCGATCGCCTCGCTAACACCCACCTCATCGGCAACATCGCCCGCATGCCAAGCTACATTAGGACCCAGACTCGCTGCAGCTGCCTCGAGCGCATCGGCGCGCAGATCGTAAAGCATGACATTGGCGCCGGCGGCGATGAAGTTTTGAGCAGTCGCAAGGCCGAGGCCGGACGCGCCGCCGGTGATGAAGGCAGTTTTATCTTGGAGATCCATAGTAGTTTTTACTCTGCATTGATTGATGTCTAGCTCAAAAGAATAGTGCATCCCCGCGAAAAGGGGAACCACAAAGGGCGCAGGTCAGCTAGCGCCGCAATTGTTGCGATAAACGCAGGGCTGGGGGTATCAAACTGCCTCGCGCTTGGCCTATTATCGGATCAATAACGCAGAGAGTAGTAATCAATAACAAGACGCATGGCGCAGGAGCGATGATGGGACCACTGGCGGGTATTAAAGTAGTTGAAATGGCAGGTATTGGCCCGGGGCCCTTTTGCGCGATGATGCTGTCAGACATGGGGGCCGAGGTGATTCGCGTTGACCGACTCGCCCACAAGGGCAGTGGCCACCGAGCCAATGTTCTCAATCGAGGCCGACGCTCGATCGCAGTAGACTTAAAAAATCCGGACGGCGTTGCGGCCGTGCAGCAGCTCATCGACGGTGCAGACGTGGTGATTGAAGGTTTTAGGCCCGGCGTGATGGAACGNCTAGGACTCGGGCCCGACACCTGCTTGGCGCGCAATCCGCGCCTCATCTTCGGCCGCATGACCGGNTGGGGGCAGAGCGGGCCGCTCGCGCCAGCCGCTGGCCATGACATCAACTATATTTCTATAGGCGGCGCGCTCGGCGCGATGGGTTACAGTGACCGCCCCCCTGCCCCGCCCCTCAACCTTGTCGGTGATTTTGGCGGCGGCGCCATGTACCTTCTCGCGGGCGTGCTCGCTGCGCTTGTCGAACGCGGCACCTCAGGCCAAGGACAGGTGATTGACGCTGCGATGACCGATGGCACAGCCAGCTTACTCAGCCCGTTCTACGGCATGATGGCGATGGGCATGTGGACCAAGGAGCGCATGGACAACCGTCTCGATGGCGGCGCACACTACTATGGGAGTTACGCCTGCTCGGACGGCAAATTTATTAGCATAGGCTCGATCGAACCTCAGTTCTACGCGCTGCTCCTCGAGCTATGCGAGATCGACGACCCTGAGTTCGCAAAGCAAAACGACAAACAGCACTGGGCGAGCCTCAGAGGCAAGCTCGAAGCACTTTTCGTTACCCAGACTCGCGATCATTGGTGCGCGCTACTTGAAGGCACCGATGTTTGTTTTGCACCCGTACTCGACCTGCAAGAGGCGCCCCAGCATCCTCACAATCTGGCGCGGCAGAGCTTCGTTGAAATCGACGGCGTCACCCAGCCGGCTCCCGCGCCGCGTTTCAGCCGCACGCCAACGACCGTGCAGGCGCCGGCGGCAATGGCCGGCGAGCATAGCGAAGCGATTCTCAACGACTGGGGATTTGCCCCCGATGAAATCTTAGCCCTTCAGCAGTCAGGGGCAATTTAACGAGCAGGCGGCTCGCTAATTGAAATTAGCATTACTCGAAAACTCACTCGATTTACACTGACGAACATAGGACGCAATCATGAAGTACAACACACTACTCTGGGAAGTCGATGCCGGCATACTGACCCTCACCCTCAATCGCCCCGAGCAGATGAATTCCTTTACGGTAGAGATGGCCAACGAACTGATCGCTGCGTTCAATGCCGCAAGCGAGGATGACAGCGTCCGCGCCGTGGTTGTTACCGGCGCTGGACGCGCATTCTGCGCCGGCATGGATCTCTCGCGGGCCGGCAACGTCTTCGGCCTCGACGAGACGCTCGAGCCCACAATGGAGGACATGCGCCAAAGGCTCGACGATCCTGAGATCGAAGAAGGCGTTCGCGATACCGGCGGTCAGGTCGTACTCGCGATTTACGACTGCAAAAAACCGATCATCGCAGCGATTAACGGCGCGGCGGTCGGCATCGGTGCGACAATGACCTGTGCGATGGACATACGCGTTGTCTGCGAGCGCACGAAGGTCGGTTTCGTCTTCAACAAAATCGGCATCACGCCCGAAGCCTGCTCATCGTGGTTCCTGCCGCGCATCGTCAATATGGGCACTGCGCTGGAGTGGGTGTATAGCGGCGATTTAATCGAGGCCGAAGAACTGCAAGCGCGCGGCTTCGCTAATCATGTGGAAACCAGTGAGACTCTGCTTGAGCGTGCCTATACCATTGCCAAACGCATTACTCAGCACAGCCCCGTGGCGATCGCGCTGAGTCGTCAGATGATGTACCGCAATGCAGCGGCGCCGCATCCAGTCGAAGCGCATCGCGTCGACTCACTCGCGATCTTCTACGCGAGTCAGACCAGCGGGAAAGAAGGCGTGGCGGCTTTCCTAGAAAAACGCGCAGCAAATTACACCGACAATGCGTCGACAGACATGCCTGGATTCTATCCTTGGTGGTAGTCGATTATAGAAAAAGCGAAAGCTAACAAAGACGCCGATATACAATAGACGAAAATGAGAGAACACAATGACTACTGCTAATCAACCACCTTTCCAGGCGCTCTGTGAGACCACCGGCCGCGTTATGCTCGGTCTCTACTTCTTTTTGCCCGGCGGCCTGATGAAAATCTTCAACTATCAAGGCACGGCCGATTACATGGCCAGTCATGGGATGACCTTTATCCCCTTCTTTCTGATTTTGACGATCATCATTCAGACCGGCGGCGGGATTACTATGATTGTTGGCTACCAAACTAAAGCCACTGCATTTTTGCTCGCAGGGCTCACCCTTGTGATCAATGCGGTGATGCATGATTTCTGGACGCTTCCTGCCGGCGAGCTGCAGACTGCACACGAAACGCAAAACTTTGTTAAAAACCTCGGCATCGTCGCCGGCCTTCTCGTCGTATCAGGACTCGGAGCCGGGCGGTGGAGCCTCGATGCACGCCGCTCTTGATCCGCGTCGCTCTTGATTTACACCGCGCAGGCCCCAATTACACGGTAGCGTTGCTTTTGTAAAAAGCGCGTTTTGCGTTTACAGTAAGACAAGCCAAAGTTAACGGATGTGTTCGAGGAGAATCAGCGATGATCATGGTGCAATCAACCTTCTTTTTAGTCGATGAGACCAAAGAGGACGCGCTCGATCTCATGCGTGTCATGGTCACCAACTCGCGCAAAGAAGCTGGCTGCGTGAGCTATGAATACTTCGCAGGTATCACCGAAACCAATCAAGTCGTTCTCTTGCAAGAATGGACCGACGCGGAGAGTCTACAGGGACACTACCAGAGCTCGCATATGGAAGAATTTCTCTCCAAACTCGGGCTCTACCTCGAAAGCGAGGTCATCACCCGAACCTATGCGTCACCAGACGAGCCCGTCGCGCAGCGCGCGGATGCGCGTGACGAAGCGGAGCGTAAGCGCGTCGCCGCTGCCAAAGCGCCTCAAACCATTCACTAGCCCTTTTTAATCAATCTAAGCCGAATCGAGTCACTGCCCAATGTTTTATACCCAAGTAGCGGGGCAGCGTGCTCCAGTCAGCGCGGCCGAATCTGCACGACTCGTTAAGTGGCGCCTCTCGACCTTCTGGGTCATGCTCATTGGCTATATTGGGTATTACATTTGCCGCGGAAACCTTTCTGCGGCGTTCCCCCTTCTCGAACAGGAATTTGGCTACTCCAATACCCAGCTCGGACTAATCGTCTCTCTGTCGGAAATCGCTTACGCAGCAGGCAAGTTCATAAACGGGCCTCTGGCGGACCGCATCGGCGGGCGCCGCATTTTCCTCGTGGGGATGGCGGGTGCAGTTTTTTGGAATTTGATCTTTGCCCTCTCCGGCTCTCTCACCGCCTTCATTATTGTCTGGTGCTGCTGCCGCTACTTCCTCTCGATGGGCTGGGGCGGCCTCGCAAAAACAATCGGGTCGTGGTATTCGAGTGACAAAAACGGCCGCGTGATGGGCGCGATAAGCGTTAGTTTTCAATTCGGCGGGGCTATCGCAGCACTCTTCGCCGGCTTCCTCGTTTCGATGGACGTGAGCTGGCAGGGCGTGTTCGTTTACCCCGCGCTGGTATTGAGCATCATNGGCCTCTGGGCGTTTTTCGCGTCTAAGGGCACGCCCGGCGATGTTGTGCCGGGCGCGATTGCCGTNGAGGGCGAATCGGCAAAGAAGCAGCTAGCCGACTATGGNGATGACGAGACACCCGCTGTGATGACGATCCTCAAGACCCTCATCAAGATGCCAATCTATCGTCAGCTTTTAGTATTTAGCTTTCTCACCACCTTGCTGCGCTCAGTGTTTCTCATATGGACGCCGAAATTTTTGTTCGATATCGGTCAGGGCGCAAGCGCTGCGATTCTAAAATCAGCGGTGTTCCCGCTTCTGGGCGTTGCTGGCACGCTATTCATAGGCTGGTATACCGACCACTATGCACGCAACGGCGATCGTGCGCGCATGATGTGGATAATGCTCGCCGTGCTGGTGATCTGCACATTCTCGATCTCGATTCTGAGCGCTGCGGAAAATCCAAACTACAATCTGATTATTTTCTTTCTAGGCGGCAGCGGCTTCTTCCTGCTTGGCCCCTACTCGATGAGTAGCGGTGCGCTCACGCTCGACATCGCGGGCGCTAAGGGTGCAGGTTCTTGCACCGGAATAATCGACGGAATGGGGTATATCGGCGGGGCCATCGCTGCCTTCGCGGCCGGCGCAATGTCCGACAGCTTGGGCTGGTCGCAGGTGTTTGTTGTGCTGACGGGCTTCGCCGCGGTGTCGGCGCTTAGCGCCTACGGCATGAGCCGCGGCTTCCAAAAACTCGCCAGAGACGGCGAAGCTTAGTCGAATTCGCCGGCATCGAGTCTGGTGAAATAGTTCGTCGCGACCGCTTTCACTTTTGGCGCGAGCAGCAGCGTCGACACCATGGTGGGAATCGCCATGGTCGCATACGCGCCGTCGAGTAGATTAATAACGATATCGAGTGAGACCACTGAGCCTGCCACGATTAGCAGCATGTAAGCCCACAGATAATATTTTTCGCGATGCGCGCCAAATAAGAATCCCATGCATTTGCTGCCGTAATACCAATAGGTAAGCACCGTAGTCATGCTGAGAACGAAGACCATGATCAGCAGCAAATAAGAACCAAAACCCGGAAAGACCTGCTCATACGCCTCCGCAGCCATAGTTACGCCCTGAGCGCCCCCCTCCCAAACGCCTGTGACCAAAAGCGTCAGCGCAGTGCAAGTACACACGATGAGCGTGTCGGCGATAGGGCCAACCATCGCCACCAATCCTTCCCGTGCGGGCTCGTTGGTTTTCGCCGCGCCATGAGCCAACGACTCGGTGCCAATACCTGCCTCATTGGAGAACGCGCCGCGCTGCACGCCAATCAATATGACTGTGCCAATCACGCCGCCAGAGACAGCCTGACCGCTGAAGGCATCCGTCACGATGAGAAGCAACATCGACGGGACCTGCTCGATGTGGCTCACCAGAAGAACCGCAGTGACCGCGAAATAAAATATCACCATCGCCGGCACCATTTTCCCTGCCACGGCAGACACGCGCTTTACATTTCCCACGGTGATAGCGAAGGCGATGACGGCTAAGACGATGCCCAGGATTAAATCAAAATTGAAATGCGAATCGGCCGTAGTCAAGCCATTGGGGATGGCGACAGTGTCGCGGATAATCTGCACGAGCTGATTGACCTGAAAGACCGGCAACGTGCCAACCATGCCCGCCGCCGCAAACAACCACGCAAGCGGCACCCATTTTTTACCCAACCCCTCGCGGATAATGTACATGGGGCCGCCCTGCAATCTGCCTGCATCGTCGATGCCGCGATACATTATGGCGAGCGTTGCCGTGTAAAATTTAGTGCTGATGCCGACGACTGCGGTGACCCACATCCAGAAGATTGCGCCAGGGCCTCCGACGGTAAGGGCAACTGCAACGCCAGTGATGTTGCCCAGCCCCATCGTGCCGGCGAGCGCCGTGGCTAACGCGAGAAAATGCGAAATATCTCCGCCTATGCTTTCGGAGTCGTCGTTAAATTTCCCTCGGAGCAGATCGACGCTGTGGCGAAAATAGCGGAAGTGTCTGAGCTGCGAATGCAGCATGAAGAAAAGGCCTCCACCGACTAACAAGATAACCAGCGGCAGTCCCCACATAAAATTAACGTAGGCCGCAATAGCCGCTTCGATCTGAGTCATTGGCACGCGGCCCTCGATGGTCTTCTAATTTTTGTCAGCGGCAGAGTAAACGCGCCGCCTTGTGATCTCGCGCTCGCAGGCTATTTCGCGTCGGCTTCTCGTCTACGCTCGCCCGCAAGAATCGCGCGCATCGCGTAGTTTCCTTCGTGGCACGCGTATTCGTAGAGCTCAGAGTTGCCATACATCGGCAGCTCTCCCGTCCAAGGCTCGGTGTAGAGCTCCGGGTCGTCGATTGTGAACGAGTAGTGAAGCTTCTGATCTTCTACCCGCGTAAAACGCTCGGTAAGGTGAATGCCCTCTGAAATCAGACGCTCTTTTTGCACCTGCCAAGGATTGAAGTTTTTGGTCTCGACTACAAGCGTGTCGCCTTCATAATAACCGATGGAGTCACCTAGCCATTTTTCATAGGGGAGATCTTTAAATTCTTGATCGATACGAACGATACGCGCGTTGTGCACCATCTCAGCAAGCAGCATGACATGCGTCGGCGACTGAACAATCTGCATATTGTTATTGTAAAGACTGCTTAAAAACGGTGCCGTTGATGAGAAGCTCACGAGGCATCGATCGGAGAGCGTTCGACCCTCTGGGCCATCGCTTTCGGCGCGTCCCATCGGCAGGTCTTCCTGCTGCGAGGCTCGTAGCGCCTTGCCTTCTTCGCGCCACGGGATGCGCCCATCTTCGGGATAGGTAATTATTGACGTTCTGTAAAAGCCGTTCATAAATGACAGCGTATCGCCCGGCGTGATCCAGAAGCCATTGTAGCCGCCGACATTCTCAGGCCCGGGCGCCTCTGCGCCGGTGGCCTCGAGGAACGCAATATAGTCAGGCGTCGACACCATCGTCTCGAGCATCTCCTGTTCAGAAATCTCGAGCTTACCGTTGTAGTTTGCGGGGCGCTCGAGCGACGAACGCGTCTGATAATTCCATACACCCTGCACGTCCGGCACGCCCCAGTCTAACTTTGGCGGCTCCCAATTAGACGTCTCCTGCGCTAGCGCCAAGAGCGGCATCGCGCTCGCGGCAAGGCCGAACAGTGTCAGCGAACGGGCTCGCACTGCGGTCTTTCTGTCGAATCGGATCATTGTCTGCCCCTTTGGATAGGTCTTTCTATCAACGTCTTGCTCAGTTTTATCTTGAAACGAGCGTTGAGGCTACCCCAGCGCTCGCGTTTGGTGCAAGCGCCGACGAACTGCTGCGCCTGTGCCCCTCGAACAACTTCGAATTATCTCAACGCGTAATTCCCCGCTTACGGGATGTTCGCCGCGAAGCGAAAATCTGCGACCGGTTCCCTCTGTGCAAGGTGGCGCAAGAAATAGTCCCAGCGCTTCTTCATGAAATAACGCGAGTTACCAAATCCGTGCCCCGCGTCGGGGAGCAGCAAGAGATCGAAGTCTTTCTCGGCCTCGATCAGCGCCTGCACAACCAGCAGCGTATTCGATGGATGAACATTGTCGTCCATCAGTCCATGGGCCAAGAGAAGTTTACCTTCTAGTCGATTGGCAAGCAGCTGATTCGCCTGACCATCGTAATTGCTTGTCTGCTTGGCGCCAGCCCCCCCCTCTTCGACCATCGTCGTCTCGAGTAGCCCCTGCCACTTCTCGCCCCAGTCGTCTTCATAGTTGCGATTGTCGTGATTGCCGGCGCCCGAAACGGCGACCTTGTAAAATTTGGGATAGCGCAGAATTCCCGCGGTCGACGCGAAGCCGCCGCCCGAATGCCCCCAGATGCCGACGCGGTCGAGATCCATCCACGGGCGCGACGCGGCAAGCTCGCGAATGCCGGCGATCTGATCGGGCAGTCCATTATCGCCCATGTCGGCATAGTACGCGTCGTGGAATGACTTCGAGCGACCGGGCGTGCCCATAGCGTCAAGCTCGACGACGACAAACCCTAGCTCCGCCACCGCCTGTTTATCTCGGCGCGCCGCACTGAACGCACGACTGCCCACGCTGCCAGTCTGAGGCCCCGGATACAGATAGTTCAGAACAGGATAGCTAAGCGACTCATCGAAGTTCGACGGTTTATAGAGCAGCCCATGAATCGCGGTAAGCCCATCGCGCGCCTTGGTCACGAAAGGCTCTGGGGCGACCCATCCTGCAGCAAGCAGACGATCGAGCGACGTGTCTGCGAGCGTGAGTAACACCTTGCCATTCGCGCGTCGCAGCACACTTATTGGCGGCGTCGTCGGTGTCGAGTAGCTATCAAGAACGAAACCTCCACTCGGCGCGAGACTGAGGTCGTGGTGCGCAGGTTCTGGGGTAAGCAGCTCCGGCTCACCACCATCAATGCTGACTCGATACAAAGATTGAAAATAGGGATCGACGGCTTCGCGATTCGAGCCAATAAAGGTGATGGTACGCGTGTCCTCATCCACCCTGAGCATCTGGAGCACGGCCCAGTTGCCGCTTGTTATAGGTGCTTTTATTTCGCCGGTCGCGAGATCGCCCAAATAGAGATGGCCCCAGTTGCTGCGCTCAGAGAACCAGATAAATTCGTCGGTCGCGTGCAGCACTTGCCAATTCTCGGCATCGAACCCCGACTCGTAATAGGTTTCGGTGACTTCCCTGTAGACATCGCGGACCGCGCCCGTGTCGATATCCGCCAGTCTCAATTGCGCGATTTTATGATCGCGCGAAGACGATACGAAGGCGAGTGCGGTGCTATCTGCACTCCACTCTACGTCGAGGAATTCGCCGCTACGGCCAGCGATGTGATCGGTTGTGGTCGAACGCTGCGGCTCTGCAGGCAACTCGAGCGCGACGAGACGCGGCATGGGATCGAGATGGATCACAACGCGTTCAAGCATGAACACATGCTCATCCCCTGGCAGTGGATATTTCCAGGTGTCTACTCTCGGATGGCCCACCGCGGTCTCAACGAGGGTCAGCGTTTTCACTTCGCGAGAATCTTGTCTAAACGTCGCGATTTTTGATGAGTCCGGTGACCACAGTAGCACGGGGCCTGGATCCTGAATCCAACCTGCGCTATTGGTTGCATAGCCGTAGTCGGCCGACCCATCGAAAGTAAGCTGCACCTCGCTTCCATCCCGCGTGCTGCGCACCCAGAGATTGTGCTCGCGGATGAACGCCGCACGTTCGCCGTCAGGTGAAAGGAACTGGTGTGGCGGCGGCGCTTGCAGACGAGTGAGGGCTGAATCGTTTGTCAGCATGCTTGCTAGGTCGAGCGCAAACCTCTCGCCCGCAAAGTCAAATCGAAGTTCATTCGCTTCGAGCCTTAGGCTGCGTAAATTAAGGTCGTTTGCGTCTATTTCTTCAGCCGAGTCTGTCTTGCCTACTGCGTCTTCACTCGCCCGGAGTTCGAGCAGCGCGGCGACTCGTGCAGAATCGAACAGCTCGACTGCTGAGCCCGCGGCTGGATCGACAAGGACATATTCGCTACCTTCTTCGGTGCGGCGTCGAATAATAAGCCTGTCGTCCTGCTGCCAATAGTGCGCGCGAATTTCACCGACGAGCAATGGCGCCATGTTGGGTGCGAGCATCTGCTCGGCACGACGATAGTCTTCGATGGTCGGCGAAGGCGGGCGAGAGTCAGTCACAAATTCCCCTTGTTCAGATTGCGAGCGGTCAGCACCTGGAGACACACCATCCCCGCAGCTGGTCAATAAGAGTATCGACGAGCACACTGCGGCGAGAGCAAAAAATCTGCGAGCATAGAGAGGCTGATTAATCATGTTCGTTCCTAATTGGAGGCCCGATGCTATTTGGAGCCTGGTTAGGCGCCTCGCTCAGCTAGGTGAGCGAATCGAGTATCAGATTCACCGATTCGACGAGACGCTCGTCTCGCGGCCTCAAATCGGGCACAAAACGCACTCCTAACAAATGCTGCAAGCCTTCGATATAGCGCACTGCGATCTCATTGGCCTGAGCCTGAGTAAACTGTTGATCGTGCTCGGTCACCATGCCGCGTGCGAACTCTTTCGAGAAAGACACGGGCTCACCATCGCGGGTGAGTAGCTCGCCCGCGTCATTAAGGCGCCAGAAACGCGAAGAATCCATAGTATAAAGTTCGTCAGCGGCAACAATCTCACCGGCACGATTTATCCCATGTTCGGTTTTCGTATCGACGAGCACCATGCCCCGCTCACGAAGATGCTCCGTCACGATGCCGAAGGCCATTAGGGAAGAATTGCGAATTTGCGCATACTGCCCTTCGGTACAAACGCCCATCGCGACGAGCTGTTCTGCATCCATCGTCTCATCCACCGCGGCCTTGCTGCTCGGCGTGTCGAGAAGATACGGAAGACACCCATTCGGCTCGAGGCTGTTTACCGCAAGCTCGTGACCGGCGAATCGCAGCACGCGCGCCCCGCTCTGCTTTGCTGCGAGCCAGTGCTGATAGAGCGAAGTCGACGTCGAGCTCTTGGCCATATAGCGACGCAGGACATTCTCGAGCATCACCAGCTCGAGATTTTCCGCAGGAATCACGGTCGACGTCGCGGCAAGACCCGGCACTTCAAACTGCGACGTGCCGATCGCCCCGCTTACAAGCCGGCGCATATGATCGTGATTGAGAGCGAGGACTTGGTCTTTGAATGGAATCGCGCCGCGATTTACGTCGTGAGTCGAAATTCGGTTATTGCGAAACATGAGCCTTAGCTCGCGACCGTCGGCAGCAACAAGCGATTCGCCAAACACTGAGTCCGACACCTTGCCCTTTAGTACCGTCGCGTTCGCCAGACGCGGCAGCTCTCCATCGGCGATTAGCTCGCCTATCGAGCGCCCGAGGCTCACTGTTGCGCCATGCTCTGCGACGAGCTCTTGAATTTCGGTAATACTTAGGGGCGCAGCTGCGGTCATTTCGGCGAGATCTCGAGTCATGTGGCGAGTCAATGTGCTCGCAGAAAAATAGGATACTAAGTGTAGATCAGTGGGCGAGTTTCGGCAAAGAGGTAGGGACACGTCGAGACTTTATCAGACTGCGTGCTTAGACTCCGTTATTAGAACGTTTTCTTGAGAGTATTCCG
>JGI26084J50262_1001487_pt1 | contig 13005 bp, 10 predicted proteins | sample SaaInl6LU_22_DNA_FD_50262 | JGI IMG/M metagenome (IMG submission 50262) | reverse complement strand
ACCGCATCACCTTCTATGGTAATGTGTGCGTGCTTCTTTGCCAGCTCATGGTCTAGGGCTGTTGCAGTCGCACGAACATCACCGGCATTAAAACGACGCGCTGTTTCGCGCATAACACCAAATGCTTCNGGGTGAATAGTACGTAAAACATCTTCTATTAACTCAAGCTCTTGCGCATCCAATTCCTCGATCTGCTCATACAAAGGTTCGCGAGCATCGTAATCCGGTGTGTTTTCTATTTGAGCATAAAGCGCGTCTTTGGACGCTTTTGTTTCCGCAGTCGCTTCCGCAATACTTGCTTTGAACGAAGCTGTCCGCTCGCGCAACTGATCATTGCTCATGCCCGTGAGCGCGGCTTCGAAAGCATTTACGGATTCAACGTAAGGCTGCAATTTTTTGAGATCGCGGACACTTTTGGATCCCACGAGTTTGGATATGAGTTTCAGCATGAGGCTGTCAAGTTCTTATAAATAGTCTACAAAAATAATAGGTTGTACCCGAAGGGTAGACTTTTATGACTGCTAAAAAAGGGCCAATTCGAAACTTTCCTCCGAAAATAGACACATTGGCAGAGGAAGAAATCGTGCTAAACGAAAGTTTAGGGCAAAAAAAAAGGGGAATTTGGAAGGATTTTCTGGTGTTAAAAATCGGCTCAGTAACACCCTGAAAACTCTGCCAAATAGCCCCTAGAACCTATCACAGAAGCATGAAAAGAAAGAACCACCAATCTTCACATACAGGGCAAATATATAACAAATTGTAGTAAGTGTACAAATAACACTAAGTTTTCTTTGAACCTGTTGCCATTTCATGAAGGGCTTCCCATGTGCATTCCCTATTTTTGCAGACTTAATAAAGAAGTGATATGGCCGATTCAAGTAAGATTTCAACCTCAACCGCCCCAAAACCAGTGGGTTTGTATCCACACGCCAGAAAAGTTGGCAACCTGTTGTTCCTCTCAGGTGTAGGTCCTAGAACGGCGGGAAGCGATGCGAATGATAGCGGAGTTCCTGGATTGGAATTGGATCACAATGGCAATTTTAAAGCTTTTGACTTTGAAGCACAGGTNCACAGCGTTTTTGCAAACGTGAAGGCCATTTTGGAAGCGAGCGGTTCTTCTTGGGAAGAATTGGTCGACGTTCAGGTCTTTCTCGTGGATATGAAGCGCGATTTTCACACGTTTAATCGCATTTATGCGGAATATTTTAAAGTGAACCAACCGTGCCGCACCACGGTGGAAATCAATAGCCTACCCACGCCCATTGCCATAGAACTCAAGTGTATCGCTACTGTAGAATAACCTCATGAGTACATTTCCAGAATACGCCAACCTCGACCTTGCAGGCATCCANAAAGCTGTTNTAGCNAAATGGAAGCAATCGCACCTATTTGAACAAACGCTCGCTGCACGCAAGGACGCAGAGCCTTGGATTTTCTTTGAAGGTCCTCCAAGCGCTAANGGACTTCCAGGTATACATCACGTCATGGGGCGCTCTTTAAAAGACGTTTTTTGTCGTTACAAGACGCAAAAAGGCTACCTCGTGGACCGCAAAGCGGGATGGGATACGCACGGTTTGCCGGTAGAATTGGGTGTCGAAAAAGAATTGGGCATTACGAAAGAGGATATCGGAAAATCCATCACTGTTGAAGAATACAACGACGCGTGCCGCACCGCGGTCATGCGTTATACCGGTATTTGGAAGGACTTGACCGACCAAATGGGCTATTGGGTGGATATGGATAAACCCTATGTTACCTATGAGCCTAAGTACATGGAAAGTGTGTGGTGGCTGCTCGCTCAACTCTACAAAAAGGGCTTGATTTACAAGGGCTACACTATTCAACCCTATTCACCAAAAGCAGGTACGGGACTGAGTTCACACGAGCTGAATCAGCCGGGTTGTTACCAGGATGTCAAAGACAACACCGTCGTGGCCCAGTTCAAAATGATAAATAACGGGCAAAGTGAAGCGCTCTTCGGCGCAGCGACCGTACACTTTCTCGCCTGGACTACCACGCCGTGGACGTTGCCATCGAATACAGCCTTAACCGTAGGACCTAAAATAGAATACAGTTTAGTTCACACGTTTAACCAATACACACACGAACCGGTAAGCATCATTGCTGCCACGCCACTTCTAGGAAAACTCTTTGGTAAAAAATTCGTGGAAGGTGATACGGCCAACTACGAAGCAGGTGCAAAAAAGATTCCGTACCAAATCGAGAAAACCGTTACGGGTGCAGATTTAGTTGGCCTAAAGTACGAGCAACTCATGCCGTACGCCCTGCCTAATGAACGCCCGGAAGACGCTTTCCGTGTGATCCCTGGAGATTTTGTTACTACAGAAGACGGTACGGGTATCGTTCACACAGCGCCCACCTTTGGTGCAGACGATGCTAAAGTTGCTGCCGATGCAGGTGTACCTCCTTTATTGGTGAAAGACGAGCAAGGGAACCTCGTACCGTTGGTGGATTTAAGAGGGAAATTCCGCTCTGAATTGGCCGACCCTGTGTTTGGCTTCGGAGAAGAATATATTAAAGCAGAGTACCTCACCGACGAGGAGAAAGCTGAGGAATTGGTAAAGCAACAAGCCTCATTGAAGCACATCATTCCTGAGCTCAAAGCCTACCTCAGCGTAGATGAGCGCATTGCACTGAAATTAAAAATCGAAAACAAAGCGTTCAAGATTGAGAAGTACGAACACAGTTATCCGCACTGTTGGCGTACAGATAAACCCGTCTTGTACTATCCATTAGACAGCTGGTTTATCAAATCCACCGAGAAAAAGGACCAAATGATTGCGTTGAACAAGACCATCAATTGGAAACCGGCTTCGACGGGTACAGGACGTTTTGGAAATTGGTTGGAAAACCTCAACGATTGGAACCTCAGCCGTTCGCGTTTTTGGGGAATTCCATTGCCGATCTGGAGCACGGAGGAAGGCGACGAACACCTGTGTATTGAAAGCGCGGCCCAACTAAAAGAAGAAATTGAAAAAGCGATTGCAGCCGGTCTCATGGACACGAATCCAATGGGTGACTTTGACCCAACGGACATGAGCGACGAGAACTACGCTAAAATAGATTTGCACCGTCATATCATGGATACCGTTGTATTGGTGAGCCCCTCAGGCAAAGCCATGAAGCGTGAAAGTGACCTGATTGACGTCTGGTTTGATAGTGGATCAATGCCCTATGCACAATGGCATTACCCCTTTGAAAACAAAGAAAAGGTAGAAGATGGAGGTGCATTTCCCGCAAACTTCATTGCTGAAGGCGTCGATCAAACGCGCGGATGGTTCTTTACCCTTCACGCCATTTCATCCATGGTCTTCGATAGTGTCGCGTATAAAAATGTCATCTCTAACGGACTTGTCCTCGATAAGAACGGAATGAAGATGTCAAAACGTTTAGGCAATGCTGTTGATCCGTTCACCACGATGGACGAATATGGAGCGGATGCACTGCGCTGGTATTTATTGACGAACGCTGCCCCTTGGGATAATTTGCGCTTCGATATGGAAGGATTGCAGGAGGTTCGTCGAAAATTCTTCGGCACCTTGCACAACACCTACGCCTTCTTTGCCTTGTACGCGAATGTCGACGGTTTCCGCTATGAAGAAGCAGATATTCCTCTACACGAGCGTCCAGAAATGGACCAGTGGATTTTATCTGAACTTCACAGTCTTATAGCCAAAGTGGAGGACGGTATGGAAGCATTTGAACCCACCCGAGCATTCCGACCCATTCAAGAATTTACAACGGAGAAACTGTCGAATTGGTACGTGCGCTTAGGCCGCCGCCGTTTTTGGAAAGGCGCATACGAAGCAGATAAAATTAGCGCCTATCAAACGCTTTGGACGTGTTTAGAAACGTTGAGTAGACTTATGGCGCCGCTCGCCCCGTTCTATGCGGACCAATTGTACACGGATCTCCATAAAGGAATTGCCAAAACCGGCGAAACCAGCGTGCACCTTACAGACTTCCCCGCTGTGCATGCGCAAGCTGTAAATGCGCCTTTAGAGAAGAAAATAAATCTTGCACGCCAGCTCACTTCCATGGTACTCTCCATCCGTAAGAAAGAGAACCTCAAAGTTCGTCAGCCACTCGCACGCATTCTCGTGCCAGCGTTAAACGAAGGAGANAAAGAGTTGCTCGAAAGCATTCAATCCATTCTNCTTGCAGAGGTGAATGTAAAAGCGCTTGAAGTAATCACACCAGATGCCGGTGTATTCGTGAAAAAGGTTAAGCCGAACTTTAAAGCATTGGGCCCGAAGGTAGGACGCCACATGAAAGCGGTGAAGACCTATTTTGAAGCGATGGACAGTGCAGCGGTTGATGCCTTTGAGAATCACGGTTTTGTNGAGTTCGAAGATCAAGGCCAAACCGTTCGTGTTGATTTGATCGATGCGGAAGTNGTTACAGAAGATATTCCGGGAATGTTAGTCGCTACTGGTGATGGCTTGACCGTCGCGCTCGATGCAACGATGACCGATGCACTTCGCAATGAAGGTTTAGCGCGTGAAATGGTGAACCGTCTGCAAAACTTGAGAAAATCGAGCGGTTTAGACGTTATTGATAGAATCGACGTACACATAGCAGCGTCCGAAGCGCTGGAATTAGGCATTACACCATTTATATCGTACATTAAAGATGAGGTCCTTGCAGATGCCATCACTTTTGGCAGCAATGCCGGTGAAAGCATCGAAATAGAAGGTGAAAAAATTAATGTTTCTATTTTGAAGAAATAGTTTATTTTCGAGCCTTTCCTGAACCCCGAAGGCCTAACACTTTAAACAATAAGAAACTATGGCTGAAGAAAGTAAAACAAAGTTTAGTGATGCGGAACTCGCTGAGTTCAAGGCCATCATTCTGAAAAAAATTGAAAAGGCGGAACAAGATTTAGATCTGTTGCGTGAGCAGTTTGCGAACGATAAAAACAATGGAACGGACGATACCTCCCCGCAGTTTAAATCGTTCGAGGAAGGTTCTTCCGTGATGAGCAAGGAGCGCAATTCTCAATTGGCAACGCGTCAAGATAAATTCATCCGCGACCTGAAAAACGCATTGATTCGCATCGAAAATAAAACCTACGGCATTTGTCGTGTTACGGGTAAATTGATTGATGCTGAACGCTTAAAATTGGTTCCACATGCTACCTTAAGCATGGAAGCGAAACTAAACCAGCGTTGAGAAAAGCACTACTCATAGTTTTAGGGGTACTTTTCGTAGATCAAGCCACNAAGCTTTGGGTTAAATCGACGATGTATTTAGGCCAGAGCCACGAAATTACCTCGTGGTTTTACATTCATTTTACTGAAAATCCTGGGATGGCTTTCGGGCTTGAATGGGGTGGCGTAGCCGGTAAACTGGCACTTACCATTTTCCGAATAGCCGCTATTGGCGGCATCATATGGTGGTTGCGTAATACCCTAAAATCCGGGGCGACCAGTGTTGCAACTTGGGGCATTAGCCTCATACTCGCTGGGGCCATAGGGAATGTCTTAGACTCCTTGTATTACGGTGTAATCTTTTCGGAATCCATAGGCAAAGTGGCTACTTTTCTACCCGAAGCTGGTGGGTATGCACCGGCGCTTCAAGGGCGTGTAGTTGATATGCTTTACTTCCCTATTTATGCTGGTGAACTGCCCGATTGGCTACCGATCTGGGGCGGCCAATTCTTCACTTTCTTCCGTCCCATATTCAACATCGCAGACGTTTCTATTTCAACAGGGGTAGGACTGTTATTCGTTTTTCAACGCAACGTTTTTAAATAAGGATGCAAAAGCCTGAGGTACGCTTCGGTGACTCCACGCTNCGCTTAAATGGCGACGGCTCTGCATTTTTACCCGAATACAATACCCTACTTATTGCAGATGTGCATTTAGGGAAATCAGGTGTGTTTCGAAAAGCGGGCATTCCTGCGCCGCAGGGCCTGCACGAGAAAAATATAGACCAATTGGTCCGTGCCTTTGCCGCACATCCATCCGCTACCGTCGTCTTCTTAGGCGATGTTTTTCATGGGCTTCAAAACAAAGAAACGCGCTCGCTTCAATCTGTATTAGATGCACATCCGGCGCACACCTTCATTTTAGTTAAAGGCAATCACGATTTTGACCTTCCCGAATGGAAGCAGCTTACCGTGGTGGATCAATGGCAAGTTGGGTCGCTACTTTGTTTACACGAGCCGCCAGGTTCAGATTTTGATACGGATACGCCGTTCACAATGGCGGCCGCCGAGCAAAGGTTCCCCACCCTCACTAATGACGTTTTTCTGGTCTGCGGCCATTTACACCCCGGCGTTGCTTTGCGCGGAAAAGGACGTTCGCGCGCCAGAATTAAGGCCTTTTATATCAATCCGTGGCTCTGCGTTTTACCCGCGTTTGGGACATTTACGGGGCAGCATGCCCTGAAAGTTTCGGGAACCTACTACGGGATTGTAGATGGGACGGTTGTAAAATTAACGGAATAGCCTAATTCTACTCGATTTTAACCCTCTTTTAACGGCTGAATTTCGCAGCTTTTTATTCTTTTGAACTGCATTAAAAAACACAACCTATGGAAGGTGCACCAGATATCGTCGCATTAAACGAAGAGATAAAAAATGAGAGCGCATTTATCGACCTCATTCAAAGTGAATTACGCAAGGTTATAGTAGGACAGAACGGCATGGTAGAAGGGCTGCTCATCGGGCTACTCGCCAACGGACACATCCTCTTAGAGGGGGTTCCCGGGCTGGCCAAAACCCTTGCGATAAACAGTTTGAGCAAGACCTTGGGCGGAAGTTTTTCAAGGGTACAGTTTACGCCAGATTTGCTCCCGTCGGATGTGATCGGCACACAGATCTACAANATGAAGGACCATGCGTTCGAAACAAAGCACGGNCCTATTTTTAGCAATTTTGTGTTAGCCGATGAGATCAATCGNGCGCCTGCGAAGGTGCAAAGCGCCCTGCTTGAAGCCATGCAAGAGCGCCAGGTCACTATCGGTGAAGAAAGTTACCCGCTGCCGAAGCCGTTTCTTGTAATGGCTACGCAGAATCCTGTAGAGCAAGAAGGTACATATCCACTGCCGGAAGCCCAAATGGATCGATTCCTTTTAAAAGTAACGTTGGGCTACCCAACGAAAAGCGATGAGCTGAACATCATGCGCAAGCAAATGAGCGGTGTACTCGAAGAGCTCAATGCCGTAGTAAGCTTAGAGCAGATCGTCCGTGCGCGTGGCTTTATTGAGCGCATCTACATGGACGAAAAAATTGAAAACTACATTCTCGATATTGTCTTCGCTACCCGCGAGCCGCAGAACTACCAGCTCGGGACCTTGCGCAACAAGATCAGCTTTGGCGCTTCACCGCGCGGCTCTATTGCACTGGCAAAAGCTGCCAAATGTCATGCCTTCTTGCGNCANAGAGGCTTTGTAACGCCGGATGATGTTCGCGCAGTGGCTCCAGCGGTTTTGCGTCATAGAATTGGCCTTACCTACGAGGCGGAAGCAGAAGAGCTGAGCACGGAACATATCGTAACTGAAATCTTAAACACCTTAATGGTTCCTTAATTCGGTGGATGCTGTAGCACTCTTGCAAAAAGTTCGGCGTATTGAGATAAAGACCCGCCGATTGAGCGACCAGCTCTTTTCAGGCGAATACCAAAGTTCATTCAAAGGACGCGGTATGAGCTTTGCAGAAGTGCGCCCTTACCAAAGCGGTGATGATGTGCGCAGCATTGATTGGAACGTGACCGCTCGCAAACGGAGTCCATACATCAAAGTCTTTGAAGAAGAACGCGAATTGACGCTCTTCCTGGTTATTGACATCAGCGGCTCCACCAATTTCGGTACCGACGAGCGCTCGAAACGCGATATGATCACAGAGATCGCAGCGACTTTAGCCTTTAGTGCGATGGGCAACAACGATAAAATTGGACTCATCTTATTCAGTGGGAAAGTAGAGAAAGTCATCCCGCCGAAGAAAGGAAAGCTCCATGTCATGCGCATTATTAAAAGCATTCTGGAAACTGAAGCCACCACCGAAGGAACGGATGTAGAGGGTGCCTTGGCTCACCTGTTGAAGGTGCAAAAAAGACACAGTATAGTATTTGTGTTGAGTGATTACCTGGACAGTGCACCTGACCGCAATTTTAAAATTGCCGCCAAGCGCTTTGATTTGTGCGCCATAAATACCTTCAATGCCAAAGAGGTGGCGCTGCCGAGAATTGGATTAGTTCCACTGGCCGATTCCGAAACCGGAGCGGTGCAATGGGTACGTTCAGGCGGGCGCAAATTCCGCGAAACACTTGCCAAAAGGCACGAGAACTACAGCCAATTCCTTAAGAACTTTACACGCAGCGCCGGCGCCGGTTATATCTCGCTGGATGATCGTCAAGATTTCGTTCCTCCATTGCTCCAATTTTTAAAGAACAAAGCGCGATGAAGAAACTGCTAACTGTGCTTCTGGGTATTCTTTGGATGGGCGTTGTCAATGGGCAAGAACATGCGGTAGTAGATACGAACGTGTTCAATGCACATATCGATACGAATGCGCAAATTGTGGGAGGCACCATCACACAAGAAGTAGCTTGGCTAGCCGATGCTGATTTAGAACTCTTGCCTGCCGATAGCACGAGCGCATTGCTTTTGATTTCAGCTACTTACGACTCCACAGCGCTCATACGCAGTGCGACGTTTACCTATTTAGTGCTAGATACAGGTGCTTTGGTTATGCCCGCGCTTTCCGCCATAAGCTCAAAAGGCATCTATACCGTCATTCCTGATACGGTTCAATCCCGATTCTTACCCGCAGAAGAAGGCGTAGATAACGCAGCGGCGCGTCGACTTGCAGAAGTGCCGTTTAATTTCGTTTGGTGGCTTGAAGCCTATTGGTACTGGATCGCCTTAGGAGGTGCACTTTTATTGATCGGTTACCTGGTTTGGCGCTATGCGAAAAAGCCACAAGCTGCTCCNACANTTGCCCCNGAACCAGCCCGCGATTACTACAAAGAAGCAATGGATGCCATCGCCGCCCTTCGTGCAGAGGCCTTGTGGGAACGCGATATGAAAGGGTTTTATGTCGCTTTAGGCGATGTGGTACGCACGTATTTAACCCACCGTACCGGACTACCGCTATCGGAACAAACAACGTCTGAAAGTGTACGTATGCTTTACCAGAAATGGACTGCGGCGCAAATCGAATCCTACCAATTCATCCTCACACGAGCGGACTATGTGAAGTTCGCGAAGGGAAGCTGGGACGTGGCAGTACACCGCGATTGTTTGGACAAGGCAACCGCGCTAATAACAGACTTTAAACCAGAGCAAGATGTTTAATTGGGATTTTGCACAACCGCTTTGGCTCATCGGCCTACTGGTCATCCCTCTGGGTTGGACGGGCATTTACCTGCGCCGTAAACGTCGTTTTAACGCCTACACTTTCAGCTCAAACCAGCAGTTGCCAAGCAGCGCCTTAGGCAGTCTTCGTACAGCCAGCGGTGGATTGAGCTGGTTGGCACTGGCTTTTGTATTTACCGCATTGGCGCGTCCGCAGAGCAGTCAAATGTTCCAACAGCCGAGTCAAAATTTGGGAATAGATCTTATGATGGCGCTTGATATCAGTACGTCCATGTTGGCGCGCGATCTCAAGCCTAATCGACTAGAAGCGCTAAAAGAAGTGGCAACAGATTTTGTAGCGCAGCGCGCCATGGACCGCCTAGGCCTAGTGATTTACGCTGGAGAAGCATACAGTCCCGTGCCACTGACCACTGATCAAAGTTTACTGAGCCAGCAAATCAGTGCGCTTCATCACGAAATGCTCGAAGGGGGCACGGCCATCGGGATGGGACTGAGTACCGCTGTGAATCGATTGGTTGAAAGCACCGCCAAGAGTAAGGTCATTATTTTACTCACCGACGGTGAAAATAATGGCGGCATGGTGGATCCTGTGCAGGCCGCAGAATTGGCTGCAAGTCTAGGTATCAAAGTGTACACTATAGGACTTGGTACGAATGGAATGGCCTCTACCCCAGTGATGAAGGATCCTCGCGGAAATCTTATTTACCAGCCCAGACCAGTCACTATCGATGAGGAGTTGCTCCAACGCATTGCAAGCATCACCGGAGGGCAGTACTTCCGCGCCACGGATAATGAAAGTTTAGTACAGATTTACGAGAGCATTGACCAATTGGAAAAAAGTGAAATCGAAGGCTTTGAATTTTACCGTTACACGGAACATTTTTCCATCTTCCTTTATCTCGCACTCGCCTGTATCGGGCTTGAGTTGCTGCTGAACTTTGTCCTCTTAAAAACCGCCTTCTAATGGATTTTAAATGGCAACATACCGAATGGCTTTACGCGGCACCACTCTTGCTTCTGGTAATTGTGATTTCAGCTGTATTGTTTCAACGTTGGCGTCAAAAAGCTTGGCAAATTTTGGGTATTCATGACCGCTCCGAGCGTACCGTAGCATCGCTGAGTGCTGCGCGTTTGTATACCCGCTACACGCTGTTAGCATTGGCCGTGGCCTTCCTATGTCTGAGTTTAGCGAATCTCCAGATGAGCGGGCAAACTGCGCAAGTTAAAAGACAAGGGGCCGATGTTGTTTTCGCGCTTGACGTGAGCCGCTCCATGCTCGCAGAAGACCTTACCCCTTCGCGTTTGGAAAAGGCTAAACTTCTTATTTCTAGAACGGTGGACCAATTAGGCGGCGACCGCGTCGGCATCATCGCCTATGCCGGAAGCGCCTACCCTGCCTTACCCATAACCACAGATTACGCCGCCGCAAAAATGGCATTACGTGCTGCAAGCCCGGATGCCGTGCCTTCACAAGGAACCAATCTTGCAGCCGCTTTGGATTACGCTACCGAATACTTCAATCCAGCTTCGCCCGCAGGACGCTTCGTCATCGTACTTACTGACGGAGAAGATCACGAAGATTTGGCCGCGGGAAGTGCGGACCCCGCACTGCCTGTTCAAACCATGCTTGTCGGCCTGGGCACCACCGCCGGCGGACCCATTCCCATGAGCCGCACTTCCCGCGGAACCACCTACAAAAAAGACAATAACGGTGAGGTAGTGATTACCAAACGTGATTTAGAAAAACTCAGCAGCATTGGACGTTCTTTAGATGCAGTGGTCGTGGACGGCAACACCACCGATCCAGCATTGAAAGCCATTCAAGACTTTATCTCAGGTGGCGATAAAGCCGATATCAACGAAGAAATTGCGATAAATTATGAGAGCCAATTCCAATGGTTCCTCTTCCCGGCACTCTTCTTTTTAGCACTCTACCTCTTGCTTCCAGCACATACTGGCCGAAAAGTAAAGGGAACGTGGGTGATTTTACTCTTATTCGTTTCCCAACCCTGCATGCATGCACAAGAATTGGACAGTCTTACGGTCACCGCTACTGAAGACTGGACGAGACACGACTATGGAAAGCGCATACGAGAAGGGAATGAAAAGTTTGAAAATGGCGATTTAAGCGGCGCAGCGCAGGCTTTTGCAGAAGCTGCTACGGCAGAGCCCGATGCCTTCGAACCATTGTATAATTTAGGCAGTACGTTAATGGCGGCAGGCGAAGCGGAACAAGCGGCGAGTGTTTTGTTAAAATCGGCCCAAAATACGGAGGATCCGATACTGCAAAGTGATGCGTTATACAACGCCGGAAATGCCTTTATGGCCGCGGAAAAATACCAAGAAGCAGTGGGTGCCTTTGCAGAAAGCCTCCGGAAAAACCCTTCCAAAACAGATGCTGTTTATAACCTGAACCGTGCTTTAGAGCAACTGAAAAAACAACAGCAAAACGAAGAAAATCAGGAACAGCAGGACGATCAACAGGATAAAGAAAACCAGGAGAAGGAAGAGAAGGAAGAGAAAGAAGAGCCTAAAAACGACCAGGACGAGCCGCAACAAGAAAATCCTGAGGACGACGAAAGTAAAAAAGACGAACCGCAAGACGACCAGCAAGGAGAAAACGACCAGGGGGATGAGCAGCAGGACGAGCAACAAAACGACCAAGGCGAACCTCAGGATGAAGACGGTAATGGAGAAAAGAATTCGCCAAAAGACGGCGGCGAGGCGAAAGCAAAGATGACGCCGGAGCAAATTAAGGGTTTGCTCGAGGCAGTGCAGCGCGCGGAAGAAAAAACAGCGGAAAAAATGACCGCGAAAAAAGCAAAAGGAAAAAAACAAAGTGGAGAGAAAGATTGGTAAATACCGTTGGCTTTGGGCTTTTTTACTCCTCGCGAGTGGTCTCGTAGCTCAGGAGGTAAAGCTTACCGCACGGAGTTCTCGTACGTCTGTAGGATTGGACGAACCCTTTCGTGTCACCTTCAGTAGTAATGCGAGGGGTGGTGATCTCAATCCCCCGAATTTTGAGCACTTTATTGTGGTCGGCGGTCCGTACAGCTCACAGCAGACCCAAATCATAAACGGTTCCATGAGTTTTTCTCGGGAATTGACTTACCAGCTCGTTGCACAAGAAGAAGGAACTTTTTCTATAGGTCCGGCAACATTGGAAGTAAAAGGCAAGCGATACGAGAGCAATACACTCACCATTCAAGTCAAGGCCGGTGTCCAGCGCGAGCGTTCCTCTTCACCAACGAAATCTGTTGGGTTTACGGTAGATATATTGAGCTCGAAAAAGGAAGTCTATGTGGGTGAACCTATCGTTTTATTGTTTTCAGCCACCCTCTTCGAGCAAGTGCGTGATTTGAACATGCTGCAGACTCCCAATTTTGAGAATGTGCTGCAGCAACAACTGGACTTTGAACAGCAATCCAGAAGAGAACGCGTGGGTTCGAGGATCGCCACAATTTTAGATTTTGATAAACGGCTTATTATTCCCAACAAACCCGGGACTTTGGGCGGCCAGGAACTAAAGATTACGGGCGCAGTTCAAAAACCCACAGGACGCAGAGACTTTTTTAATATGCCTTTAATGCGGTGGGAACAAGAAGTGGCCACTGCGAAAATTCCAGCCGTTACTATAAAACCACTCCCGACGCCAAAACCTGC
>JGI26084J50262_1001486_pt1 | contig 13007 bp, 13 predicted proteins | sample SaaInl6LU_22_DNA_FD_50262 | JGI IMG/M metagenome (IMG submission 50262) | reverse complement strand
TGCTTTCACACTATAAATTGACATTTATAGTGTCAATAAATAATCTGGTGTCCTGTTGGCGACCTTAGAGCAAATCGCCCATCTGGCTTAGGAGACATTATGGCTGACAATTACAAACTTTTCACNTGGAGCGTGTCNTTATACTCGGGCAAGGCGCGCGCTTATCTCATTAAGCAGCATATTGACTTTNACGACATCTCGCCTGCCGACCCGCATTATGAGGCGCANATCCGCCCTGCCATTGGGCGTTGGATTATTCCTGTCATGCAAACGCCAGATGGCGAGATTGTGCAAGATGGCANNGATATTATCGATTGGTTTGAAAGCCGTGGAATGGCTCGGCTGCCAGCCTATCCACAAACGCCCAAGCACCTCATTAGCTCACTGATCATGGAAATGTTTGGTGGTGAGGGCATGCTGCGTCCGGCCATGCACTATAGGTGGAACTTTGATGCCGATAATCTCGATTTTATCTTGCAGCAATTTGGTTTGTTCGCCTTGCCGCAGGTACCGCCCGCTGAACGCCGCGACATGGCCTTGCATGCGGCTGGACGCATGCGCAAAGCGGCGGTGATGTTCGGTGTCACACCAGAAACCGCGCCGCATATTGAGGCGGCCTATGAGGAGATGATGGGTGAACTTGACGCTCATTTTGCCGCTCACCCTTATCTTTTAGGCGGGACGCCGACGATTGGTGATTATGGTTTGTTTGCCTCACTTTACGCCCATTTGGGTCGCGATCCGCATCCCCTCAGAATGATGCAAGAGAAAGCGCAAATGTTATTCCGCTGGACTGAGCGCATGCGGAACCCGAGCGCCGATATGGTAGAGTTTCTCAACTATCCTGAAACCTTGCTGGCGACCGATGCTATCCCCGACACGCTGAAGATATTGCTGCGCCGTGTTGCCTCTGACTATTTGCCTGAGATCCAAGCGATGGTTGCCATGAGCAATGAGTGGCTTTCGACGCATAAGCCAGCTGAAGACGAGGTCGTTGGCGGGCAAGGTCTGGGGCGTGGTTTGGGTATGTGCAGCTTTGAATGGCGCGGTCACAAGCTGGAAGTTATGGTCATGCCTTATCGTATTTTCATGCTTCAGCGCATTCAAGACGCCTATGATGGGCTCGATTCAGAAAGTCAAAAAGCTGTCGATACGCTATTGGCGGAAACCGGTCTCGCGGCCATTCTCACAACCCGCGCAATACGGCGCGTGGAACGTAAAAACAATCGCGAGGTCTGGGTCTAGTCTGCCTAGCCAATTTCGTGCAAGAAAGCCAATAGCGCGGTGGCGTATTCCTCGTGCATGTCCTCGACAAGAAAATGGCTGCCGCCGGATAGAATAACCGGCTCCCGTTGCGCGGCCGCAGGAATGAATTGGCGCACGCTTTGATGGCCGTTTGGGGCAACAATGTCCTTATCTGAATAAAGGCACAGAAATGGTTTTTCGAAAGATGCCAGTTTTTGCCGCGCATAAAAATTATCGACCAGCATGGGATTGTCAAAACGTGTCGGCAACATTTGTGTGAATTGCCGATTGCCGGTCAAATAACGAAAATTCGGATATGGCGCAGCGTAACCGGCAACCACTTGTTTCGATAATTTTGATGTGCAAATCGCAGCAAGCATTTTCCAGTGTCGCCAGAACAGGTTTAGGCGCACATAGAGCTGAAATTTGCGCAAAAACCCCGACCCCGGCATTGCCATATTATCTATCTTTTGCTGCGGATCGCGCACTGGAAACCCGTATTGGAAAAAGTGATGCTGGCAATCCGGTCTTGACGTGTGGCCGCCACACGCAGTCCGATTATCCCACCCCAATCATGCAGCACTAAATGCGCGTCGTTTAGCTTGAGTTTGTCAAATAATGCTTCGCGCACCCATGCCTCGTGCCGCGCAATCGTATAATCGCGCATGCGGGTCGGTTTATCCGATCGCCCCATGCCAATTAAATCAATCGCAATGGCTCGATAGCCGGCATCTCCCAAGGCGCGAACGACTTTGCGCCACATGAAAGACCAAGTCGGATTGCCGTGAATCATGACCACCGGCTGACCATCGCTCGGCCCGTGTTCGATATAATGCATATCCAAATTTTACCATCTTGGTCATCAAGCGTCACAAAATGCGGCGCGAAATCATAATCAGGCAAATGGTTGAAACAGTGGTCGGGGGTCTTGCGTATTTTCATCGTCAGATGGCTCACTTTTCAGGTCAATATGTTTTGCATTACGGTGTTCGAACCGGTTCATTAAAGAGGCTCAAGCCAAGCTTGCCTTAATGCCATGGCTGTCGAAAAACCCAGCTATAAGTGCGGCCAAGATATCTTTGCTTTCGCGCACTCCCAGTTTTTGTTGGTGACGTAAGCGGTGCCACATGTCGAAAGAAGTGAGCGCATCCAACCCTTCTAAGACCGCTGGCGGGTGCCGCTCAATTTCTGGAAACCAGCTTAAAGTGAGCTCGCGTAATTTATTCTGGTCGCGCGCATAGCTTTGGCGCAATGTCGGTGAACGCCATAATTGTGCCTGTGTCGATAAAAAAATATTGTTCAAATGCTCATAGGCTGTCGCCTGATTATCTAGAAAAGTTTCGATACGTTGGGTCATATCGCCATAGCCTTCGCCACGCGGGAATAAGGACATAAAATTGTCGCGCGCGTAGAAATCGACCGCCGCAAACAAGGCTTCCATATCGTCGAAATGGCGGAAAAAAGAACGCANACCGACCCCGGCCTTATCGGCAATTTGCTTGGCAGTCGGCACCAATAGGCCTTGGTCGATGAGTTCCAGTGCGGCTTTAATNAGTGCCTCGCGCGACCGCGCGCTTCTTTGACGGCGACCATCAACTAAAACCAGATTGGGATTTTCATTCATATGGANCTCTCAGGGCTAGTTAGGCCAGTAAATATAATCATCGTCGAGGCTCAAATTGTCGGCCGGCGTTTTGTCAATCCAGATNGGTATNGACACGCGCGACGTCCACATTGGCTCCGCTTGCTGTTTGTTGTGCGCGTCCAGCATGGCCATNAACGCGCCGACTTTTTTAGGGTTTTGCGCACTGACCTCGTTTTGCTCAAACGGGTCCTCGGTCATATTGAACAGGCGAATTTTTTGTGGATCCATGCTGCGCTGCAATTTCCAACCGCCTGACATAATTGCTTGGTAATGGCCCTCGCGCCAAATCAATGTTTTATGCGGGCGGCCAGTTTTACGACCGGTGAGATATGGCAGTAAGTTCACTCCGTCCATCACTTTGGCTTGCGGCGTCAATCCGGCCGCGCCGAGCGCCGTTGGCATAATGTCGAGATGCGACACTGCATGCGGATAGGTTCGGCCACCATTTAACGCTTGCGGCCAGCGCATAACGTAGGGGATATGCGTGCCGCCTTCGAAGAAACTCAGTTTCCAGCCGCGATAGGGCTTATTGATGTCGGGCATGCCAATATAATTAGCGCCCCCATTATCGCTAGTGAAAATGACAAGCGTATTATCATCCAGCCCATTGTCTTTCAGTGCCTGCATGAGCTTGCCGACCGAACGATCAACGGTACGAATCATGGCGGCATAGACGCGGGTGCGGTGATTGGGGAAGTTATTGCCGACTGCTTCAAAATCGTCTTTTGTAGCTTGTAATGGTGTGTGAATGCCCCAATGCGCCAGATAAAGAAAAAACGGCCGGTCTTTATTGGCGCCGATAGCCTTTACCGCTTCATCGGTATAATAGTCGGTCAAATAGCCTTTCGGACGAAAATTATCGCTTCGATTGAAGCTCGCTGAATAGTCCAACACCTCCCATTGCACGCTGTCGAGAATAGCAAATTCATTGCGCGCATTGACCACCTCCGGATCGTCAATCGGCAGATACAAACCGCTTGCCATCAGCAGACTTTCATCAAACCCCTGATCCAGCGGGTGCATGCCCGAACTACGTCCCAAATGCCACTTGCCGATATGTAGATTGTGATATCCGGCGCGCTTTAACTCCTCGGCTAAGGTAATTTCGCTGCTCGGCATACCTTTGGCTTCGTAGGGCATATTGTGATTGGCATGAGGGTCATCAGCATGCACCTCATGAAATTTGAAGTTGCGCGGCGCTGGGTCGTCTTTGCTTAATTGTTGCAGAATTGGAGCGAACGCATCGGGGGTAGGGGTAAACTCAAAGCCGAAACGGGTCGCATAACGGCCAGTTAGCAACATGGCCCGCGATGGAGAACAAACCGCACTGCCGGCATAACCATTGGCGAAGCGCACACCTTCGGCCCCCAACCGGTCAATATGTGGTGTCTCAATCAAGCCACCGCCATACAGGCTCACATCGTTAAAGCCCATATCATCGGTCAGGATGACAATAATATTGGGGGGGCGTTTTTCGCCTTTATCCCAAACGCCGGCCTGCCAGCTAATGGCGCGGTATGGTGCCACCGGATTGTTCATCTTCTGGAGGAAGCCGACGGTTTTTATGATGAGCGTCGTGCGGTTGGCAAAGCCCATGCCCACGAGACTGACGAGCACGAGGGCGGCTATTAAATAACCCTTCTTGCGGCGGCTGAGTTGCGTCCAAAAAGTCATTGCGACTCTCCTTTTGCCGTCAGCCTATAAATTGGCATTATAAATGTCAATAAGTGTCGCTGTCTGGAAAAACGCCATGCACAAGCACGCCGCCTGCGACGCCTTTATCCTTTTGCGCTTTATTGCCAAGCCTTATTATCGGGCCTTCTTACCAGGCCTTCTGGTATCCAAAATTGAAGCTCGTGTCTCGCGACATCTGAGGGCCATTGAGGTCTTCATAAACCGGCTTTTGGATTTCGAAGGCTAGGCGGTGGCCAGAGAACCATCCGTGATGCCCAATGAAGTTAAAACCAATTGCGAAGTTTACCAGACTGCCGCCATACATTTGCGTCTGGGCGGATTGGATAGGCTTGTCAATCTGCGGGTCTTGGCCATCAATAGTTCCGCTGCGCCGATATTCGAGCCGAAGCGAGCCACTAAACTGNTCACTAAATGATTTCATCATCCATGTCTTGGCGTCCACTTCATTTCCCAAAGCGTAACCTTGACGATTGTCGTCCAGCCTCAAGGTGGCATTGAGTTGGCCNCCGTAAACATAATCACCCGTATCAGCGGTGTAAGTAAGCGAGGGTTTTAANTCATAGGTACCTGATCCCAATTGCATAGCGTAGGGCAGGCGGGCCACTTGATTTGTGTTCATGGGTGTCAAAATAGTATCGACTTCTTTCAGCGAACCTGTGGGCAGGCTTACCCCAAAGCTGCCATGCCACTTGCCGTGTTCACCCTTTGGCAGGGCGCTAATGTTGAATAAAGCTGCAATGGTTGTATCACCCAGCCCTTCCGAACGCGTTGTAAAGCTGCCCAATTTGGCATTTCCCATCATGGCGTAAGTATTGGCGGTCATTTTTTTCTGCGTNTAATTCGTCATCATCATCAAAGTGATATCATCGCTTGGAGCGAACATTACGCCNAGCATNGTCATATCCATGGTCATATTTTGCGGCACCACTTTCAATGTGGCTGGGCCCTCATGCATGTTGGCGATTTGTAGAATCTGACTATCGCTAACTTTATTGCGTCCTATTTTGTTACTTTTCATTTCCATGCGCATTTGGCGGGCAGAGACCATCCATTCACCCGATTTGTGCATATGGTCAGCCATCACGCCAATNGGGGCGTGGTCAATGGCACGGGAGCCGGCGAAAGCAAATGTCAGAGGTGTCGAAAGGGCAAGGGTTAGGATNAACAGGTTTGCATATGACAAACGTGCGACCGATAGATTTATGGAGAAAGTCATGTTTTTTGTTCCAATGAACCTTGAGAGTATTGGCAAGTACAAGATTCCTAAGTTTTTTTAACGCCAATAAAAAATAAATATCTCACAATACGATTCATTGAACCGCGCATAATGTCGCATAATGATGAGCAAATTGGCTGCAACGCCCTATCAATGGCTTGCACCGTGAAACACGGATCTCGAAACTTGAAAATGGTGCCCAGGAGAAGACTCGAACTTCCACACCCTTGCGAGTACTAGCACCTGAAGCTAGCGCGTCTACCAATTCCGCCACCTGGGCACGTNNNGCTGGTTTAGGCAAGCGCGCCGCAATTGTCAATTNCCAATCAATCATTCAGTTAGGGCTNCACNNGGTCGATGCTTTGTTCTATGTAAGGCACTNAGCATAAGTTCAAACCAGTGCCGCTTTCGCGGTGCTGAAACAGACACGCAGAAACCTGCATGGGGATAAAATGACAGCATTAGCACACGGTAGTTTGGTGGTCGTCTTTGGTGGTTCTGGTTTTCTTGGCCGCCATATTGTCAGCCGTTTGGTGAAGTCCGGCTATCGGGTTCGTGTCGCTGTGCGCCGCCCCAATGAAGCGCTGTTTTTGAAAACCGCCGGCCGCGTCGGACAGGTCGAAATTGTCGCCGCCAATTTGCGCCATGCCGATAGTGTCGAAGCCGCCCTTGAGGGTGCCGACGGCGTGGTCAATTCAGTCGGCATTTTATATGAAACCGGCAAGCAAAAATTCGCCGCAGTGCAAGCCGCTGGTGCTGCTCGTCTGGCACTATTGGCAGGGAAAAAGAACATCACTAGATTTGTACAGATTTCGGCCCTTGGCGCTGATCAGCAATCGGCTGCCGTTTATGCGCAAACCAAAGCTGCTGGTGAAGCGGCGGTGCGCGAGCATATTGCTGGCGCGCATATCTTGCGCCCGTCGCTTGTCATTGGGCCAGAAGATGATTTCTTTAACCGTTTCGCCGCCATGGCCTTGATTGCGCCTGCGCTTCCCCTGATTGGCGGTGGGGTGACCAAATATCAACCGGTCAGCGTGTTTGACGTGGCCGATGCTGTCGCTGCGTGTTTGGCCGGAGCGCCAGCCGGTACCTATGAGTTGGGCGGCCCGACGGTTTACCAATTCAAAGAGCTAATGGCGCTTTTGCTTGAACAAATTGGCCGCAAGCGTTTGCTTTTGCCAATGCCGTTCTTCGTCGCCCGCATGATGGCCGGGGTAACGCAATTTATGCCCAAGCCTTTGCTGACGCCTGATCAAGTTACTTTATTGCAATCTGACAATATTGTGACCGGAGAAGAAGAAGGCGATCTGGCAAGCCTCGGGGTTGAGGCGACACCAATTGAAACACTTTTGCCGCAGTATTTGCGCCGTTTCCGGCCCGATATTCGCACTAGCTAATCAATAGCAACAAACCAACACCGAGAACGATGCGATAAATAACAAACGGTGCCAAAGTCATGCGCCGCATCATGCGCATGAAAATATCAATGGCGAGAAAAGCAAAAAATGCCGCTAACGCAGCTGCCAAAGCCGCCTGCCACAGAGCTGTGGTGTCGCCATTGGCCAGCAGATCCGCCAAGCCGACGATGGCAAAGCAAAAGATAACCGGCATGGAAAGCAGCATTGAGAACCGAGCTGCTTGCGCGCGCTCAAAGCCCAAACTTCGGGCCGCCATAATTGTTACGCCTGAACGACTGGCGCCGGGGATAAGAGCCAAAACCTGAGCTAATCCAATGAGCAGGGCCGGGCGCGCGGTTAGGGTTTCGAACGATTTGGTGTTGCTCCCATAACGGTCTGCCAAATACAGCGGTATCGCGAAAATAATACTGGCCCAAGCAATCACCTGCGCGCTGCGCAAAGGTCAACCATCCGCTGGCCATCAAAGCGGCTGCCGCCAGCAAAACCGGTACAGTGGCAAGAATAATCATCCAAGACTGCTGGGCTGCGGGGCTTTTGCGCCGACGCAGAATATCCACACCGCCGCCAATCAAATGGCCGGTGTCGCGACGGAAATAAACCATCACCGCCAGCAGCGTGCCAGCGTGCAGGGCGACGTCCAAACCAACACCCAAATCAGGCAGGTCGGAGACGGCGTGCACCAAATTTAAATGCCCTGACGAACTCACCGGAATAAACTCAGTAAGTCCTTGAATGGCCGCTAATAAAAAGATGTGTGCGAAAGACATACCAAAACTTAATGAGTTGCGAGGGCCAAGACAAGAAATTCCTGTGCGCCAAATGCCAATGCCGCAAAGATGTGTCTCTGGCCACTTGCCCGATGACGAGTCTCAGCGTAAATTCCCTTCATGCCTAGTCTTTTTCATCAACCGGTTTGTCCATTTTCACGCAAGGTTCGCCTCATGCTCGGTGAGAAGAAATTTGCCGTGGAATATGTCGAAGAGCGGCCATGGGAAAGGCGTCTAGACTTCTTAATGCTCAACCCATCGGGTGAAGTGCCGGTCTTGGTTGGCGAGGCGGGGACGATTTCAGGACATTATGCAATTAGTGAATGGCTTGAAGAAAAGGGCGGGGCAACGACGCTCATGCCATCGAGCGGCCTATTGCGTGCCGAAGTGCGCCGCGTTACCGCGTGGTTTGATGACAAGTTTCATCATGAGGTCGGGCGTCTGATCACCCATGAAAAAATTGACCGCCGTTTCAAAAGCGATAGTGATGGCGGCGGCGGGCCAGACATGGCGACAGTGCGTGTTGGGCTGCACAATCTCAATCTGCATTTAGAATATTTGACCTATCTTCTTGAGCAGCGCGACTGGTTAGCCGGCAGCGACCTGTCGATGGCAGATTTGACGGCGGCGGCGCATTTATCGTGCCTTGATTTCACTGGCGATGTGCCATGGAAACAGTGGCCAGCGGTGCGCGATTGGTATGCCAAATTGAAATCACGTCCGAGCTTTCGCCCTCTCTTGGCCGATCATGTGGCTGGCATGCGGCCACCGCCTTATTATACAGATTTAGATTTTTAGGCTGGTGGGGTGCTGGAGATAAAACAGCAACTCATTGAGCGGGCGCGCGCCGAGGGGTTTGAGCTTTGTCGGGTCACGCGGCCCGATGCGATTCCGGAGGCTGCCCCCCGCTTACGCGATTTTCTAGCGCAAGGGTTTCATGGTGATATGGATTGGATGGCGGAACATGAAATCCGTCGTGCAAGCCCTGAGAATCTGTGGCCAGAGGCGCGCAGTGTGATCATGCTGGCGATGAATTATGGGCCTGATAGAAACCCTTTGGAGGACTTGTCCGCACAAGATTCGGGGCTGATATCGGTCTATGCCCAGCGCCGCGATTATCATGATGTGATGAAAAAGAAACTCCGTCGTCTGGCTCGCTGGTTGAGCGAAACCGGTGAGGCCGAGGTCAAATTATTTGTTGATACGGCACCCGTTATGGAAAAACCCTTGGCTGGCGCCGCCGGTCTGGGTTGGCAGGGTAAACACACAAATTTGGTGTCGCGCGACTATGGCTCATGGCTGTTTCTCGGCAGTATTTTCACCACCCTTGAACTGCCAATAGATGCGCCGGAAAGTGATCATTGCGGGCACTGTTCAGCTTGTCTCGACATTTGCCCGACTAAGGCTTTTCCGGCNCCTTATCAGCTTGATGCGCGGCGCTGTATTTCCTATCTGACGATCGAGCATAAAGGGGTGATTGATACGGAATTGCGCGCTGGTATTGGCAATCATATTTATGGTTGCGATGATTGCTTGGCGGTATGCCCGTGGAACAAATTTGCCAAGCAGGGAAGCGAAGCCAAATTAGCGATGCGCGATGATCTGCATTTACCCGATCTTATCAGCCTGTCGCAATTAGATGATGCCGGCTTTCGTGAGCGTTTTGCTGGCCTACCGATTAAGCGCACCGGGCGCGACAGGTTTGTACGCAATGTGGTGATTGCCTTGGGCAATAAAAGTTCAGCCGATGCAGCCACTGTGAAAGCTTTGGAGGCGCGGCTTGATGACGTGTCGCCCTTGGTGCGCGGCATGGCGGTTTGGGCCTTAGGGCGCCTTGATAAATCGCGCGCCCGCGACATTGGCGCAAGAATGATGGCGGCGGAAACGGACACTGATGTCGCTGCGGAATGGCAGGCGGTGATGGCATGACACATATGATGTTTTTCGGATTTGGTTTTTGTGCCGCCGCTTTGGCTCCACGTCTGCAGGCGCAGAATTGGCAGCTATCAGCTAGTTGCCGCACACCGGAAAAAGCGGCGCAATTGCAAGCGCGTAATATTCGCCCAATTATTTGGCCGGAGGCCGGCGCATTATTATCTGCTGATGCGCTTACAGGTGTCTCACATGCGCTCATATCTGCGCCGCCCAATGATGCTGGCGATCCGACTTTAGCCAGCGCGGGAGAGGCGCTGGCGTCGATTGCCGGTGACCTGCAATGGCTGGGTTATCTGTCGACGACGGGGGTTTACGGTGATCATGGCGGAGCATGGATAGATGAAGATACGCCAGCCGGCACGATTGGCGCCCGCGGGCAGAAACGTGTTGATGCCGAGACCCAATGGCGGGCTTTTTCTGAGGCTCACGGGGTGCCATCCATGTATTTCCGTCTGGCTGGAATTTATGGNCCGGGGCGCAATCAATTGACCAGCGTGGTTAATCAGACGGCGCGGCGCATTGATAAGCCGGAGCAGGTTTTCTCGCGCATTCATGTCGAAGATATTGCGACGATTTTGGCCGCCTCAATGGCTCGCCCCGATGCCGGACGCGCCTATAGTGTGTGCGATGATGAGCCGGCGCCGCCACAAGATGTCGTCGCCTATGCCGCTGAGTTATTAGGCCAGTCGCCGCCGCCCTTAGTGCCGTTTGAAGCGGCTGAGTTGTCACCTATGGCGCGCAGTTTTTACGGCGATAATAAGCGTATCCGCAATCAGCGGATTAAAGACGAACTTGGCGTGACACTGGCTTATCCAAGCTATCGTGAGGGCCTTAAGGCTTTGTTTGACGCTAAGGATTATTGAGGCAAAAGCTCTTCGATCAAGCTGATAAGACTTTTCAAATGCGCGTCACTGGACAGGCGATGGTCGCCGTTTTTGATGAAATGCAGCGCCACATCCTCGCTATCCAAGGCATCAGCCAGTTCTAAAGATAAGGTCCACGGCACTGCATCATCGCGTTGACCGTGCAAAATGCGCACTGGAATATTGAGCTCAATCGCCTTATCGAGCAGCAAATGCTGGCGCCCATCCTCGATGAGGTTTTTGGTGATCGGATACCCTTCCGGATCATATTCAGACGGGTCATAAATAAGCCCGTCTTTTTCCAACTTGGCTCGTGCTTTTGGCGAAAACCGATCCCACATTAACCGCTCGGTCATATCAACAGCAGGCGCAATCAGCACGAGACCTGCAACGCGGTCGGGGCAGTCGAGAGCTGCCAAGAGGGATAGCCAGCCGCCAAAGCTGGAGCCAACAAGAATCTGCGGGCCGCTAGTCAGCGTGTTTAAGATATGAGGAATATCGCCGCGCCAATGGCTCATTGTGCCATCAGTAAACGCTCCGTCTGAGGCGCCATGACCAAAATAATCGAACCGCACATATGCCTGCTCGCGGGCCTTAGCCCAGCTAGCCAGCGCGCTGGCTTTGGTGCCGGTCAAATCAGAGCGAAAGCCGCCACAAAATATCACGCCTGGGCCCCGCCCCTGGAGCTGTTCATAGGCTAGTTTCTGCGGCCCATGCGAAGTTTCAGAGCGGCTGGTGTATTGAATATTTTTTGGTTCGTTCATCACTCTCACTCGATAGTTATTTGGGAATTTATTGAAAACGCAGTATGACTGAGAAATTGAAATCTTGATAGAGCGAGAATCTCAAAATGGCCGCTGACTTTACCACTATGGCATTGCCCCAACAGCCGATTGATTTAACCGGCCGGACGATATTGCAAGTCGTTCCTGAGTTGGATATTGGTGGCGCAGAGGCGACCGCGGTTGAGGTTAGCGAAGCGATTATTGCGGCTGGGGGCACCGCGTTGGTGGCCAGCCAAGGTGGGCGATTGGTTGATCAATTAACGGCCCTGGGCGCGCGCATTTTGATTTTACCAGTTGCGTCAAAAAATCCAGTTATCATGTGGCGTAACCGGAGCCATTTGGCCAAAATAATCACCGATTATCAGGTCGATATTATTCATGCGCGATCGCGGGCGCCAGCCTGGTCGTCATATTTCGCGGCGCGACGAACCGACAGCATTTATATGTCGACCTTCCACGGTACAGTTCATAGAGCGCCGGCCAGCAAGGTGTTTTACAATTCCGTCTTAACCCGTGGAGCCGCAGTGATTGCCAATTCATCTTATACGGCGGCCCTCATCGCCGAGGTTCATGGGGTGGCGGCAGAAAAAATAAAAGTCATACCGCGTGGTTGCGATGTCGACCATTTAGCGCGCAACAATATTGATATGGCGCGGGTCGTTGCCAAACGCACTCAATGGGGCGTTGGTGCTGACGACTTTGTTGTCTTATGTCCGGCGCGATTAACCGAAACCAAAGGCCAAGATGTTTTGCTTCATGCTTTTGCCGGAGTTGCCGCTAAAGCACCGGAAGGCATGGCGGTGAAATTGGTGTTCGTTGGCAGCACGCAAGGACGTGAGGCGTATTTGGCGGGCTTGAAAGATTTGGTCAGTCATTATGACTTGCACGATCAGGTTGTGTTCGCTGGTTTAGAGCATGATATGGCCGCTGCTTATGCCGCCAGCGATGCCGTTGTTGCTCCATCGACACGAACCGAACCTTTTGGGCGTGGGGTAATTGAGGCGCAAGCAGCGACCCTGCCGGTGATTGCTTCCGATGCCGGTGGTTTTCGCGAGACCATCATAACTGGTTCGCCTACCGAGGGCGCGAGCGGTTGGTTAGTCGCACCCGGCGATGCTGCGGCATGGCATCAAGCGCTGGTGACATTGGTCAATACAAATGCCTCCGTACGTCAGAAAATTGGAGAAAATGGTCGAACCAATGCGTGCACACATTATACCCAGCAGGCGCTTTGCGCGCGCACTTTGAGCGTTTATCAGCAGCTGATAGGGCCGCATCCGGCGGCAGCTAGCCAGTGAGCTTGGCACCGCCTCGGCAGGTCAGCGAACCAGGTGGGGTTTTGCTGATCACTCTCGGCATGAGTTTAGATGAAGCGCGGGCCGCAATTGAGCAACACTATGCGGCGGCCAGCTCCTTAACATTGTTGATAGATCCGCAG
>JGI26084J50262_1001485_pt1 | contig 13012 bp, 10 predicted proteins | sample SaaInl6LU_22_DNA_FD_50262 | JGI IMG/M metagenome (IMG submission 50262) | reverse complement strand
CGAGGAGCACCACGTCGACGCCCATTGTTTCGAGGAGCTCTAATGCTTCCTCACCAGACTCCGCTGTGATTACGGTGTGCCCAAACTTGCCGAGCAGTCGCGAAACGAGGTCGCGATTTTCTGGCATGTCATCTACCGCAAGAATCACGCCGGGTTCACTGGGGTTGGCTATATTGGCAGAGACTGTCCCCGCTGCCGACATTGAATGCGTGCGCTTACTGCTGGGTGAGGCTGAGGTTGCTGAAACAATGCCCGCTAGTGTGTTGGCTATAGCCGGATGCAAGGCATCCGCATCTTCGTCAAGCATTTCTGCATAGCCCTTGATCGCGCCAATAATATTTAGCGCATCATGTTGGCTGTTGCCATCGGCTGAAATTTGCAGCTCTTCAAGCTTGTCACAGGCGGCGATCAGCGCGGAGACATCTTTGCGCGCAAACGTGTCGAGTGTCACCGAAGACCTGCCGGCGGCGTCTCTCAATGGCGCTACAGCCCTAATAACTAGGCTTGACCACGTGCTGACTTCACTAGTGGGTTCTGTCAATGTGCTGTCCTTGTATGTGCCATCATGTTTCCGTAAGCCTCTATTGTGCCAAAATTTTGGCTTAGCACATCGCTTTACGACAATCTTATTTTGGGGATAGGCGCACAGGCATGTTTGGGTTAGTATCCCCCTCAACGTTGAACGTGAAAGGGCACAATATCAATGCTGGATCAAGTGGAAATATTTCACGGCTTAAAAGCCGACGAATTGCAAGCGCTGGACGCTACCAGTTCAACCCGCTCATTCCCCAAAAATACTGTTGTGATTCACGAAAACGATCCTGCAGACTCATTGTTTGTCATCGAGAGCGGTAAAGTAAAAGTCTACTGCAGCGACAAGAACGGTAAAGAGTTCATCATGAACACGCTTGGCCCTGGCGATTATTTTGGCGAGCTTGCACTGCTAGACGATTCCACGCGCTCTGCCTCGGTGAGAACCGTTGAAAAATCTGACTTTCGTATGTCATGAAGGAAGATTTTAACCGCGTATTGGATGATCACCCCAATATCACTCGCCAGCTAATTAGTAACCTCGCTGGGCGTGTTCGCAAGCTGACTGCAGACGTTAAAAGCTTGGCTTTGCAGGATGTTTACGGCCGAGTAGCTAACGTGCTCATGGATTTGTCCGAAGAGCGAGGCGATGGCACTCTGTTTATCCCGGAGAAGCTGACCCAGCAAGACATTGCAGACCGTGTTGGTGCATCGCGTGAAATGGTTGCTCGAATATTGAAAGACCTGACCATTGGTGAGTACATTCGTTTTGAAGGGCGTCATATTATTATTAATACTCGGCTACCTGCGAAGTACTAAGGCCAACGCTCGCTGAGGCAGTTCCCTTGAGGCAGCCCCCTTACTGTCTCACATTTCACTTTAGAGACACCGTCAAGCGCAGCCTTTATTCTGCGTCGGGTGCGATGTCCTCCACGCGCACCCCAATCGCGCCCTGATGAATCCGTATATTCAAGCGCTCACTCAGCGTGAGCTGCCCGGCATCTCTCACTACCTCTCCGCTCTGCGTTTGTACAATGGCATAACCGCGGGATAGGGTATTAGTGGGTCCTAGGCTGTTTAAAAGCCGCTCGTATTGCGCAATAGATTGTCGATGGCGTGCCAGCTTCTGACTGATCTGCTGAGACAGCGCGGTTCGATGCGCGTTAAGCTCCTGTTTACGTTGCTTGACGGTTGCTATTGGGTGACAGCGGAGGAGGCGTGAGTTTAGCGTTTTCAGCTGTTGGTGTTGTTGCTGAAGCTTCAGGTTTAGTGCCGCCTTAAGACGTCGCTCGCTTTCATCAANTCGCTGGCGTTGCTGCTGCACGCTTGTCGACGGGTTACGTAATCGAGCGTGCATATGCGCTAGCCCCTGGCGATGAAGGCGTATNTTTTGCAGCATGGTCTGGGTAAGACGCCGACCTGCAGTGTCAAATTGCTGCATCCATTCCGNCTGATCTATGCTCACCAGNTCTGCGGCNGCAGAGGGTGTNGCCGCGCGCTGATCCGCGGTGAAATCAGCAATGCTGAAATCGACTTCNTGCCCTACGGCGGATACCGTGGGGATNANACTTGCCGCGATACTCCGGGCGACTTGCTCATCNTTAAAGGCCCACAGATCCTCTAAGGAGCCGCCCCCGCGACCGATTATGAGGACGTCTAAAGGAAGGTCGCCTGCCGTGTGCTGCAGATTTGCTTGGCGGATTGCTCGGCACAAGGCGGCAGGCGCTTCAGCGCCCTGCACAGGGACTGGGAATAGAAAAACTTCCGTCATCGGACTTCGGCGAGCCAGTACACTCAATATGTCATGTAGCGCTGCACCTGTTGCGGAGGTGACAACTCCGACGCGCCGCGCGGCAGNCGGTAGCGTAGCTTTTCGTGAGGCNTCGAACAGGCCTTCAGCCTGCAGTTTGNTTTTGAGTTGCTCAAAGGCGAGCTGTAAAGCGCCATCGCCCGCNGGCTCTAAATGCTGCACAACCAACTGAAACTCACCGCGACCTTCATACAGAGTNACTCGCGCGCGTATTTTGACGCTATCGCCTTTGCCAGGCCTTACCTTGACGCGACTATTNGCGCCTCTGAACATGGCGCAGCGAACTTGGGCGCTGGCATCCTTTAACGTGAAGTACCAGTGTCCCGAGCTGGCAGCGGTGAAATCGCCAATCTCACCCTCAACCCGCACCTGATCGAAATGCGCCTCTAAAAGGTTTTTTGCGTCTCTCGCGAGCTCGCTAACACTGAGGGCGGGGACTGTTTGAGGGGATCCAAGCATCTGAAATTATTGCCTTTTTATTTACCGAGCCACGCATTGCGGCTATACTCTTGAGTCTACCAGACTCTAATCTCAATGAGGCCTTTCATGCTCAGAATTGCTCAGGAAGCACTGACTTTTGACGACGTATTGCTGCAGCCTGGCTATTCGGAGGTGACTGCAAAAGACGTGTCACTGGCGACGCGGCTAACCCGTAATATTCCTATGAACATCCCACTCGTGTCCGCTGCCATGGACACGGTCACTGANGCCCGTCTNGCGATAGCCTTGGCACAGGAAGGTGGCATTGGAATCATTCACAAGAACATGACGATTGCCGAGCAGGCAGAGCAAGTGCGNCGGGTTAAAAAGTTTGAGAGCGGTGTTGTCAAAGANCCCATTACGATTCANGACACTGCATCACTTGATGAGCTTATTGCATTGACACAAGCAAAAGGGATTTCAGGTTTACCCGTGTTGCGTGGCACTGACTTAGTCGGCATTGTTACTCGGCGAGACCTTCGTTTTGAAACGGATTTAAATCAGCCCGTATCGGGCATCATGACGCCCAAAGAGCGTTTAGTGACCGTACGAGAGGGCGCTCCCTCCGACGAGGTTCAGCGCCTTCTGCATCAGCACAGGATTGAAAAGATCTTAGTAGTGAATGACGCTTTTGATCTCTGCGGCATGATAACGGTTAAGGATTTCGACAAGGCCGAAAACTTTCCTCTGGCGTGTAAAGATAGCCAGGGCCGATTGCGCGTTGGTGCATCAGTCGGCACCAGTGCTGACACCGATGATCGAGTAGAGGCGCTTATTCAAGCGGGCGTTGATGTTCTGGTTGTGGACACAGCCCATGGGCATTCTAAGAACGTTATTGAGCGCGTGCGCAAGATCAAAGCGAGTTATCAAGGGGTCGACGTTATTGGCGGCAACATCGCCACCGGTGAAGCGGCGCTTGCACTTTATGAAGCCGGAGCAGACGGCGTTAAAGTCGGCATTGGCCCGGGATCAATCTGTACAACGCGGATTGTTACGGGAACAGGTGTGCCGCAGATTACGGCTATTTCTAATGTTGTTGCAGCCTTAGGTGATCGCGATATTACGGTTATTGCCGATGGCGGTATTCGTTTTTCAGGCGATATCGCNAAGGCGATTGTCGCTGGCGCGCACTCGGTCATGATGGGCAGCATGCTTGCCGGNACCGAAGAGGCGCCNGGTGANGTTGAGCTTTATCAGGGCCGAACTTATAAAGCGTATCGAGGCATGGGCTCGATTGGCGCAATGGCACAAAACCAGGGATCCTCTGACCGATACTTCCAAGATGCGAGCGCGGGTTCCGAGAAATTAGTGCCCGAGGGTATTGAGGGGCGCGTGCCGTANAAGGGNCCCGTTGGTGCCATTATCCACCAACTCATGGGTGGTGTTCGTTCTGCAATGGGCTATGCGGGCTGNGCCGATATGACCTCTATGCGCACTAAGCCTGAGTTTGTTCGAGTCACGTCCGCGGGNATGTCAGAATCCCACGTTCACGATGTTTCTATCACCAAGGAAGCACCCAACTACCCGGTTCGCTGAAACCGAATCTTGCCATCGAGGGCACCGTGACAACAGATATCCATAAGCACCGCATCCTGATCCTTGATTTTGGCTCTCAGTACACTCAGCTCATAGCGCGCCGAGTGCGTGAAGTGGGTGTGTTCAGCGAGATTCATCCTTGGGATATGCTCAAAGAAGATATTCTAGCGTTCGCCCCCAGTGGCATCATTCTGTCGGGCGGCCCAGAGTCTGTGACCGATAGTGATTCCCCTCGTGCACCTGACGTTGTCTTTCAGCTAGACGTCCCCGTGCTCGGCATCTGTTACGGCATGCAGACAATGGCCGTGCAAATGGGCGGTATTGTCGAAGCCTCTGATACATCCGAGTTCGGTTACGCAAAGATCCGCAAAACGCTTGAAGGCGGCTTGCTGCATGATATCTCGGACCATATTGATGACAGCGGTAACACTTTGCTCGATGTATGGATGAGTCATGGGGATAAGGTCTCAAAACTACCCGAGGACTTTGAGCTGATTGCCGCTACCGACAGCTGTCCTATTGCTGGCATGGCGCACAGAGAGAAGCCTTGGTTTGGTATTCAGTTCCACCCTGAAGTGACGCATACGCTGCAAGGTACCCGTATCTTTGAGCATTTTGTGCTGGAGCTTTGTGGCTGTGAGGCGCTTTGGACGCCTGCGAATATTGTCGAAGATGCCATTAACAAAGTCCGTGCACAGGTTGGTAGTGATCGCGTATTGCTCGGCTTGTCAGGTGGCGTTGACTCTTCTGTGGTCGCGGCGCTTCTGCATCGCGCCATCGGTGATCAGTTAACCTGCGTCTTTGTCGACAATGGTTGTTACGCCTCAATGAGGGCGATCAGGTCATGGATATGTTTGCGAAGAATATGGGCGTAAAAGTGATTCGCGCAGACGCCGAAGAGCGATTTTTAAGCCGCTTAGAGGGTGAGAGTGACCCAGAAGCTAAGCGCAAAATTATTGGTAATACGTTCATCGATGTTTTCGACGAGGAAGCAACTAAAATCACCGATGTTAAATGGCTTGCTCAGGGCACTATTTATCCCGATGTTATTGAGTCTGCGGGCTCGAAGACGGGTAAAGCTCACGTCATCAAATCCCATCACAACGTGGGTGGCTTGCCTGACGATATGGCGTTGGAATTGGTCGAGCCTTTGCGTGAACTATTCAAAGACGAAGTCCGGCGGATCGGTTTAGAGCTTGGTTTGCCTGCAGACATGGTGTTTCGTCATCCTTTCCCAGGCCCTGGTTTGGGCGTGCGTATTTTGGGTGAGGTCAAGAAAGAGTATGCCGAGCTGCTTCGCCGAGCGGACGCCATATTTATTGAAGAGCTCCGTAACTCCGGGTGGTATGACAAGACCAGTCAAGCCTTTGCTGTCTTTCTTCCCGTCAAATCGGTTGGAGTCGTGGGTGATGGTCGCCGATACGAGTGGGTAATTGCCATCCGAGCAGTCCAAACAGTGGACTTTATGACTGCCCGCTGGGCGCACCTGCCTTACGAGCTTCTCGAAACTGTGTCTAACCGCATAATTAACGAAATCTCTGGTATCTCACGCGTCACCTACGATATTTCCGGCAAGCCGCCGGCGACTATTGAGTGGGAATAATGGGGTGGCTATCAGCTATTGATTTATATAGGTTTGTGAGTTGCAAAGAAGTTACAAAGAGCCCCATTTTTGGGGCTTTTTTACAAGCGAAGTTACAAACGGTAGCGATTACTGCACATCATAAGTATCATGTATGCGTCCCAAGGTTATCTGAACATGATACCCATAGGTTGGGGCTTACAGGAAAGTTTAATCGCTATAGCTCCTCCGCCCCAGGCGGGGAGATACTCGCCCTCCAGAGACTTGGGCTCTTGCCTTGCCATCGGCTGAATGCCTTTCGAAAATTGGCTTCGTCGCTATAGCCGCACCGTTCTGCTATTTCACTCACCGGAAGGCGTGTGTTCTCCAGGTACTCGCAGGCCAGCGAACTTCGGGTCTGGTCGAGCAGGCGCTGGAAACTGGTTCCTTCCTCCGTCAGTCGTCGGAACAGCGTGCGCTTGGACAAGCCTGTTGCCAGCGCGGCCTCCTGCGCGGTGATGCGGCGACTGGTGTTGCCAAGGACGAAGCTGCGTAAATCGCGTTGCAAGGGAGTTGGCGCATCGTCACTGGCAATAACCGCCTCGCAGAAATCCTGACAAATGTTGGCGGTTAGTGTGCTCGCGTTTGGACATGGCCGCTGCAGGATCTCGGCATCGAAATGCCACTCCATGGGGTCGCTTTCGAACTGGATCGGGCAAGCGAATAGTCTGGTGTAGGCCGCTGCGTGACCGGGGCGCGAATAGGGGAAGCGCATCTGCAGTGACGGAAAGCGCGCCTGCAGGATCTCGCTGAGCAGGGTTGTCATGGAACTTCGCCAAAATTCGGCGACGAACGGAAGGAGGTTCCCCAGCGCACGCGGATTATGACTGCGCAGTATGCCGATCCCGGCCTCCTCCCGGAAAGAAATGCGCAACACCGCACCGGCCAGTTGAAGATGCTGTCGACCAAAAGAGAATGCCTCGCCGAACGTCGGGCTTGTGGCCAACGCAAAACCATAGACGCCGAAGTGATGGACCCTTTGCCGTTGACCCGCGTTCAGCGCCGTCAAGGGATCGGGGGCTAGCTCACTCGCCGCCCTCAGCAGGGCGAGTCGCTGTGACTGGGTAAGCGCCCCATCAATCGAGCGGATACCGGCAAGGCGCAAGAGCTGCGTTCGGGACACATCCTGAGCTTCAAGCTCATCGAAGAGAGCCTGTAGACCATAGCCGCTGGGGCCAATCTGCGTTGCGCTGGATGGCATCATATCACCTGTAATATGGCATGATTTCACCTCGAAATGCAAGTGTCGACACGCCATTCTGTCCGAAACAAGGGAGGTCATCATGACGGATGCAAGCTGCGTAAACGTGTTAATGGAGGGACCGGTCGCGGTTCTTTCGATGGAATTCGCGCCCCACAACCTGCTCGGNCTTGACCTGATGGCGGGCATGAGGGCCGCATTGAGGCAAGCCGAAGAGAAGGGCGCTCGCGCGGTCCTGCTTAAAAGCGGGTTACGGNACTTTTCGGCCGGGGCTGACACCTCGCTTTTTGGAGACGCGTTAGAAGGNGGCAAGCTGNCTGCTTCCCCCCTCGAATTTCTNCGCGANCTGGAAANCTTCCCCCTCCCTGTTGTGGCTGCTGTGCAAGGCGTTTGTGTGGGCGGTGGTCTGGAAATGGCATTGGCCTGTGATTTCATCATCGCCGCGCGCTCGGCCAAAATCGGTTCCGTCGAAGCGACCATCGGGCTCAACCCGCTCATGGGTGCGATCCAGCGCCAGGTGCAGCGTGCCGGGATTGTCCGGGCCAAGGAGATGGCAATGCTGGGGCGTCGCTACGATGCCGAGACACTGGAGCGGTGGAACATCATCAATCGTGTGGTCGACGATGAGAAACTCGACGAGGCCGCGATGGTGGTGGCACTGGAAATCGCCAACGGCCCGACGCTGGCGCACCGCATTACCAAGCAACTTGCCAACCTCGCGGCAGCCAAGGGTGTCGAGGCCGCCGACGAGGCAATGGAGCAACTGCAGTTGCCGCTGTGGTCATCGCAGGACTTGAAGATTGGGCTGGAGAGCCTGATGACACAGGGCCCCGGNCTAGCTGTATTCAAGGGGTGTTAAGTCATGACCACGCCACTTGAAGGGATAAGGGTTGTCGATTTCTCGCGCGTGCTGGCGGGGCCGTTTTGCGCCAAAACACTGCAGGACCTCGGTGCACAGGTAACCAAGATCGAGCCGCCGCGCGGCGATGTCTCGCGGCTGGCAGCGCCGATCAATCCTAACGGCGTCACCGGCTATTACGCTCAGCAGAACGCCGGTAAACGCAATATCTCTATTGATCTCAATAAGCCTCAGGCGAAAGAGATCGCCTGGCAGCTGGTTGAGCAGGCTGACATCGTGGTGGAGAATTTCCGTCCAGGCACGTTGGCGTCTTTCGGCTTCGACTATGAGCATGTCCGGCAACGCAATCCGCGCGCAGTCTATGTCTCTATTTCGGGCTACGGGCAGGGCGGGCCGTGGCGCGGGCGTATGGCGTATGCTCCGACCGTGCAGGCCGAGGCCGGTTTTACCCACCATATGCTGCGTCATTTTGGCGAGAACCTGAAAGCGCCACAAACTGACGCACTGAGTCATGCCGATGTCTATGCCGGAATGGAAGCGACGATTGCCGTGCTCGCCGCGTTGCATCAGCGGGAGCGTACCGGCGAAGGCCAACATATTGATGTGGCNATGGCCGCCACACTGATGGCGATCAACGAACACGCGCATATGGATCTTAATGGGCTTGATCCAGGGGATGATCCTGCCATTCTCGGGGCGACCGATGGCTCGTTCTTTGTTGGGCCCAATGGGGAGCAGTTCCTGAGCGCGATTAGCCTCGTCAACACCATTACTTTCGGCTGGTTTATCGCTGCCATGCGCCGGCCGGATCTGATGGACGACCCGCGCTTCCGTAGCTCGGCGCTGCGCCGTGCCAACCTGCGAGCGCTTGTTGAGGTGGTGCAGAAATGGATTTGGACCTTTCCCGACATGGCTACGGTCGATGCCCAGTTCGACGAGGCCAAGATCGCCATTGGCGAAGTGCGCACCATGGACCACATTGCCAATAGCGAATGGGCAGACTATTGGAATGCGACCTATTCCGTGCCCGACAGGCAGGGCGGCGAGTATCGCCTGCCCGGACGCCCCTGGAAGTTCTCGGAGGCCGAGCTTCCCCTGCCGGCGGCACCGTCCGAGCAGGGTGAGCAGAACCATGAAATCTGCCGCGAACTGGGTTTCAGTGACGCCGAGATCGCAGAGATGGAATCAAACGGCAGCCTTGTGGGCAATTTCACGGCGCAGATGATCGCGATGGTAACCGCGCAACTCGCGGCCAAGGAAGCGCGCTTTGCCGCGGAGCAAAACCAGCTGGAGAATAGCGATGACGACAATGCTTGAGAAACTCGAACGCCTGCAGAGGGCAGCGCTGGCGGCACCTAGCTCGGCGGACGAGCGGGTGGCAAAGCTCAGGGCCCTGCGTTGCCAGTTGGAACGCTATCAGGATGTTTTTGCCGATGCTGCCAGCGAGGATTTCGGCGGCCGGCCACACTTTGAAAGCCGGTTGATCGAGGTCATCGGCACGCTGTGGGTGCTCGACCATGCGCGGCGCCATGTGAAGAAGTGGATGAAGCCTGAGAAGCGCGCCCCACAGGCGTTGTTTGCCGGGCCCAACTGGCTCAAGGTGACCTATCAGCCGAAGGGCGTGGTCGGGATCATCGCTCCGTGGAATATGCCGCTCTATCTCTCCATTGGCCCGCTGGTCACAACCATCGCGGCGGGTAACCGGGCCATGATCAAGCTGCCAGAAGAGACGCCACGCGCCAACGCCGTCATAAAGACCATGCTGGCTGAGATCTTCGACGACAGCGAAGTGGCTGTCTTCGGCGAGGAGACAACCGACCCTGCCAGTTTCACCGCGCTGCCGTTCGATCACATGATTTTTACCGGCAGCCCCCGGGTCGGGCGGCTGGTGATGGCGGCAGCGGCCAAAAACCTCGTTCCCGTCACTCTCGAGTTGGGCGGAAAATCCCCGGCTATTGTCGCCGACGATTACCCGGTCGCGGATGCGGCGCTGAGAATCACCCACGGTAAGATCGCCATGTCGGGCCAGGTTTGTGTTGCGCCGGATTATGCGTTGGTGCCTGAGGCGGCCATCCCCGCCTTCGTTGATCACGTCAAGAAGGCCTTCTCGCAGTTCTATCCAAACGGGACGGACGAGCGGTCAGAATACTGTAGCCTCGTCAATGAACGCCATGCGGCGCGGATCAAGGCCATGTTAGACGACGCACGCGAGAAGGGTGCCACCNTAGTTCCCTGTGCGCCCTGGAACGGTGGCAACCGCATACCGCTGCATNTCGTAACGGGTGTTACGATGGAGATGAAGATCGCGCAGGAAGAAGTCTTTGGTCCGATCNTGCCGGTCGTCGGTCACAACGGGCTGGACGATGCGATCCGCTATGTTTGCGACCATCCCCACCCGCTTGCGCTTTATCTGTTCAGCACCAAGGGCGCGGTGCTTGAGCGGGTGCTGGGCGAGACACGCTCGGGCGGGGTCACCGTCAACGACTGGGGTTGGCATGTGGTCAATGCCGCGGTGCCGTTTGGCGGTGTCGGTAATTCCGGCTTCGGCAGTTATCACGGCGTTGAGGGGTTTCGCGAGCTGTCGAATGCCCGGCCGGTATTCCACCGCGCCCCTTCATTTCCGACCCAGCTGATGTATCCGCCGATCAATGTTGGGCTACGCGGTATTTTCCAGCGCTTCTGGTTGAACCGATACTCGAAGAAGGCCGATCCGGCATTGGGCGGTACGCCTTACGGTGAGTCGGAGGTGACTAAAGATGCGTGAACCGGACCACACTCACGATCCGGCTCTCACCAGCTGGGTTGAGCGCGCCAATTTTGCCGATGCAGAATTCCCCATCCAGAACCTGCCTTTTGGCATGTACCGCAAGCGCGGAGACACCTGTCAGTTTCGCGCTTGCACTGCTATCGGAGACAACGTGCTGGACCTGGCCGCAGTCAATGCGACTTATCAGGGTGACCTCAATGCTCTGGCGGCAGCTGGGTGCGATGAGTGGAAAAGGCTTCGCCACGCGCTCAGCGCGGCCCTCACGGACGCAGGGAGGCGGTCGGAGATTGAACGCTATCTGCTTCCGTTGGGCGATGTCGAACTCGGTCTGCCGGTCATGACGCGCGACTACACCGATTTTTTCACTTCTTACTATCACGCCTACAATGCTGGAAAGCTGTTCCGTCCTGATGACCCGCTGACGCCGAACTTCAAGTGGATGCCGATCGCTTACCACGGGCGGGCGTCTTCGATTGTCGCTTCCGGTAGCGACGTGTCCCGACCCTGGGGGCAGATTATGCTCCCCGGTGCGAGCGAGCCGGTGTATGCGCCTTCGCGTTTCGTAGACTTTGAAACCGAANTCGGACTCGTCATCGGCCCCGGTAATGCCATGGGCCAGCGCATTGGCATCGATGAGGCGGAGGATCACATTTTTGGGGTAGTCCTGCTTAACGACTGGTCGGCCCGAGACATCCAGGCCTGGGAATATCAGCCTCTTGGTCCGTTCCTTGCCAAGAGTTTTGCGACGACCATTTCGCCGTGGATCGTGACTATGGAGGCATTGGCTCCATTCCGAGCGCCCGCTTTCGAGCGGTTTTACGGTGATCCCGCTACGCTGCCACATCTGACTTCGCCGGCCAATGAAAAATCGGGGCATATCGACATCGGCGTGGAGGCCTGGCTGGCCCCAACGGGTGGAGAGGTACAGCGTCTATCAGGCGCGAACTATNCCTCTTCATACTGGAATCCGGCGCAACTGGTTGCGCACCAGGCCTCTAACGGTTGTCCGCTGGCACCCGGTGATATTCTGGGAACTGGCACCATAAGCGGCCCCGAACCAAGTGAGGCCGGCGCCTTGTTGGAGCTGGGCAAGATGGGCGCAACTCCGGTCACGCTCAATGATGGAAGCGATCGAATCGCGCTGCAGGATGGAGACCGTCTGGAATTACGCGGCAAGTGCGCGCGCGATGGTTTCCGCTCCATCGGTTTTGGCGCGGCGAGTGGTACAGTTGTCCCTGCCGAGGAGCAGGTATGAAACGTTGGGTCATCGCCGTCGGGGTTCCTGTGATACTTGGTGCTGGCTTCCCTATCTTCAAGAACGACATCGCCATGATGCTGTTCCGGCGGGCGATCACAGAGCAAGTCTCGACCGACCTCGTCACCGAGTATCCTGACGGCGTGCACGTCGTGTCATGTGGCAGCGGCACGCCTTTACCTGACTTGTCGATGTCCGGCGGCTGCACTGCAGTCATAGCGGGAGGGCGGCTGTTCGTATTCGATGTTGGCGAAGGCGCTGCCGAGACGATGGCGTCTATGGGCTTGCGCCCCTCGAGGATCGAAGTAGTATTTCTTACCCATTTCCATTCGGACCATATCGCCGGACTCGGTAGCATTGCGTTGCAGCGCAATCTGGGTGACGGAATTCGTACCGAAATGCCGCTCTATGGCGCGGATGGTGTCCAGCAGGTCGCTGCAGGCTTTGATGCGGCTTTCGCCCAGGACCATGCCTACCGAGTTGCCCACCACCAGAGCCTCACCGCGCCGCCGGAAGCTCTAAAAATGAAGGCGCACGCATTCACTGTTCCTAAAGATGGCGTGTTTCCGATCGTATACCAGCGTAACGGTGTGGTCGTGCGGGCGATCAGCGTTCCTCATGGTCCTGTAAAACCGGCCGTGGCCTACAGAATTGAGTATGGCGACCTCGCAGTCGTCATCAGTGGTGACACCAGCGCTTCCGACAATCTGGCTCTCGCTGCCGAGGGCGCGAATCTCCTCGTTCACGAGGCGCTAAAGCCGGAAATGGTNGCGGAAATAGAAAAGGTNGCGCTGACGACGGGCCAGCATGTACTAGCGACTGTGATGCGCGACATCCCTTCCTACCATGCNACGCCTGTTGATGCGGCACGCGTAGCGTCTGAAGCCAATGTCCGGGCACTTGCCTTCACCCATATGATCCCGCCACTGCCCCGCACGCTGCTCGAAGGACC
>JGI26084J50262_1001468_pt1 | contig 13091 bp, 11 predicted proteins | sample SaaInl6LU_22_DNA_FD_50262 | JGI IMG/M metagenome (IMG submission 50262) | reverse complement strand
ACCGTAATTCCATGCTATTTCAGGATTTAAACCATAAATATTTCCACCTACATTGTCAATATTAATTTGTCTAGAACTTGCAAATAATTGCTGGTTTTCTGTAAAAATATTAGCGCTTCTTTTACCTCTTCCTGCAGAAGCTCTAAAAACCCCATTTTCCCAAGGTGCATATCTTAAATGTAATCTTGGTGTTATAAAGTTACCTAACAAATTATGTGTATCTACTCTTAAACCAGCAGTAAAACTAAAATTGTCTAAATTATCGAATGCATATTCGAAAAAAGCACCAAAAGAATGTTCTTTTCTATTTAAATTTTCATCAAAAGGTCCTACTTCAACAAGTTCCTCATAATTATCAGATGTAAAACTAATTCCTGTTTTAAACTTGTTTCTAGTATCACCAATTATCGAATTAAATAATAGGTTAGCATATAAGCTTTCGTGCTTTATATCGTAAACATTCAACCCAAAATAAGAATCTTGTTGATGGTTGCTATAAGCAAATTGAAGNCCAAAACTTTGAAACGGAAGCTCAGGAAAAACATAGCCTAANTTTGCAGAGGTTTCAAAACGTTTGGTNTCNATTTCACTTCCCCAAGCATTGGTGGTTCCTTTATCTGTTTCAGGATTATAGTTTAATTCGCCCGTTTGTTTTTCATCATTTAAAAATCTAAAATTTATAAAACTAACCCAGCCATTTTGTGCATCTGTATATTGCCAACGATTCATTACATTTATTTGATTTGCCAATGGTGTATCTAAAAAATTATCGTGGTTTCTATCAAATTTTTGCCCTCTATAATTTCCATGAACATACAAACCAGCTTGCCATTTATCAGAAATTTTTTCATTAAAATGGGTGTTAAGTTCTAAGCGTCCATTTAAAGAACTGTAAGCGTTTATAAATAATTTGTTGTCAGAAAAAGGTTTTACCAATTCAGCATTAATTTGTCCAGAAATACTTTCGAAACCATTGGCTACAGAACCTGCACCTTTGGTAATTTGAATGCTTTCTACCCAGGTTCCTGGAGTAAAAGTTAATCCAAAAGCTTGTGCAGCTCCTCTTACAGAAGGCACATTTTCTTGAGTTATTAATAAATATGGGCTTTTTAATCCCAACATTTGTATTTGTCTTGTGCCTGTTAAAGCATCAGAAAAACTAACATCTATAGATGGATTTGTTTCAAAACTTTCTGCCAAATTACAGCAAGCAGCTTTTAACAACTCATCATTATTTACTGTAAATATATTTGTGGTAGCAAATAAAGATTTTTGTACAGCATCTCGTTTGCTTTTTATGGTAATTTCTTCTAAATTATTTTCAGGAGTAATAAAATGATGAATAGGCTCTAAACTAGTAATGGTTATGGTATCTGTTTTGTAACCAATGTAGCTTATAACTAGTTTTTTATATTCAGGTTTGTAGGGTATTGTAAACCAACCTTTTTCATTGGTAACTACACCAATACTAGTGTTTAGCCAATTTACTGTGGCGCCAGGAACACCTAATTGATTTTTAGGGTTTTGTTTGTCCATAATCATTCCTTTTAAGTTGGTTTGTGCAAGAATAATTATTGGGAATAGTAGTAAAAAACTACTAGATATAATTTTTTTCATTGATATTGATTTTTAATAATAAATAACCATTACTTCTAGTTTAAGAAGTGATTTTGATAGTTGATAATATTAAAAAATCAAATTAAAAAAGATTGATGTAAAATTTGATAATCTCTTGGGATATCAGGTGGAGAAAAGTCTTTGTGAAAAATGTTTTTCGATGCCTTTTCTACAAATAAATCTTGGTAAGAAATTAAAAAAGCAGTTACAAACTGTTGTTTATCAAAATCTAATTTTAACTCATTAAATTGTTGTAACTCATCTTGCCCTTTTGCAGTTATTACCTCGTCTTTACAGCAGTTTTTCTTTTTGTAAAATGATTTTTTTTCCATTTCCATACCACAATCATCAGCATGACCAATAAAAGAAATATCCATTAAAAAATCGCCACAATAATGCGTTTCTACCGTAAAAGAAAAGGTAGAAAGTAGTACTAAAAGGGCTAGTAATAAAGATGTTATTTTAGTAAACGCTTTTTTCATTAATTATACAAATTTACAAATTTCGAATTACAATATATATTTACAGGAAATTTTATTACAAAATGAGGGTGTTTTCATGTCTTTTTACAATAGAAAATCATTTAAATTTGCAACTTATTTATTAAATGAAGATACAAAAATGGAAATTGATATTTTAAAAAATAAAGTAGCAACAATTATTGCAGAAAAAACAAACGTAAGTAATAAGTTACAGGCAATCTGCGACTTGTTGGAAAATCAAATTTCTTATTATGATTGGGTAGGTTTTTATTTTAAAAATGATGATAAAGAAGAGCTGAAATTAGCACAATATACAGGCGAAGAAACAGCGCATACTATTATTCCTTTTGGAAAAGGTATTTGTGGGCAAGTAGCAGTTTCTAATACGAACTTTGTGGTACAAGATGTTTCAGAGCAAGATAACTACATTTCTTGTGGTTGGAAGGTAAAATCAGAAATTGTAATTCCTATTTTTGTAAACGGAGAAAATATTGGACAAATAGATATAGATTCACATACAGCAAACACTTTTACAACAAAGGACGAAGAACTTTTAGAATACGTATGTAAAAAAGTGTCAACAATTTTATAATAAAGTTATAGATTTATTTATATTTAAATAGCATGATGTAAAAATTAGAAAGACTTGACAAAGTTTTTTTCTAGATTTATAATATTTACCATAGGCAAAAAAGAAAAAATAAGTGAGAAACTATTCACCTTTGGTAGAAAACTTTAAAACAAAAGTGTAAGTGCAATAGATGTTAATTACTTTTGATTTTTGTTACTATCTTTTATTGTCTTAGTAGGTTCAATTTACTAAATTTGTGTGCTTAACAACACAACACTAAATGAGCACTTCAAAAACAATTAAATCTGCATTAATTTCAGTATTTCACAAAGATGGTTTAGAGCCAATTGTGAGAAAGTTAAACGAATTAAACGTAACAATTTATTCTACAGGAGGTACAGAGAAATTTATCAAAGATCTTGGTATTTCTGTTGTTCCAGTAGAAGATGTTACTTCTTATCCTTCTATTTTAGGAGGTAGAGTAAAAACATTACATCCAAAAGTTTTTGGTGGTATTTTAAACAGACAAGATCACGCAGGTGATGTTGCTGAGTTAAAAGAATATGATATTCCGCAAATAGATCTAGTAATTGTAGATTTATATCCGTTTGAAAAAACAGTAGCTTCTGGCGCTTCTGAGCAAGATATTGTAGAAAAAATAGATATTGGCGGTATTTCTTTGATTAGAGCCGCAGCTAAAAACTTTAAAGATACGTTTACCGTTTCTTCTATGGATCAATATGATGATTTTCTAACAATCTTATCAGAAAGTAAAGGAAAAACTACTATTGCTCAAAGAAAGAAATTTGCAGCAAAATCTTTCAATATTTCTTCTCATTACGATACTGCAATTTTTAATTATTTTAATGCAGACGAAGAACCAGCGTTAAAAGTTAGCGAAACAAAAGCACAAGTTTTACGTTATGGTGAAAACCCTCATCAAAAAGGATATTTCTTTGGCGATTTAGAAGATATGTTTGATAAGTTGCATGGTAAAGAATTAAGTTATAACAACTTACTAGATGTAGATGCTGCTGTAAATTTAATTGAGGAATTTAAAGGAGAAGCACCAACTTTTGCCATTTTAAAACACAATAATGCTTGTGGTTTTGCTCAAAGAGATACTATAAAACAAGCCTATGTAGATGCTTTAGCTGGAGATCCAGTCTCTGCTTTTGGTGGTATTTTAATTGCAAACACACAAATTGATGCTGCAACTGCAGAAGAAATTCATACCTTATTTTGTGAGGTAGTTATTGCGCCAAGTTATTCAGATGAAGCTTTATCAATTTTAAAGGGAAAAAAGAATAGAATTATATTAATTCAGAAAGATGTTGCCTTACCAAAAACAACAATAAGAACTTGTTTAAATGGTAATTTAGTACAAGATAAAGACAACGTAACAGATCAATTAGAAGATTTAAAATACGTAACCAACCATAAGCCAACAGATAGCCANTTAGAAGATTTGTTGTTTGCATCTAAACTCTGTAAAAACACAAAATCAAATACCATTATTTTAGTAAAAAACAAACAGTTATTAGCAGGTGGTACAGGACAAACAAGTAGAGTAGACGCTTTAAACCAAGCCATAGAAAAAGCAACTAGTTTTAAATTTGATTTAAATGGTGCAGTAATGGCAAGTGATGCATTTTTTCCATTTCCAGACTGTGTAGAAATTGCTGGCAAGNCTGGTGTAAAAAGTGTNATACAACCTGGTGGATCTATAAAAGATCAATTAAGTNTAGATTATTGTAATGAGAATAATTTGTCTATGGTAATGACAGGTACAAGACATTTTAAACATTAATAATTTATAGTGTATTTACAATCAGAAATTTAGTAAGTTTGTAATACAGTAGTTAAAATAATANAACAAAGATATTTTATGGGTTTTTTTGATTTCATGACGGAAGATATTGCGATTGATTTAGGGACCGCAAACACGTTGATAATTCACAATGGAAAAGTGGTTATAGACAGTCCTTCAATTGTTGCAAGAAATAGAATTAGCGGAAAAATCATTGCAATTGGTAGAGAAGCCAATTTAATGCAAGGAAAAACCCATGAAAACATCAAAACAATTCGTCCGTTAAAAGACGGTGTAATTGCAGATTTTCAGGCCTCTGAAGAGATGATTAAAGAGTTTGTAAAGCAAATTCCATCAATTAAAAAGAAGTTGTTTCCTCCAGCTTTGCGTATGGTAATTTGTATTCCTTCTGGAATTACAGAAGTAGAAAAACGAGCCGTTCGTGATTCTGCAAAACACATGAATGCCAAAGAAATTTATCTAATTTACGAACCGATGGCAGCTGCAATTGGTGTTGGGGTAGATATAATGGAGCCAAAAGGAAATATGATTATAGATATTGGTGGAGGTACAACAGAAATTGCTGTAATTGCTCTAGCAGGTATTGTTTGTGATCAATCTGTAAAAGTGGCGGGAGATTTATTTACCAACGACATTATGTATTATATGCGTACGCAACATAACTTATATGTTGGGGAAACTACCGCAGAAAAAATAAAAATAAGTATTGGTGCAGCTACAGAAGATTTAGAAAATCCGCCAGAAGACATGTTAGTTCAAGGTAGAGATTTACTAAGTGGTAAACCAAAACAAGTACAAGTTTCTTATAGAGAAATTGCAAAAGCTCTAGACAAATCTATTCTTAGAATAGAAGACGCTGTCATGGAAACTTTGTCTAAAACACCACCAGAACTAGCTGCTGATATTTACAATACAGGTATTTATTTAGCAGGAGGTGGCTCTATGTTAAGGGGGTTAGATAAAAGGTTATCTCGTAAAACAGATTTACCNGTTTATGTAGCAGAAGACCCTTTACGAGCTGTGGTTCGTGGTACAGGTATTGCTTTAAAAGAGTTAGATAAATACAAAAATGTATTAATGAAATAAAAACCTACTCGTTTAAAAAATGCAACAACTTATTTACTTTTTTCAAAAGTTTAAATATTTTTTATTCTTTTTGTTGTTGCAATTCATTGCTTTAGTAATTACGTTTAATAATCTTAGTTTTCAAAAAAGTAAGTTTGTAAATTCTGCTAATGCCATTTCTGGTGGATTATATTCTCAAGTTGCCAATATTTCTGATTACTTTAGTTTAAAGTCAGAAAATGAAATTCTTCTAGAAGAAAATACGCACTTACGAAATCTGTTAGAGCTTAAAAATATTGTAAGCTTAAATAAAGACTCTGCTAAAGTAGACTCTANTTTGTATTTTCAAAAATATACCTTTTTAAACGCAAATATTATAAAAAATAGTTATGCAAATGCTTTTAACTTTTTAACTATAAATAAGGGTAAAAATCAAGGTTTACACAGAGAAATGGCAGTTGTAAATAGTAAAGGAATTATTGGAATTACAGATAATTCTACTAGTAATTATACACGGGTGCAATCAATTTTAAATAAAAATAGTAGTATAAACGCGCGTTTAAAAAACAACCGCTACTTTGGGTCGTTAAAATGGAATGGAGAAAACTACAATGTTGTTCAGCTTATAGATATACCAAGACAAGCGCCTATAAAAGTGGGCGATACCATAGAAACAGGAGGTAGGTCTGCTATTTTTCCAGAGGGAATTTTAATTGGGTCTGTCATCAAAGTAAATAATACAAGTACCGTAAATAATAGTATAGATGTTAAGTTGTTTAATGATATGAGTAATTTGGGGCCAGTTTATGTAATTAAAAACTTACATAAATTAGAGTTAGAAACTTTAGAAAATACAAACAATGAATAAAATAGTCTATTTTACACTATTGTTTTTGATTCTATTATTTTTACAAGTATTTGTATTAAATAATATTTTGTTTTTAGGTTACGTAAATCCTTATTTATATATTGCTTTTGTGTTTTTATTCCCTTTAAATAAAAACAGATTCTTATTTTTATTGTTAGCTTTTTTACTAGGTTTAGGTTTAGATATATTTTCAGATTCTGGAGGTATACATGCATTTGCAATCTTATTTATTGCTTATGTTAGATTGTTTTTTATAAAGTTATATTTTAGAAAATACGAGGCAGATTATCCATTTTTCGATATTCATACAGAGTCTTTTGGTAAAGTTTTTAACTATGTGGTAACTTTAACAATAATTCATCATTTTATCTTATTTACTTTTGCTAACTTTAGTTTTCAAAATATTACTTACGTAGTATTNAATACACTTTTTTCAAGTGTTTTTACGTTAGTATTATATTTCATAGCAACGTTTATTTTTACTAAAAAACAATAATGAAAAAAGGTTTTTTACTTTATTTTCTAATCACAGTTGTGTGTTTGGTTTTTATAGGACGTTTATTTCAACTTCAAATTTTAAGTAGAGATAATTATGATCCCATACACAGTGCTGCAGTAAAAATCGAGTACGATTATCCAGAACGTGGATATATTTACGATAGAAACGGAAAGTTATTGGTGGCAAATCAACTTTCTTATGATGTTATGGTGCAACCCAATCAAGTACAACCATTAGATACCCTAGAGTTTTGTAATCTTTTAAGAATTTCTAAAGAAGATTTTTTACATAGATTTGAAAAAGCGAACAATTATGCACCTTATTTACCTTCTGTTTTTTTAAAGCAATTAGCAAAAGAAGATTTTGCCTTTCTACAAGAAAAGTTACATAATTTTCAAGGTTTTTACATCCAAAAAAGAATTATAAGAGACTACCCCATAAATGCTGCGGCTAATGTTTTAGGATATATTGGCGAAGTAAATGAAGCTTTGGCAAAAAAAAGTGATTACTACCAAGCCGGTGAATTAATAGGTAAAGACGGCATAGAAAAACAATACGAACAGTATTTAAGAGGTAGAAAAGGNAAAAAATATTTTAAAAGAAATAATTTAAATAAAGTTACAGGTTCTTATAAAAATGGAGAGCAAGACACTTTAGCAGAAAATGGAAAGGANCTAACTTTAACTTTAGATATAGAATTACAGCAGTATGCACAAAAATTAATGAAAGGTAAAAGAGGTGGTATTGTAGCAATAGAACCTTCTTCTGGAGAAATTTTAGCTTTGGTAACAGCCCCTACCTACAATCCAAACATGTTAGTAGGTAGAAAACGATCAAAAAATTCGGTACTTTTATTTAATGACACTATTAGTAGACCTGCATATGATAGAGGCTTATTAGCAGCGTACCCTCCTGGTTCTCCATTTAAAATGATGAATGCCTTAATTGGCTTACAAGAAGGTGTTATTAATAAGAATACTGGAGTTTACTGTAATGGTGGCTATAGATACGGAGGTAGAAAAAATGAATACATGAAGTGTCATTGTGAGATTTATGGAAGAAAAATTTTTCTAACTACTGCCATAGCAAAATCCTGTAATAGTTATTTTTCTAATACTTATAAAAGAATCGTAGAAAAAAACAACCAACCAACCAAAGGTTTAAATAATTGGAGTAAACATGTAAAAAGTTTTGGTTTGGGCAATTATTTAGGATATGATTTACCCGCTGGAAGTCCAGGGCTAATTCCTAGCGGAGATTATTACGATGCAAGATTAAATTACAGGTGGAATGGTTCTTCAACAATATCGAATGCAATTGGGCAAGGAGAAGTTTTAACAACCCCCATACAATTGGCAAACTTTACAGCTGCAATTGCTAATAGAGGTTATTTTTACACACCTCATATTTTAAAAAAAGTTAATAATTCTCCTATTACACAAGCTGATTATACTGTAAAAAAACAAACCACCATAGCTAAAGAGCATTTTAAGCCTGTAGTTGAAGCAATGCACGAGGTATTTAAAACAGGAACAGGTAAATGGAGTCAAGTAAAAGGAATTGAAATTTGCGGAAAAACAGGGACCTCAGAAAATTTTGCTATTATAAATGGTGTAAAAGAACAATTAGCAGATCATTCTATTTTAGTAGCTTTTGCTCCTAAGAAAAATCCAAAAATTGCCCTTGCTATCTTTGTAGAAAATGGTGGTTATGGCTCTACAATTGCTGCACCAATTACAAGTTTATTGATAGAAAAGTATTTAAATGGAGAGATTTCTGAAAAAACAAAATATAGAGAGCAAAATATGTTCGCAATGAGCTTACAATCAGAATACGATAAATTAATACCAAAAACTAAAGAAATTGCGTCAGGAACGAAATAATATTTTTGCGGGTATAGATTGGTTTTTAGTACTTATCTTTGCTGTATTAGTTGGTTTTGGTTGGCTAAATATTTATTCGGCTTCTAAAACAGAAGATATTGAACCTTTGTTAAGTTTTTCTACAAAATATGGGAAACAACTTATTTTTATCTGTTTAGCAATTCCTTTAATTATTATAATTCTTTTTTTTAACGCTAAATTTTACGAAAAATTTGCAAGTGTTCTCTATGTTGTTTCATTGATTTCTCTTGTTGGATTGTTTCTTTTCGGAAAAAAAATAAATGGCGCAACTTCTTGGTATAATTTCGGTGTAATTGGTTTGCAGCCTTCAGAATTTGTAAAAGCTTTTACAGCTCTAGCTGTGGCAAAATTATTAAGTGATAGACAATATAATTTTAAGTTGATTAAAAATCAAATAAAGGCTTTTGTCATTATATTTATTCCAGCTTTTTTAATCATGTTACAGCCAGATGCAGGTTCTGCCATAATTTATTTCGCCTTCTTTTTTGTTTTAAATAGAGAAGGTTTAACCTTAAATTACATTTTACTAGGTGTTGCTATAATTGTCTTGTTTCTCTTAACAATTCTATTGGGTGTCAAATGGGTTTTAGTTTCGTTATTTTCTATCATTACTCTATTTTCAGGGTATGCGTTATATAGAGGGGGAAAGCGATTTTTTCGTTTTAATTGGTATAAAATATTAGGTATATATTTAATAATAGGTATTTTTATTTTAGGTACAGGTTTCACTTATAACAATCTATTTAAACAGCATCATAGAGATCGTTTCGAGATACTTTTAGGTCTTAAAAAAGACAATCAAGGTATTGGGTACAATTCGTATCAATCAGAATTAACAATTAGTTCTGGTGGTTTTACAGGNAAAGGCTTTTTAAAAGGAGATTTAACTCAGGGAGATTTTGTACCAGAACAACATACAGATTACATATTTAGTGTTATAGGAGAAGAGTGGGGGTTTCTTGGNACAACCTCTGTAATTTTATTATTTATGCTAATGCTTTATCGAATTATTTATTTAGCAGATACACACACCAATAAGTTTGGTAGAATTTATGGCTATGGTCTAGCTTCAATTCTCTTTTTTCATGTAATTGTTAATATTGGTATGGTGATAGGTTTGTTGCCAACTGTAGGAATCCCTTTACCNTTTTTTAGCTATGGTGGTTCATCGCTTTGGGGTTTTACTATCTTACTGTTTATATTTATTAGATTAGATGCACATAAAAATTACGATTGGTAATTTGTGGTTTTTTAAAAATACTACTACAAAAAAAAGCTCTGAATTAAATTCAGAGCTTTTAAATTATAATAATTTTATTTGTTACTACAATGCAGCAACATGTTTTGTTAATTTAGATTTTAAATTAGCAGCCTTATTCTTATGAATAATGTTGTTTTTTGCTAATTTATCTAACATAGAAATAACAGTGTTTAATTTTCCTGCTGCATCTTTCTTATCTTCAATAGAACGTAAGTCTCTTACAGCATTTCTTGTAGTTTTATGCTGATATTTATTACGTAACCTTTTAGCTTCGTTACTTCTAATTCTTTTTAATGCTGACTTATGATTTGCCATAATTTCTTTTATTCGTTTTTTTATTAAAACTTTGTAGTCCGTACGGGAATCGAACCCGTGTTACCAGGATGAAAACCTGGCGTCCTAACCCCTAGACGAACGGACCATAACAATTAAATATCTCTCAATTGCGGATGCAAATATACAACGTTTTTTAAATTCTGCAATTATTTTTTAATTTTTTTTAAAAAATTAATATGCCTTTGCAAAAAGCACTCTTTTTGTTGATGGTTTTCCTGTTAAAACACAGGTTCCGTTTTCTTCTTTAGTGTCATTTGGTATGCATCTAATGGTTGCTTTTGTATATTCTTTTATTCGATTTTCTGTCTCCTCAGTACCATCCCAATGAGCAGATACAAAACCACCTTTCTTTTTTATCGCTTTTTCAAATTCTTTAAAATTATCTACAACAGTAGTATGTTCTTTTCTAAAGTCTATTGCTTTTTGAAATAAGTTTTCCTGAATTTCTTCTAATAGAGAACTCACAACATTTACTAAATTGTCTTGCAATACTGTTTGCTTTTCAAAAGTATCTCGTCTAGCAATTTCTACAGTGTTATTTTCTAAATCTCTTTTTCCAATAGCAATTCTAACAGGCACTCCTTTTAACTCATATTCAGCAAATTTTGCACCAGGTCTAAAAGTATCTCTGTTGTCAAACTTTACAGAAATGCCTTTTTTGCGTAATTCTTTTGTAAAAACATGTACTTTTTCAGAAATTTCTTCTAACTGGTCTTCACCTTTATAAATTGGCACAATTACAACTTGTATTGGTGCTAATTTTGGAGGTAAAACCAAACCTGCATCATCAGAATGCGTCATAATTAAACCACCAATTAAACGTGTGGATACACCCCAAGAAGTAGCCCAAACATGTTCTTGTTTTCCTTCTTTAGAAGTAAATTTTACATCGAAAGCTTTGGCAAAATTTTGACCTAAAAAGTGACTTGTTCCTGCTTGTAATGCTTTACCATCTTGCATCAACGCTTCTATTGTATAGGTGTCTTCTGCTCCAGCAAAACGTTCACTATCAGATTTAATACCTTTAATTACAGGCATTGCCATAAAGTTTTCTGCAAACGTTGCATAAACTTCCTGCATTTGTTTAGCTTCTGTAACAGCTTCTGCTTTGGTTGCATGTGCTGTGTGACCTTCTTGCCATAAAAATTCTGCAGTTCTTAAAAATAAACGTGTTCTCATTTCCCAACGTACAACATTTGCCCATTGGTTTATTAACAGAGGTAAGTCTCTATAAGANTGTATCCATCCTTTATATGTATTCCAAATAATAGCTTCTGATGTTGGTCTAACTACTAATTCTTCTTCCAATTTTGCTTCTGGATCTACTCTTAATTTCCCTTCATTATCAGGATCATTTTGTAGTCTATAATGTGTAACAACAGCACATTCTTTTGCAAAACCTTCTGCATTTTTTTCTTCAGCTTCAAACAAACTTTTGGGTACAAAAAGCGGAAAATAAGCATTTTCATGACCTGTTTCTTTAAACATTTTATCTAGTTCAGCTTGCATTTTTTCCCAAATAGCAAAACCATAGGGTTTTATTACCATACAGCCTCTTACAGCCGAGTTTTCTGCTAAATCTGCTTTTACAACTAGCTCATTATACCACTTAGAATAGTCTTCTGTTCTTTTTGTTAAATGTTTACCCATAATTAAAAGTTTGGCACAAATGTTGTTATATTTATACTGAAATTAATGTTATATAGTTTTTGTGTCCCGCAAAATCAATGCAAAACTACTACAAAAAGGTTATAGACCAAGTAAAGTTTTAATTTTTTGATAACATTTATTTCGTTACTGTTTCTCTTAAAACAAAAAAATATGAAATTATCACATAAAAATAACAGATTTAATTCAGTAGCATTATTTATAATAGCAAATTTGTTGCTTGTTTCTTGTGGTACTTATCAAAGTGTATATAATGATGATGGTATTTATGGAGATGACCGACCCACAAAAAAAGTTATTGTTGTAAATGAAAGAGAATATGAAGACTACAACACTAATTATTTTACACAAGAACTTGAGCGTTTAGAGAATGTAAATAATAATGATATTTTTACAGACGTAGATACATATCATACTGCAGATACTTTATATGTAGAAGATGGTTTAAATTATAATACAAACCCATCTTGGGGAAATAACTCTAATGACGTTATTGTAAATGTAAATGTTGTAGATCCATACTGGAATAATTTTTACAATCCAGCTTTTGGAATGTGGGGCTATAATAACTTCGGATGGAATCATTGGGGTTGGAATGATTGGAGATTTAGAAATAGATGGGGCTGGAATCCTTATTGGTACCCATACCATAACAACTTTGCTTTAGGCTGGGGCTGGAACAATTGGGGTTGGAACAGAGGTTATAACAACTGGGATAGAAATAATAGATTTAATGATAGATATATTAGAAATACAACTTTTGGAAGAAGAGTTGCCTATAATAATAGTACAAGAAGAAATGGAGTTACTACTAGAAGATCTCCTATAAGTTCAAGAAGAAGTACAAGTACTTCTAGGTATAATTCATCTACTGTAAGGAGGAACTCTAGAACTGTTAATCCAACTAGGAGAAGTTCTACTACAACAAGAAGAAGTTCGTCAACCACTGGAAGAAGCTCTGGTAATACAACTAGAAGATCATCTTCTAG